>Ga0209415_10002796_pt1 | contig 32684 bp, 31 predicted proteins | sample PeaSoiSIISIP2007_FD_187696 | JGI IMG/M metagenome (GOLD analysis project Ga0209415, IMG submission 187696) | Peat soil microbial communities from Weissenstadt, Germany - SII-SIP-2007 (SPAdes) (version 2) | ecosystem: Environmental > Terrestrial > Soil > Wetlands > Peat | place: Germany... | reverse complement strand
GTACCCACCCACGTTCGAAGAGATCGCCGTATCAGACGCCGTCGCCGCTTGGGGCGCGGTGGTTGAGGGGCTTGCCAATTGGTATGCCGGCGCGATCGAGCGTGGGGCGACCCCGCCGGATCTGGCGGTGGACTGGGCCCGCTGGTGGGCGTCGGTGACCCAGCGACGCAGACCGCGGTGGACCTCGCCCAACGAGGTTGTGTTCGAGGCGCCGGTGGCACGGCTTCGGAACTTCTCGCCTGAAGGACGCAGCCGACTGCTGCCGACGCTCGTGCTGCCGCCGCAGGCCGGCCACGACTCGTGCATCGTGGACTTCTCGCCGGAGCAGAGCCAGATGCGCGCGATCCTCGAAGCTGGGCTCGAGCGCGCATACGCGCTCGACTGGATCGGTGCCAGCGCGAGCACGAAGGACGCGACGATCGACGACTACATGGAGGCGATCGATCGGGCAATCGAGCACCTCGGCGGTCGCGTGAACCTGATCGGTGACTGCCAGGGCGGATGGCTCGCGACGATCTACGCCGGCCACCACCCCGAGCGGATCAACACGCTGACGATTGCCGGCGCGCCGGTCGACTTCCACGCGGGCGAGCCGGTGATCCATGCGGCGCTCAAGCGCCTGGCACCAGGCGGGAACCTCGCCTTCTTCCACGCGCTCGTCGCGGCGGGCGGCGGCGTGCTGCGCGGCGATCACATGCTGGCAGCCTTCATCGGGATGAAGCCCGATAGCGAGATCGCCCGTCAGCTGCAGTTGCTCACCAGCCTCGACGACCCGGCTCAACGGGAGCGCTACCGCGAGTTCGAGGACTGGTTCACGCATACACAGGACATCCCTGGCCCCTTCTATCTCTGGATCGTCGAGCACCTCTTCCGCGACAATGCGTTGATCGCCGGCAAGCTCGAGGTTCGCGGCGAACACGTTGAGCTCGGTCGGATCACCTGCCCCCTGAACCTGCTCGCCGGCGCCGCCGACCACATCACACCACCCGACCAGGTGTTCGCGCTAGCCGACTACGCGAACACTCCCAGTGCGCAGATCGTTCGCGAAACGGCCGCCGGAGGGCACCTCGGGCTGTTCATGGGCCACGAGGCGCTGCGCGAGCACTGGCCGCGGTTGCTCGCCGCCGTGCGCGCACACTCGCAGCTGAAGGCCCCGACCCGCGGAGCCGTGCGTCAGCGGGCGCTCCAGCCCTGATCCATGATCACCGGCGCGCCGGTGAACGCACGCCCATCGGGCCCGAGCAGGAAAGCGACGGTCGCCGCCACCTCATCAGGCTCGATCAGCCGCTTGACCGCCTGAGGCGCCAAGATCACATCCTCGAGCACCCGCTCCGGCGGTAGGCCGTGCGCCCTTGCCTGGTCGGCGATCTGGCTCTCGACAAGCGGCGTGCGCACGTAGGCGGGGCACACTGCGGTGGCACTGATTCCGTGCTCGGCGCCCTCGAGTGCGAGCGTCTTGACGAGTCCCACCAAGCCGTGCTTGGCGGAGACATAGGCGGCCTTGTATGGCGAGGCGACGAGCCCGTGGACGGAGGCGATTGCGATGAACCGCCCGGCTCCTGACTCGACCAGATGCGGCCAGGCGTAGCGGGCAAGCAAGAACGGGCTGGTCAACAGCAGCGAGAGCAGCGCATCCCAGCGGTCCTCGGGGAACTCCTCGATCCGCGCCACGTGCTGCACACCGGCGTTTGGGATCACGGCGTCGAGCCGACCGAACCGCTCGTACGCAGCGGCGACGGCGTCGCTGTTGCCCTCGCGGAGAGTGAGATCCGCGCGCAAGCCTACGTCACCGCGAATGTCGACGGTCAGGACATCCCAGCCGTCGCGCTCGAGACGACCGGCAATCGCTGCGCCGATCCCACCAGCCGCGCCGGTGACGAGCGCTGCGCGACGCTCAGCGCTCACATCTCCATCCCACCATTGACGTCCCAGGTTGCACCGGTGATGAACGAGGACTGATCGGCGACGAGGAAGTGCACCACGCGCGCAACCTCATCCGGCCTTCCGAGCCGCGCCACCGGGATCTTCTCCTTGATCCCCTCGAGCACCTTCTCGGGGATGTGCTCGAGCATCTCTGTGGCGATGAAGCCAGGTGACACCGTGTTGACGGTGATGCCGATGCCATTCTCCTCGAGCTTGCCCGCGCGCCGCAGCTGGAACGCGGCTTCGCGGGCGAGCGTCTTGGTCAGGCCGAACAACCCGGACTTCGAAGCGGCGTAGTTCGCCTGGCCGATGTTGCCGATCTCGCCGACGATCGAAGAGATGTTCACGATCCGGCCCGAGCCGCGCTCGATCATGTGCGGCAGCACGGCCTGGCTCATGAAGAACGCCCCGGACAGGTTGACGGCGATCACGTTGTTCCAGTCCTCGTCGGTCATCTTCAGCACCGTCTTGTCGATCGTGATGCCGGCGTTGTTGACGAGGATGTCGAGGCGCCCGTGCTGTTCGATCACCTCGCCGACGGTGCGCCGGCAGTCCTCTGCAACGCCGATATTGCCGCCGTGGACGCTGCCACTCAGGTGCTCCAGTGCCAGCTGACTGAGAAACGCCTCGGCGTTCTCGCGGTCGTGTGCGTAGCCGACCGCCACGGACGCGCCCTGCTCGGCGAGGCTGTGGCAGATCGCCGCCCCGATGCCTCGGGCGCCGCCCGTGACGAACGCGACGCGGCCGCGCAACCGCGGGCGGTGGATCGCCGACTCGGGTTGACTGCTGCTGATTGACTCGAATGGGTTGGCGCTGAGTGACATGTTCTCCCCTTCCTCAGTGGCCCGAACGCTCTTCCAACCAGTCCGCGAGCGCAGGCCAGGTCTCATGCTTTGCCTGGGAGCCGGCCATCAGACCGATGTGGCCGCTCGGGCGATCCATATGCGTGACGTCCTCGCTCGCGACCAGATCGAGCAGCGGGAGGGTGCCCTCCGGTGGGGCGATGTGGTCGGCACGAGCGGTCACCACGAGCAGGTTCTGCTCGATCCGCGCAAGATCGACGCGTTCGTCACGCAGCCACAGGCGTCCGGCGACGAGCCTGTTCTCCTTGTACATCCAGGTGATCCATTCGCGGTACGCACGCGAGGCAAACGGCGGGTTATCGGCGACCCACTTCGCCATCGCCTGATAGCTGACGCGCGGGTCCGCACCATCCAGGATGTTCTGAAACAAACGGCGGTAGGTGGTCGCGTAGTTCGTCACCGGCTTCATCAGCTTGTTCGCCCAGTCGATCCCCGAGCCTGGCACCGCCGGCCACCGCTCGGCGATCAGATCGACATCGAAGTCGTCGTGGCCCACCCAGCGCGCGTACAACGATCCGCTCGGATCGATCGGCGTGGTCAACAGAATCGCGTTGCGCACCGCCCCCACCGGATGCAGCGCGCAGTACATCGCGCACAACGTCCCGCCGATGCACCAGCCGAGCAACGTCAGCTCCTCCTCGCCGGCGGCACGCAGCGTCTCGCGCACCGCCCAGTGCAGCTCGTCACAGACGTACTCGGCGAGTCCCGTCTGCGAGTCCTCTTCATCGGGGACGCCCCAGTCGAGAAGGAAGACATCGAATCCCTCCGCCAGCAGGAACTCGACGAAAGAATTGCCTCGTCGCAGGTCGAAGATCTCCGGGCGGTTGATCAGCGCGAACACCAACAGCACCGGAACCGGATGCTCGCGGCAGTCTGATCGGTAGCGGTAGAGCGTCGTGCCGCGGTGCGTCCAGACCGTGTCCCGGGGCGACGGGCCGATCGGCGCGTCCGCCGTCGTCAAGATCACGTTCGCGAATTCGAGCGTGGCGCGCGGCAGGCGGGCCAGCGTCTCAATCGCGCTCACGGCGTCCTGCGGGTCCGCTTCGGATCGGCCTCGGGCTCGGCGCGTGGAGACCCGTTCGCCAAAGTCGCGTCCGCCCGCTTCGGCTCGGTCTTGGAATCTGCGTCCAAAGGCCCGTTTGCGGATGTCCCCCGCGTCGGTTTCGGCACGCCTTCGGCCTGGGGCCGAGACGCTTTCGCCGCCTCGCGAGCCCGCTTCGGCACCGTGTCGAACCCGGCGCCGGCAGACCCGTTCGCTGACTGCCAGCGCACGAGCTCGTCTCGCAGCTCCTCGACCTCCTGCAAGACGCGCTCGAGCTTGTCCTCGGTTCGATGGAGCTGGCGGGACAGCCGCGTCACGTCCGCCCGGCCGGCGATGCGCAGGTTTCTCAGAGCGAGATCGGCGAGATCCGAGCTGATCCTCGAGATTGCTGCCACGTTCTCGGCGCTGCGTGCCAGCAGGACTCCGAAGCTCGGCTTGGACACGAGCTCCTCGAACGCGTCGGCCGCTCGCGACTCGGCCTGCTCGTACAACGCCCGGACCTGCTCGGCCCCCGACAGAGTGTTGGGATCGGTCATCGCGCCTCCTGCCGGTCCGGCAGACATGCGGGCGGATCGCCGCAGAGAATCGGCGACGACGAAGCCGTCCCTCTGGATTGGGTGGCGCTGGTGAACGAAGTCATACCGACACCCTTCTTGACGACAGAGATTGTGGCGTATGCTACTTCATGGGAGGCGGGTTGCGTCCTACACCCACTCGAGGGAGGCAGTGATGGAAGATGCGGTGATCGTCAGCGCAGTGCGGACGCCGGTCGGCAGCTTCGGTGGGCAGTTCAAGGACGTCGCCGCCACCGAGCTGGGAGCGCACGCTGTGCGCGCCGCGCTCGAGCGCGCCGAGGTCTCCGGTGAGGAGGTGGACGAGGTCCTGTTGGGCTGCGTCCTACAGGCCGGGCTCGGCCAGAACCCCGCGCGCCAGGCCGCGATCGGCGCGGGAATCTCGAACGAGGTGCCGGCAACGACGATCAACATGCTCTGCGGATCCGGCCTCAAGTCGGTTGCGATCGCCGCCCAGATGATTCGCGCCGGCGACGTCGACGTCGTCGTGGCCGGCGGCATGGAGAACATGACGCGTGCGCCGTATCTGCTGCCATCCGCGCGCTTTGGCGCGCGGATGGGCGACGCCCAGCTGATCGATTCAATGGTCCACGACGGCCTCACGGATGCCTTCAACGCCATCCACATGGGCGTCACCGCGGAGAACCTCGCCGACCAGTACAACATCAGCCGCGAGGAGCAGGACGAGTTCGCGGCCGCGAGCCAGCAGAAGGCCGAGGGCGCGATCGCCGAGGGGATCTTCAGGGACGAGATACTGCCGATCGAGGTGCCCGTGAAAGGCGGCACGCGCACCGTGGACAGCGACGAGCATCCGCGTGCCGGGACGACAGCCGCGGCGCTGGGGGAACTGCGTGCGGCGTTCCGCCGCGACGGCGGCACGGTGACCGCGGGCAACGCGTCGGGGCTCAACGATGGGGCGGCGGCGGTCGTCCTCATGTCGGCGACCACGGCCAGCGAGCGCGGCCTGCGGACGTTCGGGACAGTCGAAAGCTACGCCTCCGTCGGGGTGGATCCGAAGATCATGGGTATCGGCCCGGTCGGCGCCGTGCGCAAGGCCCTGGCCAGGGCGGGGCTTGAACTTGGCGACATCGACCTGTTCGAGCTCAATGAGGCGTTTGCCGCGCAGTCTCTCGCGGTGCTCAGGGAGCTCGACATCGACCCCGAGCGGATCAACCCCAATGGCGGAGCGATCGCGCTCGGGCACCCGATCGGGGCCAGCGGCGGCCGGATCCTCGTCAGCCTCCTGTACGAGATGCGCCGGCGCGACGCGGGACGCGGCATCGCCACGCTCTGCGTCGGCGGTGGACAGGGCCAGGCCGCTGTCATCCGCAACGGCGCCAACCGGTAGGGCGACGCGGGCCCGGGTCTCACAGGCGGGGCCGGGCGAACTGCGACCCCGCCTGCCGAAAGCCCCACGAGTAGGCCAACCGGGTTGTCAGAGCGGGCGGCCGCCGGCGGCGTCACGCGACCAGCGCCACGTGTGCGGATGCCGTCGGGCCGGCTCGGCCGCGCCGCCGCGCCCTTGCACCGCCTCGAGCGAGAAGATGTCGGCGTGAGCGACGCTCCCCCAGAGTCCCAGCTCGCGGCGCTTGGCGCGCTGCTACGCGCGCAACGTGTGTCCGCGGAGCTGTCGCTGCGCGAGCTCGCTGACCGCACCAACGTTTCCAACGCCTACCTCAGCGAGCTGGAGCGTGGGCTGCACGAGCCCTCGCTGCGCGTGTTGCGAGCAATCGCGTTCGCCCTCGGCACGCCACTCGGATCGATGCTCGCCAGCGCGGGAGTCCTCGGTGATGGCGAGGACGACCGCCCCGCCGGCGTCCGCGAGACGGAAGCCGCGATCCTGCGCGACGCGGAGCTCAGCGAGCCGCAGCGGACCGCGCTGCTGAGCGTGTACCGCAGCTTCGTTCAGACGCGCGCGAGCCGCTGAGCGATATACCGAGCGACTGCCCGATATACTGAGCAGATGTCGGGAGCCGCGTGGCGTGAGCTCTACGCCTCGAACAGGGCAGCGATCGCGCGAGCCGGCATCGCGCCGAGCGAGGCGACGAACCTCCAACCGCTCGCCGGAGCTCGGGGCAGCGTATCGGCTGCGGCGCCGGCCCTCGGAGGTCTATCGAAACTCGGCCGCAGCAGTTCTCAGGCGCTGGTTCACGTGCCCGACGGACTCGATCCCTCGACGCCCGTGCCGCTCGTCTGCATGCTCCACGGTTGCACCCAGGATCCCGCAACCTTCGCCGCCGCCACGCTGATGAATGACGCTGCCGACCGCCACGGGTTCGTGGTCGTCTATCCCGGTCAGGATCGGGGCGGTAATCCCCAGGGCTGCTGGAACTGGTTCCTACCCGAGCACCAGCGGCGCGACGTCGGTGAGCCGGCAGCGATCGCCGGGCTCATCCGCGGCCTGATCGAGACGAACCCGCAATGCACGATCGACACCGGACGCGTCTTCGCCGCCGGGCTCTCCTCGGGCGGCGCCATGGCGACAATCCTGGCGGTGTGCTACCCGGACCTCGTCGCCGCGGTGGCGGTGCACTCGGGACTCCCGTACAGCTCGGCGGCGAGCATGAGCTCCGCGTTCGACGTCATGGCGAGCGGCGCCAAGGACGGCGACGTCGACGGCCATGCAGCGCGTGCAGCGATGGGCGACCACGCCCGCCCGGTGCCGAGCATCGTCATCCACGGGAAGGCCGACCGCACCGTCGCCCCCGCGAACGCGATCGGTGTCCTACGCCAGTCGATGGCTGCGAACCATCTCGCGGCCCCAGAGATCTGCAACCACGACGTGGCGCGCCCCACCAGCGCCTGGCGTGGCAGGGTCGACCGGGGGCATCCCTACGCCCGATCGCGATGGACCGACGGCGGCGGCGCACTCATGCACGAACTGCTCGAGGTCGACGGGCTCGGACACGCGTGGTCCGGAGGAGCCGCCGGGTGCTCCTACACGGATCCCCGAGGTCCCAGCGCCACGGAGGCGATCTGGGAGTTCTTTGCGCTGACGTCCGCACAACGTCGGCGGCTCTAGCCGTCAGCGCCTGCTCGTCGCGCGACCCTTTCTCGCGCTGGCGGCGTCGAAGCGGACCAGCGCGGGGAAGGCGAGGCGGAGGCTGGCCGTGAACCTCACAGCGTTGCGCGAGCCGGACTGGCGGGCAACGCGTACGAGAGCGCTCCAGCCAGGCGGACTTCCAATTGCCGAGTTGCCCGGAGCACGACGGTCCGCGACGCGCGCCACGGGCGCCTTCGACGCGCCGGTGGTCGCCGGCTCCTCCACGAAGCTCGTGACGATCGTGCGCGAGTCGCCGTTGAAGTCGTGCCAGATCCAGGTCGCGTCATAGGTTCCCGGTTTCAAGCCCCTTACCGGCTTGCCCGACGCCGTGTTGACGTCGTTGAGCGTGACCACCGGCTTGGTGCCGTTCGCCGGCGTGATCGCCAGGAAGACCGGATACGGGCTCGGGATGACGCTGTCGCTGGGTCCGAGGAAGGACGCCTGCGCCCGCGCGGTGAACCGCCCGTAGAGCGTCTCACCGTCGATCGGTGAGGTGGTCGATATGTCCGGGACGTCCGTCTGTGTGAGACCACCGCTGCGATCGTCGGCCTGCACGATCGCCGCGTCCGAGAAGCCCGCCGCCGAGCCGCTCGCCGGGCAGATCCTGCCGGTCAGCGTTGCGCCGTTCTGGCCCGTCAGTCCGGCGACGGTGCTGGGCGGGGACGGTTTCGACGGAGGCGCTCCGTAGTAAAGGCCGGGCTGGCAGCGGCTGCCGGCGCTGAGCACCGTCTGCTCGGCGTCGATCACGGCTCGGAGGTGGGCCAGGCGCAGCGTGGTGAGCACCCTTCGTCCGTTGCTCAGCGTCAGGACGTCCCCGCCGGCCAGCGGCGGGGCGCCGCCGAACGGTCCGACCACCAGCGTGCCTGTGTGGTCGGCGCGGCCGGAGAGCGTTTCGGCGTGCCGGGCGCGCTTCACGCTGTACTTGGCGCCGGCCACCAGGCCCGAGCAGGCGACCGCCTCGAACTGCAGGTCGGCCGTGCACGTGGGGAAGCCCGTCAGCCTCCGCAGCGGCAGGACGTCCGCCAGCGGACTGCTGAACGTCGAGCGCGCGTCGGGCTCGCCGAGCGTGACGGTGAGCTGGACGAGCGCGCCCGTCTCGTTGCCCTGCGGGTCGAGCGACGGCCCCACCGGCTGCGGCTGCGTGAACGCGCGGTTGTCGAGCGAGCTCACGCTGACCGCCTCGCCAGCCGAGATCGGCCCGGTCGGGATCGTCGCGGTGTCGGTCTGCGTGTTGCAGGTGTCAGTCGCGGAGTGGTCGGTGCCGCCGACGTCGATCGTGAGCACGCCCGTCTGGAAGCACGGACCGAGCGTCACGAAGCCGCCGGTGGCGCTGCTGACGTCGGCGCCGTTGTCGAGGTCGGACCAGCCGGTCCACCCCCCTTCCGCGAACGGGCTGCCGCCCGCACCGGTCGTGATGAAATCCGACGCCAGCGACGCGCCCGAGTAGGCGACCGTGATGAGGTCACGGTCGTCGCCAACGGCGAAGGGCGACAGCGAAAGCGACCACGCTCCGTTCGAGCCGGTCGTCGCGGAAGCCCGGGCCACCCTGGTCGCAAGCGCGGTCCGCGGCGTGGTCGCGCCCGAGCTCGTCGGCGTCGTTGCACCCGAGCCCGTCGGCGTGGTCGCGACCGAACCCCGACGCTCGCGATAGACGGTGACGGTGACCTTCACACCGGCGGTGTCGGAGCCGATGTTGCCGCTCACCGTGCTGCCGAACTGCGTCAGGTCGATCTGGGGGAGCGGCAGCGGCGATGCGGTCTGGGTCGTTCGCTGCACGCACCCCCCGTCGTCGTTCGACCACATCTCCTGAATGAGGTACTCGTGGCCGCCGATGAGCTGGTCGAAGGGCGAACCGTTCGCCGCGTAGCCGAGCGGATTTCCTATCTGCGGGCCCAGCTCGCACTTGTCACCCACCTCGAATCCGTTCGGGTCGAACCAGCCGGTGCCCTCGGGGTCGGTGATCGCCTCCACGGTCTCGTGGGCGATCGTGTCGATCGTCGCCTCGGCGTCGGGATTGCCCTCGGGATCGCCGCCCTGCCCAGATACGGCCTCGACGATCGGGTCGATGATCACACCGTAGATCGTCAGGCCATTGGCTCGGTCCATGGCCTCGTGATAGCCGGCGAAGCTGTTGGTTCCGCAGGCGCCGACGGCGATGCATTCATCGACGTTGGGCGGCAGCAGCAGGAACCAGATATTGCCCAGGCCGCGCTCGCTCGCCGGCGCGACGGCGTCGATCTCGGCCTGCACCTGGCCGTCGGTCAGGCACGTGGGCACGCCGTTTGGCGACGAGCAGCCGCCCGACGACGGATAGGCGGCGGCGTTGTCGATCGAGTCGCTCGTCGCGTCGTAGGCGATCGAGTAGCTCCCGGGCACTGCGGTGGCGGCACCGGTCTGCTGCCCGTATTGGTGCAGGACCGAGAAGACATTGCTCGTTGTGCCGCTGGCGACCGCCGCGTCGGTCAGGAACTGCTTCACGAGCGCTTCGTATCCGGCGGTGAAGGAGTAGCCGGCGGGCGCCCAGAAGATCGTATGAACGGTGACGCTCGCCGCCATGACCGTGCCGCCGTGGTAGTCCGCAGCCGTCTGAGCGCCGGTCGCGATGTCGGTGTTCGCATAGGAAGGGAAGAGTCCGAGCGCCCCACCGACACGCGGATGGAAGGTCGTGCTAGCAGCCGCGTTTCCGCTGCACAGCGCCAACGCCGCGAACGCCGCGACCCCCAACCCGATAGCTCTGCGCATCATGCCTCCTCGGCTCGTCCGGAAGTCCCCTGGCCGCTCGCACGACCCGCGCGGCGCCAGCTCCGCACGTCGGTGTCGAACACGACCCGCGACGCAGCATACGAACACCGGCACTCGAGCGCGACTGGAACGCCCGTGCGACGCGCTCCGCCGCGCCTTCTCGCCGCAGGCTTGCGGGAGCCTCGGGCCTCGACAGCGCGCTCCCATCAGCCGATCGGCCGAGAAGATCGCCTGAAGAGCCGCGGCACACCGCGTGAGCGCCCGCGGCTCTAAACGGCCACGACCGAGTACACCGGCGGGAGCCGGGTCGCGGCGGTGGTCCAGGTCGCGCCGGCGTCGCCGGAGACGAACAGATCACCCGACGTGGCGCCGAAGAAGAGCTCGAGCTGCTCGCCGCTCCCGGCACGGCTGAACGCCTGGCGCAGCACTGTGAGGTAGGCGTGCTCCGCCGGCAAGCCTTCGCCGCGCTCGGCCCAGCTGGCACCCGCGTCGCGCGTCTCGTAGACGCGCACGCGGCCCCCGGGCATCACCCTATCGGTGTCGGCGACGAGCGGGATCACGTAGGCGCTGTCGGGATCGCCGGGGTCGACCATCAGCGGGAAGCCAAAGTCGGAGGGCAGACCGCCGCCACCGATGTCGGTCCAGCTCTCGCCCGCGTCGTCCGAGCGGTAGACGCCGCCGTGGAACTGCATGAACAGCCGCTCGGGCCGCATCGGCGCGCGTTCGACGTGGTGTACGCAGCGCCCGGCGTTCTCGTCCTTGAGCGCCTCCTCGGGCAGGTACCGCGGGTTGAGCCCGCCGTTGCCGCGCCGCCAGCTGCGCCCGCCGTCCTCGGTCAGCCAGATACCGGCGGCCGAGACGGCGACGGCCAGCCTGTCGGGATCGCCCGGCCAGGTGCAGATCGAGTGCACGCAGAGCCCGCCGCCACCCGGCTGCCATTGCGGGCGGGACGGCTGCTCCCAGAGTCCGGCGTTGATCTGCCAGCCAGTTCCGCCGTCGTGACTCTCGAACAGGACTCCCGGGTCCCCGCCCGCGTAGAGGGCGCCGTCCGCCGCGCCCGGGGCGATCACCCAGATCCGTTCGAGGGCCTGATCGCCGCCCTCCGGCAGCTCGACGCCGCCAGCCTGCTCCCATTCGCCGTCCCCGTCGCCGTCGGTGAAGAAGATCTTCGGGCCGAAGAACGGCGAGGTGACGGCCGCGAGCAGCCGCCCGCTGCGGGGATCGCGCGTCGCGAAGTCGACGGGCTGTCCCGCAAACGCTCGCGTCTTGATCTCGAAGCCGGAAGCCGGGTCGCCTTCGAGCAGAAACAGGCCCTTCTTCGTTCCCACCACCAGCTCCGTCACGGTCTCACCCTCCTGTTATCGCCGGCAGCACCTCGACGCGGTCCGCCGACCGCACCGCCGTCTCCTCGGAGCCGCGCTCCCCGTTGACGTAGACATTTATATGCCGGCGGACGAGGCCGCGCTCGTCGAGGATCCACCCTCCCAGCTCGGGGTGGCGGAGCTCGAGCGCCCGAAGCAGCTCATAGACGGTCGAGCCGCCGAGCTCCTGCTCGGCGCGTCCGCCCGCGAGCTTGCGCAGCGGTCCCCGAACGCACACCACGGCCACCCGCGGCATGCTACGCGCGTCCGCCTCCAAGCGCAGCCGTGAACGTCGCGCAAGGAGCTCGCTCAAGAGGTGGCCAGAGCTCCCCAGCCGGCGCGACCCGCGCGACCTCCTGGCCGGGAAGGCGCCAGGAGGTCGCCGCAGCTCGCACGCTCAGATCAGCCGCCGGAGACGGCGGCGCTCAGGATCGCCTGGCATTTCGCGTTGGCCGCGATGAAGGTGGCGGTCGTGCGATCCACCTTGCTGCCGAACACGGACCCCACGCCGCTGAAATTCGGTGTCGGCAGGGCGACGCCGTAGGTCTTCATGCAGGCCGCGTACCTGACGATCGCGGCTTGGTAGCGCGAGTTGGTCGCCGGGTTGGGGAAGCCGCGCGCCCCCGTCGGTCCGCTCGCGCCAGGGCGTCCGCCGAACCCGCCGCCCCGGAAGCCGCCCGCGAGGCCGCATTTGGCGAACGCCGCAGCGAATTTCGAGTTGCCGCCGGGGAACCCGCCACCGCCACCGCCGGCACCGAAGCCCGCGCCGGGCACGCCGCCCGCGCCCGTCGCGCCCGTCGCGCCCGTCGCGCCGAAGCGACGGAACGGGCCGCCGGGACCGGTCGCGCCGAAACGCCGGCCGGCGAAGCCGCCGCCCGGCAACGTCACGCCGTACCGCTTCAGACACGCAACGAGCCGCGCGCTCCGCGCAGAGGCCGCACCGGCCCCGGTCGCCCCTGCAGCGGGCGTCGTTGAGCTCCCGGTATTCGCGGCGGTGTTGCTCGACGGCGGTGACGAGCTGCCGCCGCATGCCGCGACGACGACCGCTGCTGTGAGCGCCACGGCGAGAACGGCCAAGGGACGTCTGAGTCTGCGCATCATCTGCTGCTCCTTGTGGGTCTATCCACCGAGCAAGCTGGCTGAGCCGCCGCTCGATGATGTTGCGCTGGTGCCCGCGCGGCCGCAAATTGGGGCTCCAAGACCGCCCGCCCCTGAGACGGCAGCGCTGCCAGAGCCCTGACGGAGCTCGCGGTCAGGGCACCGGAGGCGTCCGTCGCGACCACCGAGTCTCCCGGACTGATCCCGCCCGTCCCGCCACCGCCCGCGCCGAAGGCGCCGCTCGCGCATGGGCCATTTCTAACGCCGCAGCCTTCGCCCCAGATAAATGTGCAACGCCGTCGCGCGGGAAGGATCGCGGCGCCGTGGAGTCTTACCCGGTGAAACCCACTCACCAGGGAGAAGACCGATGAAGAAACTCGCAGTCCTGCTGGCCGTCGCGGTCAGCGCCGTCGCTGCCACCGGCGCGCTCGGCTCCTCGAAGGCCGTCGTCGCGACCGGCAAGACCTCGCTCGGCACGGTCCTCACCAACTCGAAGGGCCTGACCCTCTATATCTACCAGGGCGACAGCGCCACGCACCTCGGCTGCACCGGCAGCTGCGTCGCCAACTGGCCGCCGCTGACCGGCGCCGGCGTCGCCAAGGGCGGCACCAAGGCGGCGGACCTCGGCACGATCAAGCGCGGCACGGGCACGCAGGTGACCTACAACGGTCACCCTGTCTACACCTTCGCCGGCGACAGCAAGGCCGGCCAGACCAACGGCGAGGGCATCGTCCTCGCCGGCAAGACGTGGTACGCAGTGGGCCCCTCCGGCGCAGCGATGAAGGCCTCCGGCAAGGGCCCGTCCACCACCACCACGAGTAGCAGCACCGGCAGCGGCGGCTCGGCCGCCTGGTAGCAGCGCTCGCCGGGCCGGCACAGCGGTGGGCGGATCCTCTCCCCCAGGGTCCGCCCACCCGTGCGCGCACCACCGCTCCGCCGCGACCGCGTCGGCCATTCGTCCACGGAGACCGCCGAACCGGGCGCTCCCGACCGCCCCGGCGGTCACAATCGGCAGCGTCCCCGGAGCGCGCGCGTGAGGCGCGTCCCGGCCGACACGCTCGTGATCAAACACGCTCCCGAAGGAGTTTCGATGAAACGGACCCGAGACCGGCGTGGCACGGCGCGCAAACCGACCTACGCCGACATCGTCGCGACGCTGGCGCTGTTTCTCGTGCTCGCCGGTGGCAGCGCGTACGCCGCAAGCCACTACCTGATCACCAGGACGAGCCAGATCAAGCCGAGCGTGCTGGCGCACCTGAAGGGCCGCGCCGGCGCCGCCGGCGCCGCGGGAGCGGCGGGCGCGACCGGCCCGACGGGCCCGACCGGCCCGGCCGGGATCACCGGCTACACACAGGCGCAGAGCGCGGCCACCGCCAACCCCAACGGGGCGCAGGACGTGGCGATCGCCAACTGCCCGGCCGGGGAGAACGTCCTCGGCGGCGGGGCCTTTGGCACGGCCGTGGGCACTGGCCAGAGCATCACCACCTCGGAGCCGGCGAACACCGACACCGGCTGGCTCGTCGCGATGAGCAACACCACGGGCTCGGCCCAGACCTTCACCGCGTACGCCGTCTGCGCGACCGTCGGCCACTAGCCGCGACGCACCCGGGCGTCGTTCCGGGGGTGCATGCACCCCCGGCGGGAGGGTGCATGCACCCTCCCGCGGGTCGGCGCATGCGCCGACCCGAAGGCATCGGGAAACTCAGAGGCTCGCGGGCACGCGGGCGGCGAGCGCGTCCTCGACCGCCGCGCGCTGCTCGTCGCGCGAGAGGAAGCTGAGGAAGACGGCGGCCATCGCGATGCCGAAGATCAGGAACTCCAGGAAGCACATGCCCGCGCCCGCGAGGTGCTGGTCGGTGATCGCGGAGATGCCGTAGGAGCGCGGCGCGCCGACGTAGCGCGGGTAGGCGGTGGCGGTCATGAAGGTCAGCGGCAGGCAGACCGCGGCGCTCGCCAGGCGGGTGAAGCCGAGGTAGGCGAGGCGGCGGCCGCCCGGTTCGCGGCGCGCCGAGGGCAGCGGATCGACGATCAGCCACCACATCGCGAGGCCGGTGTAGAAGAGCGTCCCGTGCTCGAGCGCGTGCACCAGCGAATGGCCGGCCGAGTAGTCGAAGACGGAGGGGATCGCCCAGATCCAGGTCGCCGCGGCCCACAGCGGGATCGCGACCCAGGGGCTCGTCAGCAGCGAGACGACGCGCCCCGCGCGCCCGCCGGGGGCGAGGAGGCGCAGACCGGCGCGCGGCAGCCCGAGCGGCAGGATCGGCGCGCGCAGCCCGAGCACCAGCAGCGCCGGGGCGACGTCGGAGAGCAGGATGTGCTGGGCCATGTGCGCCGAGAGCAGGTAGCGGTCGCCGATCGCGTCGAGCGGCGACATCAGCGCGAGGGCGATCACGAGCAGGCCCAGGCCGTAGGGGAGCCAGTGGCTGACGCCGGGACCGCGCCCCCCGGTCAGGCGCGCCGCGCGCCGGAAGCCGCGCGAATACAGCCAGGCTGCGGCGGCAAGGACTGCGATCAGGCCGGGATCGATCGTCCAGCTCGACCAGCTCGGTGCGCTCATGGCGGCGGATCCTATCGCCGGGGACACGTCGCCGTGGCGGCGGCGCGTAGGCTGCGCTGGTGACGCCGCGCAACCGCCTGATCTCTTTCGGCAGCGCCGCGCTGGCGGTGGTGGCAGCGGCGATCGCCGGTCCGCTGATCGGGGGCATCACCGGCGCGGCGGTCGCGATCGCCCTGGCCTGCCTCGGCGGCATCGCGATCGTGTCGCTCGTGTTCCTCGAGGTCGGACTGAGCGAGGACCGCGAGCGGGCACGCGAGCGCCGAGCGGCGGCGATCCCCCGACACCGCCCGCGCGCGCGGCGGCGGCGACCCCGGTAGGCGTGAAACGCAGGCAATAGGATGGCGCTGGGATGAGCAGCCTGCGAGAGCGCGTCGTCACGGCCACGGTCGCCTTCGGCGAGCGGGCGCTGCCCCCGCTCGAGCGCTGGCTCGGGCGTTCCTCGCTCGTCGGCGACATGCCGTTCTTCGACAACGCGACGTTCCCCTGGTCGAAAGAGCTCGAGGCCGGCTGGCGCGAGATCCGCGCCGAGCTCGACTCGGTGCTCGAGGACCAGGAGCACCTGCCGAACTTCCAGGACATCTCCGTCGATCAGGCGACGATGACGACCGACGACCGCTGGAAGACCTACTTCCTCTATGGCTACGGCTTCCGCTCGGAGGCCAACTGCGCGCGCTGCCCGCGGACCGCGGAGCGGTGCGCGCAGATCCCCGGGATGAAGACCGCGTTCTTCTCGATCCTGGCGCCCGGCAAGCACCTGCCCGCCCACCGCGGCCCCTACAAGGGCGTGATGCGCTACCACCTCGGCCTGCTGATCCCCGAGCCGGCGGAGCGCTGCGGGATCCGGGTCGACACCGAGACCCGCCACTGGGCGGAGGGGCAGTCGCTGATCTTCGACGACACCTACGAGCACGAGGCCTGGAACGACACCGACGCCACGCGCGTCGTGCTGTTCGTCGACTTCGTGCGCCCTCTGCGCGCCCCGGCTCGCTGGCTGAATGCCGCGGTGCTGTGGGCGATCGCCTTCTCCCCGTTCATCGGCGACGCCAAGCGCCGCCACAACGACTGGGAGAAGGCGTTCGAGGCTATGAAGGAGCGCAGCGCCCGCGCCTGAGACGCCCGTCAGGGCTGGCGACCGGTCACGGCCAGACCGACGCCGAGCCCGACGAGCATCACGCCGCCGGTCGCGCTGAGGCGCTCGAGTCGCTTTGGCGAGCGGCCCAGCCACGCGCGGGCCGTCCCCGCCCCCAGCCCCCAGAGGCCGTCGGAGAGCATCGCAAGCCCGACCGTGATCGCCCCCAGCGTCAGCAGCTGCGCCGTCGCGTGCCCGCTCGAGCGGTCGATGAACTGGGGCAGGATCGCCGTGAAGATGAGGAACCCCTTCGGGTTGGTCACGCCGACGACGAAGCCCTGGCGCACGATCGTGGCGAACGGCTTCGGCGCCCCCTCGCGGACGCCGAGCAGGCCGGCCAGCGCGCGGCGGTCGCGGATGTTGCGCACGCCGAGGAACACGAGATAGGCCGCGCCGGTCAGCTTGAGCGTCACGAACACGGTGTCCGAGCTGGCGATGATCGCGCCGAGGCCGAGCGAGAAGCACACCAGCTGGACGGTGAAGCCGCTGCTGTTGCCGAGCACCGTCCCGAGCGCGGCGCGGCGGCCGAGCGCGATGCCGCGACTGACGATGAACAGCACGCTCGGCCCCGGGATCAGGATCACGACGTAGACCGTCAGGAGGAACTCGAGCAGATGACGGGTCGGCAGCATCAGCCCTCCGCGGCAACCCCGAGCCGGGCGCGGATCACCGCGACCGCCTGCGGACTGGAGTCGATCAGGACGTAGCGGCGACCGAGCTGCTCGCAGACGGCGCCCAGCGTGCCCGAGCCGGCGAAGAAGTCAAGGCACCAGCCGCCCGGGCGCGAGGACGCCGACACGATCCGCCGCACGATCCCCTCCGGCTTCTGCGTCGGGTAGCCCGTTCGCTCCCGCCCCGCGGTGGCGACGATGGTGTGCCACCAGGTGTCGGTCGGCCGCTTGCCGCGCGCGGCCTTCAGCGGCCCGACCAGGCCCGGCGCCATGTACGGCTCGCGTTCGACCGCCTCGGCGTCGAACAGGTGGCGATCGGGGTCGCGCACGTAGACGAGGATCGTGTCGTGCTTGGCCGGCCAGCGCCGCGCCGGCTTGCCGCCGTAGTCGTAAGCCCAGATGATCTCGTTGAGGAAGCACTCGCGGCCGAAGATGCCATCGAGCGCGACCTTGACGTAGTGGGCCTCGCGGTAGTCGAGGTGGACGTAGAGCGTCCCCTCCGGGGCGAGCAGTTCGCGCGCGCGCTCGAGCTTGGGGCGCAGGAACGCGACGTAGTCCTCGAAGCTGTCCTCGTAGCCCATCTCGCCGAGCACGGTGGAGCGGTAGCGGTGCCCGCCGAAGCCGGCGCGGTCGCCGTGGCGCTCGTCGCGGGCGACCGCGAGGCGGCGGTGGCGCCGACGCGTCCCGGTGTTGAACGGCGGATCGATGTAGATCAGCTCGAACGCCCCCTCAGGCAGCCGCGGCAGGACACTCGCGCAGTCGGCCTGCAGGACGAGGTTCTCGCGCAGGGCGATCGGCGGCGCCGCGGCCGGCTCCGGCGTGACGGGCGGGCGGACCTCCATCGGCGGATCGTAGGGCGTTGGCCGGTGATGGGCGCGCGGGGGCGGGCGCGAGGCCGGTGCCGGGCCCGGGGCGGGGAGCTCAGCCGTCGAACTGCGTGCCGCGCGTCCAGCCGCCGACCAGGAGCACGCACCCCAGGCCGAGCCCGACCGCCAGCGCGATCGCCGCGCGATAGGTCCCGGGCGCGATCAGCGCGCCGCCGAGCGCGGTGCCGATCGAGGCGCCGATGAAGATCGCCGACGTGTTCCAGGCGAAGGTCTCGGTCGCCGCCCCGGCGATGGCGAAGCGGTCGAGCAGCAGGTAGGCGCCGGCGAACACCGGCGCGATCGGCATGCCGGCGAGGAAGGCGAGCGCGGCCATCGCGGGGATCGACGGCGCCGCCAGCAGCGGCACGAGCGCGACGCCGTAGGCGCCGAGCGCGACGAGCAGCCGCCTCGGCACACCGACGCGCGGCGCACGCGCGCCGAAGATCGCCCCGCCGGTGGCCGACCCGAGCGCCAGCGCTGCGAGGATCAGGCCGGCCGCGGGCCGCGCGCCGTGGCGTTCGCAGAAGGCCGGCAGCGCGACCTCGGTCGCGCCGAACGAGCCGCCGAGCACCATGCTCATCGCCAGCAGGCGGCGCACCCGAGCCGAGCGCAGGGCGCCGCTCGCCCGCCGCGTCGGCGCGTGGCGCGAGCGAGCCCTCGCCGCAAAGGTCGCGGCCCCCACGCCGCCCGCTCCGGCGGCGGCGAACAGCGCGACCCGCGGGTTCGCGAGCGCGACGAGGCCGGCGAGCGCCGGCGGGCCGAGCACGAACGCCAGCTCCTGCAGCACGGCGTCGATCGCGAAGGCCGTCGGCCGAAGCGCGGGGCTCTCGATCAGCGTCGGCCAGAGCGATCGCATGCAGGCCCCCAGCGGCGGCATGCTCGCGCCGGTGCCGAGCGCCAGCGCGACGGTCAGCGCCGCCGGCGCGCCGGTCGAGCCCGCGAGCGCGACGGCGACCAGCAGACCGGGGAACGCGAGCGCGAGCGGGGCCAGCACGCGCGCCATCCCGGCGCGGTCGATCAGGCGGCCGAGCAACGGCTGCATCGCCGCCAGGCCGAGCGCGTAGGCGCCGTCGGCGATCCCGGCGAGCGCGTACGAGCGGCCCGCCGAGCGCAGCAGCAGGATGATCCCGAGCGGCACCATCCCGATGGGCAGCGAGCCGAGGGTGCGGGCGAACAGCAGGCCGGGAGCGCCAGGCGCACGGAGGACCGCGAGCAGGCGCGGGACGCCGCGCAGGCTCTCCGCCGGCGTGCTCAACGCGCCCCCGTCGCAGGGCGGCGATGGCGCGAGGGGCTGGGCGGGCGGGCGGCCTGCATGGCGGATCGGCGCGCCGGGCGCGCCGCCGACCAGCGTATGCTGCCGGGCGATGCAGCGCGACGAGGTGGTCCAGGCGCCGTGAGCCGCTCGACGCTGGTGCGCGTGATGCTCGGCCTCGCCGTGCTCGGCCTCGCCGACGCGACCTTCCTGACGATCCTCCACTACGGCCACATCAGGGTGCCGTGCACCAGCTCGATCGACTCCTGCCAGACGGTGCAGACGTCGAAGTACTCCGAGGTCTTTGGCGTGCCGGTGGCGCTGCTCGGCCTGATCGGCTACATCGGCATCCTCGCCTCGCTGCTCGTCCCGGAGCAGGAGTCGACGCGCCTGGCGACACTCGCCCTGACGCTCTTCGGCTTCGGCTTCAGCGCCTTCCTCACATGGCAGGAGACCTTCACGATTCCCGGCCACCCGATCTACTGCGAGTGGTGCGTCGGCAGCGCGATCATCCTGACCGTGCTGCTCGTGCTCTCGCTGATCCGCTACCTGCGCCCATCCGGCACGTCCCAGCCGCCGCCCTCGCCGGCGTAGAGGCCGCCGCCGCCGAACAGGACCCGCGCCGTGCGGGCGAGGATCCGCAGATCGAGCGCCGGCGAGCGGTGCTCGATGTACCAGAGGTCCATCTCGATCCGCTTCGACCAGGGCAGCGAGGCGCGCCCGTTCACCTGCGCCCAACCCGTGATCCCCGGCTTGACAGCCAGGCGCCCGCGTTGGCGCTCGTCGTAGTGGGCGACCTGCGAGGGGACCGTCGGGCGAGGCCCGATCAGCGACATCTCGCCGCGCACGACGTTCCACAGGTTCGGCAGCTCGTCGAGCGAGGTGCGCCGCAGGAACGATCCGACGCGCGTGATTCGCTCGTCGCCGTCGGCGACCAGCAGCCCGGCGCCGATCTGCTCGGCGCCGTCCACCATCGTGCGCAGCTTGACCACGTCGAACTCGTGGCCGTGGAGCCCGACGCGCCGCTGGCGGTAGAAGGCGCCGCCGCGCGACTCCAGGCGGATTGCCAGGACCGCGAGCGCCAGGAACGGCGAGGCGAGAACCAGCACGCCCGTCGCGACCACGAGATCGACGGCGCGGCGGATCACCGGGTGCCCTCCGGCACGTCCCAGGCCGCCGGCGTCCCGTGTCGCAGGTAGTCCCACAGGGCGGCGGCGAGCGCGGAGTTCATCAGCACGTAGTAGCGCGCGAGCAGCAGCGGCCGCAGGCGCAGCGCCGGCGCGACGAGCGCGCCGAGCAGCAGCGCGAGCTGCGCCGCGAAACAGATCACGTAGACGAGCCCATGGGTGAGGAGGATCGCGTTGGCGACCAGCGCGACGACATGCAGCGCGGGCGCCGCGTAGCGCAGCATGCGATGACTCATCATCCAGCCGTAGGCGAGGCCGTAGCCGCGCGGTGCGAGCATCCCGCCGCGCAGCACCATCGGCCACACGTGGCCCCACATGCGCCGCTTGCGGGCGAACTCCCCCTCGATCGAGGGCACCATCTTCTCGCTCGCCCGCGCCGCCGCCACGTATACGGCGCGCCGGCCCGCCTTGACCAGCGTGAACGGGAAGTACAGGTCGTGATCCATCACCTCGTCGATCACCATGTAGCTCTCCCGGCGCACCGCGTAGATCGCCCCGTTGCCGGCGGTCACCGAGTGCAGCTGCGACTCGCGCTCGCGGATCGCCATCTCGTAGCGCCAGTAGAAGCCCTCCTGGTTGTCGGCGCCCGGGCCGGCGCCCGCCTGCACGAAGCGGACCTGGCCGCAGGCGTAGGCCACGCGGGGGTCATCGAACGCGCCGGCCAGCGCCGCCAGGGCCTCCGGCTCCCAGATCGAGTTGGCGTCCGAGAACGCCAGCAGTTCCCCGCGCGCGGCCGCGACGCCGGCGTCCTGGGCTCGCGTCTTGCCGGCCCGCGGCAGATCCAGCACGACGTCGGCGCCGGCGCTGCGGGCGCGCGCGACCGTGTCGTCGGTCGACCCGTCCGAGCAGACGACCACCTCGAGGCGCTCGCGGGGCCAGTCGAGGGCGAGCGAATTGGCGATCTTCGAGGCGATCACGGGCCCCTCGTCGTGGGCGGCGATGATCAGCGAGACCGTCGGGTGTGCGGGCGGGCTCGCCGGCGGGCTTGGGGTCGTGCGCGCCGTCGTGCGCGCGAGCAGCGCCAGCGCCAGCGGGTAGCCGGCGTGGGTGTAGAGCAGCAGGGCCACACAGACCCAGAAGACAACGGCGAGAACGCCCACGGACCGTGATTGTCGCCTACCCGCGCTTAAGCTCACCGTAAGGCCTCCCGATACACTGCCCACGATGGCGAGCCGTGCCGAACAGAAGGCTGCCGCGCGCGCCGCGCGCGAGGCCGCACACCGGGAGCTGAGCGCCGCCCAGGCGCGGCGCATGCGCCTGTTCTGGCTCGGCAGCCTCGTCGCGGCCGCCGTGCTGGCGATCGTCGTCGTCGTGCTCGCGACCGCCAGCAGCGCCCCCCCGAAGACCGTCACGCCCTCGACGAGCACGAAGGCCACGGCGCTCGCCGCGGTCAGCAGCGAGTTGGCCGGCATCCCCCAGTCCGGGGACGTGCTCGGCAATCCGAGCGCGCCCGTCACGATCACCGAGTACGGCGACCTCGTCTGCTCCACCTGCGACGCCTTCGCGCTGACCAGCGAGTCGCAGATCATTGCAGCGCTGGTCAAGACCGGCCAGGCCAAGCTCGTCTTCCGCGCGTTCGACTCGGCCAGCGGCTACGCCAACCAGGGCGAGTTCGTCAACGGCCAGGCGGCGATCAAGTCGGCAGGCCTGCAGCACAAGGCCTGGGACTTCATCCTGCTCGACTACGAGGAACAGCCTTCGCAGATCGGCGGCACCGCCGCCGAGCAGGTCCCCTACTTCACCTACCAGTACATCCAGAACCTCGCGGCGCAGGTTCCCAGCCTGAACCTCACCGAGTGGCAGGCGGGCGTGACCAGTCCGGCGGTCATCAAGGCCGTCAACGCCGACACCAGCGCGGCCAACGCGGCAGGCGTCACGGGCACGCCGGCCGTCTTCGTGACGGGTCCCAAGGCCGGGCCGATCCAGGCCCCGGGCGCGGTCCCGTCGCTCGCCGAGATCAAGGCGATGGTCAAGCAGGTCAGCTGAGCAGCGAGCTGTAGACCGCCTTCGTGCGCTCCGCCACACGCCGCCAGGACCACTCGCCGCCGGCCAGCGCCCGCGCGGCGAGCGAGAGCCGCTCCCTCGCCGCGCCGTCCGCGAGCAGGGCGGCCAGCGCGTCGCCCAGCGCGGCCGGATCGCCCGGCGGCACGAGCACCGCGGCGCCGGCGCCCGCCACCTCGCCAAAGCCCCCGACGTCGCTCAGCACGAGCGGCGAGCCGAACGCGAGTGCCGTCGCAAGCACGCCCGACTGGTCGATCTCGCGGTAGGGCAGCACGACGATGTCGGCGCGGCGAAAGCACGCGGCGAGCTCCGCGTCAGCGACGAAGCGCGGCACCCAGCGGACGCCAGCGCCCGCCCGGGCGGCGAGCGGGGCGACGTCGAAGCGCGGCCGCCCGACGATCCACAGCTGCGCCTCCCCCGCAATGCGGCGCCAGGCTTCGAGCAGGATGTCGAGCCCCTTGTAGGGGCGCAGCAGGCCGAAGAACAGCACGACCGGCGCATCGGTCGCCGCGAGCTCGCGCGGCAGAGGGCCCTCCGGGAGGTGCGCGAGGTGCTCGAACGCTCCGTGCGGGATCGTGTGCACCCGCTCGGGCGCCAGTCCGAGCTCGTCCACCAGGCGCCGCCGGCCGTACTCGGAGTGCACGATCACGGCGTCCAGGCGGCGGTACAGGCCGCGCTCGCCGGCGCGCCGCGCGGCGGATCCCTCGCGCGCGAGCACGTCGTGCGCGGTGAGCACGAGCGGGCGCCCGCGCGGCAGGAGCCGTCCGTCGAGCACCGGTACCGTGAGCCACTGGAAGTGGATGAGGTCCGCGGCCCGGGCGGCCGAGCGGTAGCGCAGCATGCCCGGGACGTGCTCGACGAGCTTGATCGCGCGGCGGACGTTCGAGTCGGGCGCGCCGCGGGCTGCGCGGTAGAACAGCTCGCGGCGGGCGTAGCCGTCGGGTGCGGGCTGCTCGCCATGGGCGAAACGGCTCGTGAACAGCTCGACGTTCACGCCGGTGCGGGCGAGCGCGGCGCACAGCGCGTGGTCATACGGCGGCGTGTAGGCCGGCGGGTCGACGACGTGTAGGCGCACGGGGCCCGACAATACGCGGATGGGCATCGAGATCTCCTTCTGCGTCGTGAACACCGCCGGGCGCGAGCTGCTGATGCGCTGCCTGGACGCGGTGGCGGCCGAGCGTGCAGGGTTGGGGGTCGAGAGCGAGCTGCTGGTGCTCGACAACGCCTCCGACGACGGCTCCGCCGGCGCCGTGCGTGCGCGCGGCGAGGAACTGACGCTGATCGAGCTCGCGCAGCGGCGCGGCAAGGCGCTCAACGACAGCGAACTGATGGAGCGCTCGCGAGGACGCTTCTGCCTGCTGTTGAACGAGGACTCCGAGCTGCTGCCGGGCGCAGCGCGCGCGCTCTGTGACGCGCTGTCGGCGGATCCGCGCGCGGCCTGCGCGGTCGCCGCACTGCGGCGCCCCGACGGCGCGCCGCAGGCCTCCGCCTGGCGCTTCCCGACCGTCGCCACGGCGCTCGCCGGCGCGCTCGGTCTGGCGCGGCGCTACAGCGTCCAGAGCACCGGCGCGGTCGTTCGCCGCGTCGATTGGGGGCAGTCGGCCGCGCTCGCCGTCCGCCGCGACGCGGCAGCGCAGGTCGGCTGGATGGACGGAGAGTTCTTCGTCTACAGCGACGAGGTCGACTTCCAGAAGCGACTGGCCGACGCCGGCTGGCATTCGCTGTTCGTGCCGGCGGCGCTCGCAATCCATCACGAGCAGCTGTCGACCGGCGCGCTGCCCGCGCGGCGGATCGTCGAGCTCGCGCGCGGGCGCGACCGCTACATGCGCAAGCATCACGGTCCGCTCGCGGCGGCCACCGTTCGCGTCCTGACCGCCTGGACCTACGCCGTGCGCGCACTCGCCGCGACCGTCCTCCCCGGCCACGACGCGCGGCGCTACCGTGCCGACGCGCTGGCCGCGCTGGCGCCCCGGCGCGGCGCCGGCCTGCGCGAGGCCGCCGCCGAGTACAACGCCGCACTGCGGCGGAGCGATTGACGGCGCTCGGCGCGCCGCGCGCTCAGGCGCGGCGCGCGCGCTGCCCGAGGATGCGCGTGACGAGCGCGCCGATCCGGGCGAGCTCCGCCAGGCTGAAGAAGCCGGCGGCGCGCAGCAGCGGCCAGATCGCGCACCAGGCGAGAGCCCGCAGCAGGAAGCCCAGCGCCCCATGCGTCGGCAGCAGCAGCTCCCCGCCCACCGAGATCCCCACCAGCACCGCGAGCAGCCGCCCGAGACGGCCCCATTCGAACCCGACGGCGAACAGCGAACGCGTCAGGCTGTAGATGACGATCAACATCGCGGCGTAGGCGAGGTCGAGCGCGATGCCGGCGCCGGCGATGCCGAGCCGCGGGACGAGAAGTACGAGCGCGACGACGTTGACGGCCAGGCCGCCGAGCGCCGCCGGCAGGTTGCGGCGCGTGCGCCGCGCACGCCCGGAGATCACGACGAAGATCAGGTACAGGCCGTAGAGCGACCAGCCGAGCGCGAGCCACGGCAGCGCCGCGTGGGCGCCATAGTCGTGGTAGAGCAGCAGCCGCACGGCCCAGCGCCCGAGCAGCGCCACGCCGGCGACCACGACGCCGGTCGCGAGCACGTAGTAGGTCGTCACCAGCGAGTAGAGCTGCGCCGCGACCTCGTCGTCGGTCACCGAGTAGGCGAGCGGCGGCCAGGCGTACTGAAAGCCGCGCACGGCGACGAAGACGACGGTCGCGAGCTTCGCGGCGAGCGCGTAGAGCCCGGCGGCCGCTGCCGACTGCGCGCGCAGCAGGTACCAGCGGTCCACCACCTGGAGCGCGTAGACGCTGGCGTCCGCCGGGACGGTCGGCAGCCCGAACGCGATCATCGCCCGCACGGGCAGGGACGGCCCGGCGAAGCGCGCCCGCAGCGGCGCGAGCAGGCGGCGGCGCTCCACCCACCACAGGCCGACCAGCTCCAGCGAGGACGCCGCGTAGTTGCCGGCGAGCAGTCCGCGGGCCCCGTCGTGGCGGAACACGACGAGGTAGACCATCAGCACGATCGACACCACGACGTTGGCGGTCGACGCCCGCAGGTAGGTGCCGGTGCGCTCGTCGGCCCGCAGCAGCGCCTCGGCGATCTCGAGGTTCGTGAAGGCCCAGACCCCGAGCATCGCCAGGTCGATCAGCTCCGGGTCGTGCACACCGAGGAGCGCGTGCGACAGCGGCGCCGAGAAGATCACGCCGAGCACGGCGATGATCGTCGTGCTCACGAACACGAAGGCGACCGCGCCGGAGGCCAACCGGTCGCGCCGCGCCGGGTCCACGTCGTCGTAGTAGAAGCGGATGAACGCCTCGCCGACGCCGAGCCGCAGCACGATCGAGATGAAGATCACCGCGACCATCAGCGTCTCGACGTAGCCGTAGCCGACCTTGGTCACGTAGCGCGTGTAGAGCGGCAGCGTGAACAGGGCGACGCCCTTGGAGAGGATGTCGCTCGCCTGGTAGGCGAGCCCCGCGCGGACGAGCCGCTTCAGGTAGGCGAACACGTCACTCGCGCGCCAGGGCGGCGCCGACGGCCAGCAGCGCCCAGGTGATCGGATCCTCGAGGAAGTCCGCATAGGCCCATGTGTGCACCACGAGCGCGACGAACGCGGCGAGGATCGCGACGCGCACCGGGGCACGCCGCAGTCCGCCGCGCGCCAGCGTGAGGAGTGCCGCGGCGAGCAATGCGAGGTAGGCGAGCAGGCCGATCACGCCCTGCTCCGCGGCGATCGTGACCGGCGTCGTGTGCGAATCCGACGTCACGCCGGCCGGCCCGATCGCGCCGCAGCGGTAACCGCTCTCGTGCGGCAGGTGGCGCACGTACTCGCACGAGAAGGAGGCCGAGCCGAAACCGGCGAGCGGCCGCTCGGCGAACAGCTTCACGCCCTCCTTGACCAGCGAGGCGCGCCCGCTCGTCGCGTTGTTCACCGACGCCGTGTCGTTCAGTGTCAGGTGCAGGCGCCCCGACGCCGCGATCGCGACGATCACCGCGGCGCCCAGCACGATCGCCGCACCGGCGGCGCTGACGCGCGGCGGGAAGCGCGCCGCCGCGATCACCGCAAGCCCGGCGAGCAGCGCGACGATGCTCGACTGCGAGACCGAGCCGAGCAGCCCGAGCCAGAGCACGGCGAGCACGCCTCCCGCGAGCGCGACCCGCCGGCGGCTGTCCTCCCACATCATCGCCGCGGCCACGAGCACCATCGTCACTGCGAGGAAGCGACCGTAGATGTTGGGGTCATAGAAGAGCGAGTTGACGCGGAAGTAGCGCTGGTTGTCGTTCAGCGCGGCGTGAAAGAGCAGCCGGCGGGCGGCGTATTCGACCGCGGCGACGGCGACGAACGCCAGCGCCAGCCCGGCGATCGCGAGCGCGCAGCGGCGCAGCAGCGCGGCGTCCCAGCGCACGCGCCGCAGCAGCACGAACAGCAGCGCGAAGGGCACGTAGAAGAAGCAGATCTCCTCGGCCGCCTTGGCGAGATCCGGTGTGTAGAGAATGCCGATTGCATAGAGCACGACGAACAGTGCGATCGCGCGTTCGAGCAAGCCGGGCGGCCGCTCGGTGGCTCCCGTCGCGTCGGTGGCCCCGTCCGGCGTCCCGTCGCGCGTCCGGCCCTGCGCGCCCTCCGGCGTCCCGGCCCGCGGCGGCGTCCCGGTCCCCACGACGAGGTTGAGGGCGCCGGCGGCGATGACCGCGTAGAGCGCCAGCAGCACGCCTCCCGTGCCGCCCGAGATCAGCGAGAAGCGGAACGGCAGCGCGAGCACCGCACAGGGAGCCAGCAGACCCGGCCGAGACCGCAGCAGCGCAGCGAGCGCAGCGATCAGCGCCAGCGCCGCGACGATCGCTGCAACGGCGAGCAGCGGATGGTGTCGCAGGTGGAGTAGGGGCGTCGAGCGCCACAGCGCCGCCGCGAGCAGCACCGGCGAGAGCACGAGCGCGCCGGCGACCGCCAGCCGCCGGCTGCGTCCAACCGAGCACAGCGCCTCGGCGGCCAGCAGCGCGTCGAGGATCAGGCCCGCCTTCGAGAGGTCGTGGCCGAACGTGCTCGCGGCCACGATCACGGCGAGCGCCCCTCGAGCACCAGCTGCAGACCCGGCACGATCACGGTCCGGCCTGAGGCCTCGATCCTGACCTCGACCTGGTAGCGGCCGGGCGGGGCCGGCGTGCCGTCGCTCGTCGTGCCGTCCCAGATCAGTTCGAACTTCCTGTATTCGCGCACCCGACGGTCGCGCGCGAGCGTCGCCACCTGCCGGTCGGACGCCCGCGGCACGACCTCGACGTCAACGGCTCCGCCGACCGACAGCCGCAGGTGGAAGTGGGCGTGCCTCGCCCCCGGGCCGCCGGGGCGAAAGGTCGTCCTGCCGCCGTGCCCGATGACGAGCGGATCCTCGCGTTTGAGGGCCTGCGCGTAGAACAGTGCGCCGACGCTGGCGGCGAGCAGCAACGCCAGGACTGCACGGGCGAGCGTCGCGGCGCGCGGCGCGCGCTGCCGCGCCGCCGCCGTCGCGCGGATCACCGCGGTGTGTAGTTGCTGCCGAGGGTGACGACCACGGTCGGCACCGTCCCGCCCTGCGTCTCGGCCACCGCGAGGGTTCTCGGATCGACCGGCCCGACGCGCGTGGCGGTCGGGGCGAGATCCTTCTTCACCTCGAGCGCCGCGGCGCGGTTGCCCGGCGTGTAGCCGACGAGTGTGACCGTGTGGCCGTGCGAGAGGGCGTTCGCGACCGCGCCCTTTGTGAGACCGAGACCGCTGAGGGCCGCGGACGCCCTGCCGGCGAGCCCTGACGTGTGCGTGCCGTTCAGCACGGCGACGATGATCTTCGCGGGGCTGGGCCCGCCGACGGTCGACGAGGTGCCCGTCGAGGGCCCGCTCTTTGCGGCCGGCGCGAACACCTTCGTTGCGATGAAGATCAGCACGGCGACGATCACGACCGCGGCGGCGAGCAGGCGCAGCGCCGGGCCCCCGCCGCGGCGGGGGATCTCCGCGTCGCCCTCCTCCTCGCCAAGCCGCCCGCGACGCATCGTGGCGGCGTCGCCGGCATCGCCGGCTGCCCCGGCTGTCCCGGCTGTCCCGGCTGTCCCGGGTGCGGCACGGCCGCGCGCCGTCACGCCGACCGGCGTGGCGCGGGCGTCCGGCGCCGCAGGCGCGGCCGGGAAGCGCGGGCGGGCGCCCGCGGCCGTGGAGGGGCCCAGTGGAGGTGGCTCACCCTCGTCGGCGAGCTCCCATGGCGCCGGGCTCGTCTGCTCGACGGCATCCCACGGCGAGGCGGCCGGCGCGGCGGTCCCTCCGGCGGCGACGTCGAACGCCGGCGGCTGGATCCGTTCGGCGGATATCTCGACGGCGTCCGGCGAGTCGAGCGCCGCCATCAGCCCGGGTGCGGGATCGAAGGAGGGGACGTCCTCGGGGGGTGGGGCCGGCCGCGCCACCACCCCCGCTCCGGGCTCGAAGGCCTGCTCGGCGCCGGACTGCGGATCGAGCTGCGCGACCGCAGCGGAGTCGGCGTCGAACCGCACAACGGTGTTCTCGGCGGTGTCGGAGGCCGGATCGCCGGCATGGACCTCCGGTGCAAAGCCGGCGCCGGCGAGAGCCTGCGCCGCGCCGAGGGGCTCGGCCGTCGCCACGGGACTGGAGCTCAGCGGGACGGCCGCGCTCGGCCCGCCGTCAGTGCTCGCCGAGGGCGCGTCGTCGGTCGGCGCTCCCGGGCGAGCCTCGCGCTCGGCGGGGGCCTCGCCGTCCGGCGTCGCGTCGCCCGACGGCGTCGCGGCCGCGCCCATCGCGCCCGCCACCGTCGCAGCCGCCACGGGCGCCGCCTCGGCTCCCGCCGGCAGCGCGCCGGCCGGCCCGACCGTCACCCGGCGCACGCCCGGGATGGCGACGGTGGCCGTGGCGGAGCCGCCCTCATCCGCGGGCGGCGGCGGCGGCTGCTGCGGCGTGGGCACCTCGGCGCGGACCGGCGCCGGCATCACGGGGCGCGGTGCCATCGAGCGCACCATCGAGCTGCGAAGCCGCTCCTCCTGCTCCTCCAGCAGATCCGAGAGCCTGCGGGTCTCGCGGGCCTGGGCGAAGTACAGCAGCACGAGGAGCGCCAGACCGATGATCGCGGCGAAGCCCGCATAGGCGCCGATCGACTTGACGTCGGACTGCAGGGAGAACGCGAGGACGCTCAAGGGCGGGAGTCTATGAGGACTCGATGACGACGGGAGCGTTGACCCGCAACTCGGTCAGCTGCGCGACCTTCTCGGCAAGCCCGACGGCGTCGGCCTCCAGCACGAGCAACGAGATCTCGTCGAAGATCGCCTCGACCCGCTCGATGTCCATTGGCTCGCGCCGAGCCAGCAGGATCTTCTCGGCGGCGGTCGGCTGGGCCTCCTCGTAGGGGTTGAAGAGCTCCTCCTCGAGCTTCTCGCCGGGGCGTCGGCCGATCATCTCGATCGCGATATCGACCCCGGGCCGCAACCCCGACAGCTCGATCATCTTCGTCGCAAGGTCGAGGATCGACACCGGCTCCCCCATGTCGAGCACGAACACCTCGCCCCCGGCGCCCAGCGAGGCGGCGCGGATCACCAGCGCAACCGCCTCGGGGATCGTCATGAAGTAGCGCGTCATCGCCCTGTCGGTGACGGTCACGGGGCCGCCGGCCGCGATCTGGCGGCGGAAGATCGGCACGACGCTTCCCGATGAGCCGAGCACGTTGCCGAACCGCACGGCCATGTAGCGGGTCGCGGGGAAGCGGCGCTGGGCGGCGTCGATCGCGCACTCCGCGAGCGCCTTGGACGCACCCATGACGGTCGCCGGCAGCACCGCCTTGTCGGTCGAGACCAGCACGAAGGCGCCGATGCCGAGCTGGCCCGCGACCGTGGCGACCACGCGCGTGCCGATCGCGTTGTTGCGAATCGCCTCGACCGGGTTGCGCTCCATCAGTCCGACGTGCTTGTAGGCCGCCGCGTGGAAGACGAACTGGGGCATCTCGTCGGAGAGCACCTCGCGCATCCGCTCCTCCTCCTTGCAGTCCGCAAGGACGGGCGCCAGCGCCGCGGGCGGGGCGTGGAGGTCCTCCTCGAGCTCCCGCAGGATCCCGAACATGTTGTCCTCGGCGTGGTCGAGCAGGACGAGCCGGCGCGGACCGGCGCGCCAGATCTGGCGGCACAGCTCCGAGCCGACCGAGCCACCCGCGCCGGTGACCAGGACGACCGCTCCCTTCAGGTAGCCCCCCACGCGTCCGAGGTCCACCCGCACGGTCTCGCGACCGAGCACGTCTTCGACCTGGACCTCGCGGACCTGGCGGGCGACGTCGATCGTTCCGGACAGCATCTCGAACACGGTCGGCAGCGTGCGCACCGGGATCGCCCGCTCCCGGCATGCCGTCACGACGCGCATCCGCAGCTCGCCGGGAGCCGACGGGATCGCGATGATCACCTCGTCGGGCTCGGCCTCGTCCAGCACGTGCGCCAGCTGCCGGGTCGTGCCGCGCACGCGCACGCCCTCGATCCGCAGGCGCTGCTTGAGCGGATCGTCGTCGACGAACCCCACGGCGTGCAGGCCGAGGTCCGCGTTGCGGGCGAGCTCCTGGCACACCAGGCGCCCGCCCTGGCCGGCGCCGACGATCAGCACGCTGCGGCGCCCGCGCGGTGTGGAGCGACGAAGCCCGGGCAGCCGCCGGTCGTTGACAGCCCGGGCGAGCACGCGCGCCGAGGTCAGGAAGCCCACCGAGAGCAGGAAGAAGACGACGACGATGCTGGCCGGAAGGCCGATGCTGAGCGTCTGGTACAGGTGATGCCCGCCGATCACCGCGGTGATGCGGTGGCCGTCGATCACCGCACTCACGCGGTGGCCGCCGACCAGCGGCCCCGTCTTCTGCAGCCACAGGACGGGGTGCACCAACGCGACGACCGCAACCGTCAGCACCGTGGCGACGACGAGCGAGCGCAGCACGTGCTCGATGTCGCGCTGGCTGACGTAGCGCCAGCGCCGCTGGTACACGCGCGAGAGCGCGAGGATCGCGACGGTCCCGACGACGACCCACGGCGAGGTTGTGTTCAGCAGCCGCTGGTAGCGGAGCGGCGTGCTGCTCGAGTCCTCGAAGCGCAGCCAGAACGCGAGGTAGTACGCGAGCGCGACCAGCCCTGCGTCGACCACGAGTTGCGGCAGCGAATGGCGATGCAGCGGAAAGGCCGCCGAGCGAAGCCGTCGGCGCATTGCACCGATTGTAGGGCCTGGGCGGTCAGCTCAGCGGGCCGTCCGCGGCGCCGATCGCAAGCGCCGTGAGCAGCGCCGGATCGCGGCGCACCCGCTCGGCGGCCGCGCTCTCGCGCTTGCGCAGCTCGATCTGCTCGGGGCGTTGCAGACGGTGCATCCGCCCGTCGGCGATCAGGCGCTCGTCGACGGCGCCGAGGCGCCCCTCGAAGGTCGTCCAGACCGGCGTTCCGAGCGCGACGGCCTCGCGGTTCATCGTCCCCCCGGCGCTGATCACCAGATCGGCGTGGGCGATCAGCGACTGCGCGTCGATCGCGTGCTCGGGCACGATGAACCCGCCGGCGCGGATCAGCTCCTCGCGCTGCGCTGCGATCCGCGGCAGCACCACAGCCTGGGTGCCCTGAACGCGGGTCAGGACCGCGGCGAACAGCTCGTTCTCGAAGCGGTGGTAGAGCGAGACGGCGGGCGGCGTGCGGACGACGACGATCGGCTCGCGCGGATCGAGTCCCAGTTCGCCGAGCACTGCCGAGTCGGGTTCGAAGTCGGCGAGGTAATACTCCTCCTTCAGGCCCGGGTAGGCGCGCACCTTTCCCCGCGCGCCGTAGCGGTGCAGCCGCTCCGGCGGGATCGCGTCGGGCACGACGACGACGCGGGCGAGGCGGCAGTTGACGTTGTGCTGGACGGTCGCCCACTCGTAGTCGAACATCGTCGCCGAGGGGATTCGCAGCGCCGCCGCCGCGAGCGTCACGTCGTTGGAGCCGTGGCCGAGCGCCAGGTCGAAGCGGCGCGGCCGCGCCCAGCGAGCCAGCGCGAGCGAGCGCGACGCGAGCCCGACCGCCTTCGCCGAGCGCCGGGCGCCGCGGTGGCGCCCGATCACGGTCGCCCCCAGGCCGAGTCGCTCGCACAGTTCGACGGTCTGGGCGAAGTCCCGCGCGGTGACCTCCACGCTGTGGCCGTCCGCGCGCAATCGCTCGACGATCGGGCGCATCACGAGTGGGTGCGGGCTGTTGGTGAGATCGACCCAGACACGCATCGCCGCGCCCAACGCTACCCTTCTGCGGCCTTGTTTGAGCTCGCGTCCGTCACCAACGCCCTGGTCAGCGTCGCCACGACGATCATCAACGACCTCGGCTACCCGGGCATCTTCCTGCT
>Ga0209415_10002795_pt1 | contig 32689 bp, 29 predicted proteins | sample PeaSoiSIISIP2007_FD_187696 | JGI IMG/M metagenome (GOLD analysis project Ga0209415, IMG submission 187696) | Peat soil microbial communities from Weissenstadt, Germany - SII-SIP-2007 (SPAdes) (version 2) | ecosystem: Environmental > Terrestrial > Soil > Wetlands > Peat | place: Germany... | reverse complement strand
TGTCCAGAGACAATGTGTAAAGGATGTCATGGAACTGAACAGCCTCGCTTTTGGGCACCTGGGAAACCTCAGAACTCCATCCGCCCAGTGAATCCCTCCAACCAAATCCCGCCAAGGAGCCTCCTGCAAAATCCTATCGACGGCATTTTGCGTAATATTCTCGACGTAACGCGCACAATGAAGAGTTGAGGGAAAACTCTCCGTAGAACCCAATCCGACCTGGATTTGGACGTACCCCCACCCCCTCCCCCTGTGGAAATCGCATTCCGCCCCCTGGAAAATCAAATAAAGCGCAATGAATCAACTACTTGTAAATTTTACATAGTGACTGAAGAGTAAACAGAGAGGCCCATTTTTGGCCCTTTTTTGCCCCAAAAATCCCGATTTTTGCCTCAAAAAACGCCCTTTTTTGCCAAATTTGCGGGCCTCAAAACGCCGTGCGAAGCCGATCTCCATGGAGTTTCGCAAGCGGCTCTGAGCGCAGGTTTATTTTGCGAGCAGGCGCATCAGTCCGCTGGGTTTCAGGTCCAGTTCGAAGCAACGCAGAGGGTTTTCGTCTTCCAGACCCAATTTTTCGGCGGCCAAATGCCCTGACCGCGCTGCGCTCTCCATAGTGGAAGGCCAACCAGTATTGATCCAGTCGCCAGCCAAATAACACTTGGGCCACGGCGACGCTGCGGAGGGGCGTGCGGCATCAATGCCTGGAGAGACGCCAAAGGTGGCGCGCACATCCTTCAGCAGCGCTACTTTTTCCAGCTTGGCTTGCTTTACGATGGGGAAAAACTCGGCTAACTCGCGCAGAGCCAGGTCGATTGCTTGCTGGCGTTCCAGAGCGGCAAAGGAGCGCGTGGCGCTGACCACCAGCTCAAGATAGTGACCACTGCGATTGGGTTGCAGCTTTGACTGGTTGTACATCCAGTGGATCTCGCGGTCCAGCAGAACGGCGTGCTCCAGGTCCGTGATCTCGCGGTCAAACCACAGATGCACGCTGCAAATCGGCCAGTGTTCATGCCGCGCAATCTGGTTGGCCAGTTTCTCCGCTTGGGCATTGGCGGGAAGTTGCGGCAAAAGCTTGCCCATCGCTTCAAAAGGAAGCGCGATCAGCAGAGAGTCGGCAGTGATTTCACCGTTGCGGGTTTGGACTTTCCACTTGGCCTGGCGCGCATCGAAGGCCGCGCCGTCCACGTGGGTATTGAGCAAAACTGCGCCACCGCGAGACTCGATGAAGGGAGTTACATTTGCATATAAATCACTCAGCGGGACGCGGCTCATGCCCATGCTGCCGGCTTCGGCGGAGTTCAGAAAGAGTTCGCGGATGACTTTGGCCGCGTAGGGCAGGGAAATCGAGTCAATCTCGGCGTTGAGGGCGCTGGCAATGACCAGACGCCAGAAGCGGTCGAGCGCGCCCTTGGTCTGGCCGTTGCGTTTGAGCCACGCGCCCAGACTCTCCATGGAATCAGCCGGTACGGGCTTCATCAGAGCAGTTAATGCGCGGCCTAGAGCGATTTTATCGGCGAGAGAAAAGGCGTGCGCGGAGAGCAGTTTGGGAAGGCCATGCAGCGGCGCAGGAAGGCTGGAGGGGCCAAGCTGCGAGCGTCGGCCTCCCGGCTCAATCATGGTCATCTGGCGGGTCCAGTGAATCTGATCCGCGACCCCGATCCGCCCATAGAACCCAAGCAGATTGGTGCAGCAGCCGAAGAGCGCATGCTGGCAGTTATCGATGACCTCACCAACGCCCGGATGCAGATATGAACTGGCGCGACCACCCAGATAGCCGCGCCGCTCAATCAGTTGTACCCGGTACCCCGCCCCAGCAAGAGCGCAGCCCGCGCTCATCCCAGCCACCCCCCCACCAATGATGGCGACAGAATTTTTCGGGTTTTGGGTTTGATTGGTCATTTCATTTTCAAAAATGATTGCGAGAAATCAATTGTTTAATACGAGAGCGAAAGAAGAAAAAGCAACCGCAGGTCCTTCGACTCCGCTGCGCTCCGCTCAGGATGACAGCTTTGTGGAGAGTGCTGCGGAAGCGAGTTAGGTAAACAGCCGCGCCAAGCCCATGCGCGCCATGCCTACGGTTAAAATTCCGAGCTTCTGGGGCATGGGAACGCTGGCGCGGTGGGAGAAAACATCGTAGTCGGCGCGCTCGATGCGCTGGAGCAGGCCGTGATAGATGGAGACGAGCACCCATAGAGCGGGTCGGCTCTCGCGGTCGATCAGGGGCAGTAACTTTTGCGCAGACAGATAGAAATCTTCGGCGCGCTGGGCAATCGCGGCCAGCAGTGCGCGTTCATTGGCTGAGGGCTGCGCGCCGGGAGTGCGATGCAAAAGCAAGTCCAGCGTAACGTGGTGCGCGGCAAGGTCTTCAAGCGGCAGATAGACGCGATTGCGTTCGGCATCCTCGGCGACGTCGCGCAGGATATTGGTGAGTTGAAAGGCAATGCCGGTCTGCTCGGCGAGTTTCTCGGCGCACGGGTCGGAGTAACCGAAGATACGGATGCAGACCAAGCCCACGACCGACGCGACCAGATAGCAGTAGCGATACAAATCATCAAAGGTCGCATACGTATCAGGCGCGTCGCCGGTGGCTTGATCGAGGTCCATGGTAACCCCGGCAACCAACTCATCAAGCAGGCTGAGCGGAATGGAGAAGCGCTGAATTGCATCGCGCACGGCGAGAAAGACGAGATCCGTAGAGTTACCGCCAGCGCAGACTTCGCGCCACTCGGCCAGCCAAGCATTGAGTTGATTTCGTCGCTCGGCAATGGAGATGCTTTCATCGTCGGCCAGATCGTCGGCCTTGCGCATGAAGGCATAGATGGCGCAGATTGCGTTGCGGCGCGGTTCGGGCAGCGCGACAAACGAGTAATAGAAATTCTTCGCCTCGCGCTTGGAGATGGCGCAACACTCGGCGTAGGCCGCCTTCAATGTGAGTGAGTCGGTCACGCGGTCTTCCTAGTAGAGTGAGCCTTGAGACGCCAGAAGGGTAGCAGTTTTCCGCAGAGGGCGCGCAACGCAAGCGCCATCTTGGTGCGCTTGGAGATCGAGGGACGCGCGGTAAGCACATCGTGATCGCAGAGGTCGATGGCGCGCAGAATCTCCAGGCCGCCGCGGCTGAACAGGTCCAGATCGAGAGCCAGATCGCGGTTGACTTTGCTGATCAGCGGCAGGCCCTGCTTGAAGAGGGAGCGCGCGTAATCAACCTCGAAACGCATGAGGGCGCGGAACTCTTGATTGGCGATGCCGTCGGCGATGTAATCCTCATTGACGTGGAAAAATTCCATATCGCTTTTGGGAAGATAGATGCGGCCGCGTGCATAGTCCTCGCGCACATCCTGCCAGAAGTTCGCCAGTTGCAGCGCGGAGCAGGTGGCATCGGAGAGCTGGAAATTCTCTTCGTTGGCCTCGCCGCAGGCATAGAGTACCAGACGGCCTACGGGGTTGGCGGAGTAATGACAGTAACCCAGAACATCTTCAATGGAGTTATAGCGAGTTACCGTCTGATCCTGACGAAAGGCGGTGAGAAGATCCGCGAAAGGCTCCTTGGGAATGGAGCAGGCGCGGATGGTTTCAGCCAGCGCGACAAAGACCGGATGCAGGGTTCGGCCCTCATAACAAGCATCCAACTCGCTGCCCCAAAAATCGAGCAACGCCAGCGCGACGGCAGTATCGCCGACCTCGTCGCCAAGATCATCCGAAACGCGGCAATAAGCATAGATGGCGTGAAAATGCGGGCGCAGCTTCTTGGGTAGAAACCACGTGGCGACGTGAAAATTCTCGTAGTGCGTTTCGGCCAGATGCTGGCACCAAGTGCGCGCTTCTTCCAGTGTGGGCGCGACGTCAGGCATGCGGTAGGACGGCGGCAGAGCGGCCCAACCACGTGTGAGCAGCGATTCATTTTCTAGGGAAACAATCTCGGTCATAACTCGCCTCAGGGCACAATGGCGGTCTTGATTTCGCTGCCGCGATTCATCAGCTTTTCAAAGACGCGGTTGAGTTCGAAGAGGTGGGCGTGGCCGGTAATGAAGGCCTGCGCCTGGAATCTACCGCCGGCAATCAGATCGAGCGCCTTGCGGCAGATTGCCGGGGTGTGATGGAAAGTGGCGCGCAAAGTAATGTCGCTATAGTGAATGCGATTGGTATCGAGAGTTACATGAGTTCCGGTGGCGCAACCGCCGAAGAAATTGACGGTGCCGCCCTTGCGAACCAGATCAACGGCCTCCTGCCAAGCCTCGGGAACACCAACGGCCTCGATGGCAATATCCACGCCGCGATTGTTGGGCGTGAGGGCATGAGTCTCGCGAATGGCCTTGCGAATATTGGAGGTCTGCACGATGTGCGCAGCGCCAAGTTGGCGCGCGGTTTCTATCTGCCCCTCATGCTTGACGAGAGCGATCACCTCGCAGCCGGCCAGCGCCGCGACGTGAATCATCATCAGGCCCAGCGGGCCTCCGCCAATGACGGCGACCAGATCGCCGGGATGTGGATGCGAGTCCTCGAATCCATGCACCGCACAGGCCAGCGGCTCTGTAAGCGCGGCGTGCTCGAAGGAGAGATGATCGGGCAGGCGCAGAGTATTTTTAGCGACGATGCGCGCGGGAATGCGAATGAACTCGGCGTAGGCACCGTTATTGAAGAGCAGATCGTCGCAGAGGTTTTCCTGATCGCGCTTGCAGAAATAGCACTCGCCACAGGGCGCGGAGTTGAGCGCGACGACGCGATCTCCGTTGCTGAAGTCAGTTACGCCCTCGCCGGCCTGCACCACGGTTCCAGCCAGTTCGTGACCGAAAAGCGCGGGAGGGACGATCATGCGCGCATGATAGCCACGGCGAAAAACCTTGAGGTCGGTGCCGCAGGTAAGCGCAGCGCCCACGCGAACAATCAGCTCGCCAGGAGCGGCCTCGGGCAGCGGTACGTGCTCGATTCGAATATCTTCGCGTCCGTGAAGGACCGCAGCCTTCATGGTTATTGTTGTTGCAGCCATCTGGTCCCTCCTATCTGGCTCCCGCACCAAGGGCAGGTTCAATCATAATCTTCATGGAGTCCGCCTGGGGGTGCGAAGCAATATCAACCGCCGCAACCGCTTCTTCGAGAGGGAAACGGTGCGAGATCAATTGCGTTAAATCAAAACCGTTGCGATAACCGCCAAGAACCAGATCGATGACTTCATCCAGAATATCGAACGAAGACGAGTATGAACCGATAAGGCTCTTTTCGTCCATGCATACCGCGCCGGGATCGAAGTTGGCCGCGCCGTGCTGCGTCTGCGCAAAGAGCATTACCTTGCCGCCGGGGCGGACCGCGTCCATCGCGGTCTGAATCAGCGCCGAGCCGCCCACGGCCAGGATTACGGCATCCGCGCCACGGCCCTCAGTGACCGTGCGGACGCGCTCGACCACGTTTTCCGTGCCGGCGTGAATGGGGTGGTGCAGGCCAAATTTGGCGGCGATGGCGTGGCGCTTGGGGTACAAGTCGGAAGTCAGCACAGTGGCTCCGGTACGCCGGGCGAGCGCGGCCAGCATCAGGCCAATCGGCCCCTGACCAATCACCAGCACCGTCTCATCGGCGGCTAGATTCAGCAGTTTCACGCCCTTCAGGCAGGTATTGACCGGCTCCATAAAAGCGGCCTGCTCGAAGGGAACGTCGTTGGGGATGCGCACCACGCCACGATTGGCGACGATCCAATCCATGACGCGAATGTACTCGGCAAAGCCGCCGCCGGAAGGCTCCAGGCCCGCAGTGGAACCAACTTTCTTGTAGACCGAGCACTGAGCCGGGGTCTGCTTGCGGCAATAGTAGCAACGGCCGCAGGGAACGTGATGAAAGACCATCACGCGATCGCCCAGTGCGAAATTCGTAACGCCCGCACCAACCTTGACGACAGTTCCAGCCATTTCATGGCCGAAGATGCGCGGCGCGGAGTGGGAGCCGGTGGAGATTTTCTTGAGGTCTGTGCCGCAGATGCCGCAGGTGGCGATTTTGACCAGCAACTCGCCGGGACCGATGGCGGGGACAGGCACCGTTTCCAGGCGCAGGTCGTTCACGCCGCGATAGACGACGGCCTGCATGGTGGCGGGAATTTTCTCTTCGACTTGAGGTGCGGTGGGTAGGACGGACTTTGCTGCGGCTGGAGTCATCTGTGCTGTTTTCCTAAGTCTCTGAATCGCGCGATTGCAGCTCGGCTTCGAGCGCCGCGCAAAGATTCTCAGCAGCTAGTTTACTGCCCTTGGCCATGTGAAGAACAGGCTTCCACAAACTGGGACGAAATGCGACGAAAAGCGCGAAGGTTGCTTCGCGGAATTGGCCGTCTGCGGAGTGAAAGCGCGTGATCTCGGGGAAGTCGAAATCGGCGGCGTCAGAGATGGCTTTGATGGCGCGAAAAGGCAGGCTGTGAGCCTGTGCAAGGCGCGCGACGGCGGCGGCTTCCATTTCGACGGTGGTCGCGTTGTAGGCGGCGTGAAGGCGCTGCTTCTCGGCAGTTCCAGCGAAGGAAGAGACCGAGGCGAGCACACTGCCGTCGCCGTCTGTACAGGCGTACCGTTCACCAGTTTGCGCGTTAACGACGGTCGAGGGCCTGACGATTGCGCCGACCTCAGCTCCCGGCGCGCAGGCCCCGGCCCAGCCGACGGAAAGGACGCTGGAGAGGGGACCTGTGGCCAATGCAGCTTGAAATGCGAGAGTGGCGCGCGGTGTGCCCATGCCGGCCAGAGCGACGACAGCCGAGTCGGTGATCCAGAGAGAGATGCCCGCAGGCGATTTTGTGCGCTGCCATTGACCACGACTGACAAGAGGGGCGACTTCGCGGGATAGGGCGGCGATGATAGCGATGCGGGTCATGGCTTACCGGAGGGCGCATAGCCGTGCGCACGGAACCACTCGATGGAAGCGCGCATGGCGGGGTCCACGGGGACAATGCGGTGGCCTAACTCCTGCTGAGCGCGGGCGCTGTTGGCGTACATTTTCTTGCGGCCCATGCGGACTTCTTCAAGCGTAGCGCGGGGCTCGCGCTTGAGGATGCGGCCAGTGATCCACTCCTCGAAAAATGCATACGTCGCGGCAATGGCGAATGGTATTTCGACGGTGGGTGACTTGAGACCAGTGATTGCGGCCATCTTGTCGAGAATCTGCTTGAGAGTTAGATCTTCTCCGCCCAGAATATAGCGGCGCCCGGGTTGCCCCGTGGTCAAAGCGGCAACGTGGGTGCGGGCAATCTCACTTACATCGACCAGATTGAGTCCTGTATCCACATAGGCGGGAAATTTGCCGTTGAGAAAGTCGACAAAAATGCGGCCTGTGGGCGTGGGCTTGGAGTCATTGGGGCCGATGGGCGTGGTGGGATTCAAAATAATGACTTGCTGCCCGTGATTGGCTGCTTGAATCGCTTCCAGTTCGGCCAGAAACTTGGAACGCTTGTAATGGCCCACCATATCTTCGAGCGAGACGGGAGTCTCTTCATCGCTGACTGAGCCATCGTTGCCAAAGTGCATGGTGGCAACGCTGGAGGTATAGACGAAGCGTTTGACCTGGGCTTTGCGGGCCATGCGCAGCAACTCGCGCGTGCCCTCGACGTTGGCCTTGTACATCGAAGCGGGATCGGGAATCCAGAGTCGATAATCGGCAGCCACGTGCATCACCGCATCGCAGCCTTCCAAGCCAGCGCGAAGAGATTCAGGCGCTGAGAGATCGCCCACATACGTCTCTCCAGCAATGCCTTCAAGATTGGAAAGCTTGCTGGTCTTGCGAACCAGCAGACGCAACTGCGCGCCCTCGGCCGCAAGCGCGCGGGCGACGTGGTGGCCGACAAAACCGGTTGCGCCTGTCAGGAATACTTTCATAGTGGTCGGCTACAAGCCCCTAGTGTAACTGCGTTTGTAATATCTTCTTCTAGAATAGTCATGCCAATATCACTCGGAGACATCTTTGGTCTTTTCTCACCGGCGCGAAACGCTGCATCTCGCAGTATCTTCTGAGCCGTCGACTCATTCGCGCAGATGCTGTTATCGCACAATATCCGCATCGCGACTTTTTCAAGATACATTCTAGCCGCGATCTCTTGTTCATATTTCTCGACTTTTTTCTCGGCATCCGCAAGTTTTCTACCTTCTCTTTGAAGAAGCATGCCGACTATCGATACGATCAACGTACTCAAGATGCCGACAATCGATATAGTGACTTGCGCATTCATATTTCAGCCTCAAACTGATCGGAATTTGCGAGAGAAAACGTCCTACTCCAGCGTCTCGGGTGCCAGCGCGATATTGGACTCGCCTGCGGCCTTGCGTTCATTGTACTTCTTGACCCAGTCTTCCCAGTGCTTGCCAGCGGCGCGATCCTTGCCGCTGAATTCGAGGCGCGCGATCTCGGCATAACTCAGCTTGCGCTTTTCGGGAGCGTTGGGGGTGAAGTATTGGACCCATGACTCAGCCAGGGTGGCTCCGGTGCGGCGATTGAAGATGAAAGCCTCAATTTTCTCAGGGCTTTCGCCACGCTCGCCGGACTTGAGAGTGATAGTCACATCGCCGCGATAATCGAGGGCCTTTTCCAGCGCATCGCGCAGATCGTCGTCGTTCGCCAGCGTGGGCACCCAGCCTTCCAAGTGCTCATTATCCGTGCCAGGGGCGAGTTCCAGCGCTTCCACCTGCTCCATTGAATACTTCAGAACTTCAGCGGTCATGCTTTGGTCTCCTCTAGGCTTTGCTCCGGTTCGGCGATCTGGACGAGCGTGGCGGGCGCGTGCGGTGCGGCTTCGCTGAGCAACTTCAATGCATGTGGATCGCGATAGCTGCTGAAGGTTCCCTTCACCATGCTCCAGAAACCTTTCAGGGTACCGAATCCATCCATGACCGCAGGAGCTTCATAACCGCAACTGACCATGCAATTGGCGCACTTGGGATTGCCACTGGGTACGCCATACTCGGCCCACTCGGTCGTTTCCAGCAACTCCTTGTAACTGTCCGCATAGCCTTCCTGTAACAGGTAGCAAGGCTTCTGCCAGCCAAAGATGTTATAAGCGGGCATTCCCCAGGGAATGCACTCGTAGTTGCGGTCGCCCATCAAAAACTCAAGGAACAGCGGCGACATATTGAATTTCCAGGTCGGGTTGCGATTCGACAAGATAGCGCGGAAGAGCCTTCGCACACGAGCGCGGCCCATGAAGCGATTCTGGTCCGGAGCTTTCTCATAGCTATAGCCGGGCGAGAGCACAATGCCCTCGACGCCCATATTCATCACGTCGTCGAAGAAGGCGCGAACCGCGTTGGGATCGGTGCCATCGAAGAAGGTAGCATTGGTGGTCACGCGGAAGCCGCGCTTGACAGCCTCTTGAATGCCCGCGACGGCAATATCGTAGGTTCCCTCGCGACAGACCGCGAAGTCGTGGTGCTCGCGCTGACCATCCAGATGTACCGAGAAGGTCAGGTACTTCGACGGGGTGAATTCATGCAACCGTTCTTTGAGGATCAACGCGTTGGTGCAAAGGTAGATGTACTTTTTGCGCGCAATCAGGCCGTTGACAATTTCGACGATCTGAGGATGCAGCAAGGGTTCTCCGCCTGGAATGGAGACCATGGGCACGCCGCATTCTTCGACCGCCGCAAAACACTCTTCGGGGGTCAATTGCTTTTTGAGAATGTGGGGCGGATACTGCACCTTGCCGCAGCCGGCGCAGGCTAGACTACAGCGAAAGAGTGGCTCAAGCATCAGCACCAGGGGGTAGCGCTTGTTGCCAGCCAGCTTCTTCTTCAACACGTAGGTGGAAACCGTCCACATTTGTGAGATGGGAATTGCCATAACTTGAAGTACCCTCCAGCGCCAGTTACGACGCGCGTTCCATGATCCGCTGATAGTTGGTAAGAGCCAGCAACGGGAAGTATTGGCGGTACATGGTATAAGCCAGATAGAAGACCTTGGGGAAACCCGTGCCGGTAATCATACCCTGGCGAGTTACCCCCTCTCCCATCGACTCATCCCAACTGCCGTCGGCACACTGACGAGTTATGAGCCAGCGAACGCCTTTGGCGAGCGAGTCGGAGCGATCATCGCCGGCGGCCAGCAGGCCGAGCAGCGCCCACGCGGTCTGAGAAGGCGTACTAGGACCAACGCCGCGAGTATTCGGATCGTCATAACTGCCGCAGGTTTCACCCCAGCCGCCATCGCTGTTTTGTACGCTGCGAATCCATTCGGCGGCCTGCTGCATCTGCGGTTCATTGCGATCAAAGCCGATCGCATCCAGCCCGCGCAGAACCAGAAAAGTGCCGTAAATGTAATTCACTCCCCAGCGTCCGAACCAACTGCCGTCGGGTTCCTGCTCGCTGAGTATGAATTTGATGGCTTTCTCGACGCGCTTGTCGGCGCGCGTGTAGCCATAACTGGCCAGCATCTCCAACATACGGCCAGTAATATCAACGGTCGGCGGGTCCAGCATCGCGTTATGATCGGCGAAGGGAATGTACTGGAAGATCATCTTGGTATTGTCTTTGTCGAAGCTGCCCCAGCCGCCGTTCTTGCACTGCATGGCAAACTCCCACTCAATGGCGCGCTGCGCGACCTTATGCTGATAACTCTCGCGAGGGTTATCAACTTTGGCCAATGCCATCAATACCTGGGCCGTATCATCGGTATCGGGATAAAACTCGTTATTGAATTCAAAGTACCAACCGCCGGGTTCGGTATTCGGAACCTTTACGGACCAATCGCCCTTATGACGTACTTCCTTAGCCAGCATCCAATCGACGGCTTTGACCATGTGTGGATCGGTGCGCGAGACGCCAGCTTCACCAAGCGCATAAACGGCCTGCGCGGTATCCCAGACGGGAGAGACGCAGGGCTGCATACGGAAGGTAGGCTCCGGCATTTCAGGAGTCGCCAGTTGCTCGATGCCTAACTTCTCAAACTCATCGCGAGCGCGAATTACCTGCGGATCGTCCTCGGAGTAACCAAGGCAGCGCAAAGCAATGATCGCATTGAGCATGGCGGGATAGATTGCGCCCAGGCCATCGGTCATCTCCAGGCGCTCGAGCATCCATTTTTGAGCTCTGCGCAGTGCGAGCGCGCGCAGTGGACGAATGTGAACGGCCTCGGCTACGTGGAAGATCCGATCAACAACGATGAAGAAATTGCGCCAGGAGAATAATGACTTACGATCTCTGCGCAGGCGAAGAATCGAGTTAGCGCGGCCAGCAACAAATAACTCGTCGATCCCTTGCTCGGGTGGAATCTTTTTGAAGGGCTTGCGCGCGTACATGATCGCCAAAGGGACAAGAATCGAGCGCGACCATGCGGAGATTTCGTAAAGATTGAAGTAGAACCACTTGGGAAAGAGGACGATCTCGGGCGGAATCGCGGGGACCGCATCGTAGTCATATTCACCGAGCGCGCAAAGATACATTTTTGTAAACGTGTTGGTAGCAACCACGCCACCATTGGCTAGAATCCACGCGCGCGCTTTGGCTAGGCGGGGATCGTCTGCGCCGATGCCCATCAATTTGGCGGAGGAGTAACATTTGACGGCCAACGAGATATTGCCGGGACCGCCGGGATAGAGGCTCCAACTGCCGTCCTCGTTCTGGTAGCGCATCATCTCCGTCAGTGCGCGCTGCATGCGGCCGGGATCGCCGCTTTCGAGAACCGTGTGCAGAAAAATATAGTCGGCTTCAAGCATGGCGTCGGCTTCTAACTCACCGCACCAGTAACCGTCGGGATGCTGCTCGGAGAGAAGATACTCCGTGGAGCGATCAACGGCCGCCGCAACATCGGCCAGATCCGCATCCAAACGTCCAAACCGGAGCGCGGCCGTGCGCGTGGTTGCCTGCTTTGCATTCATACGATTAAAAGCCTCTTTTTGGAAAAACGCGCGCGGACAAAATCTCTTTTGAAAAAACAAGAATTTTGCGCCGTAGTGATACGCGGTTTCCGGTCATCCCGATACTTTACTCGCAGCGCGAGCGATTTTCAGCCATGAAGTTTTCGCGGAACCTAAAAATGCCTCAGCGGACGGCCACAGGTTCCGCGCCGCCGACGCCGCCAATCGCCTGGATGATCTCAGGAGGCAGGCCGAAACGGACATTTTCTGGCATGACCTCTACCTCTTCGACGATCAGAAAGCCGATTTGTCTCAAGTAGTTGACGACATCCTCGACGAGGACTTCGGGGGCTGAAGCGCCGGCCGTGACGGCGACGGTGGAGACGCCCTCAAGCCATTTTGGGTCAATGGCTTGGGAATTGTCGATCAGGTAGCCGATGGTGCCGAGGTTACGGGAGACCTCGACCAGACGATTGGAATTGGAACTGTTGGTGGAGCCGACGACCAGGACAAGGCCGGCGTTGTGGGCCACATTGCGGACCGCAACCTGCCGGTTTTCAGTGGCATAGCAAATATCCTGGGAGTGCGGGCCGACAATATTCGGGAACTTTAGCTTGAGCGCGTGGATGATATCGCGCGCTTCGTCCAGGCTGAGTGTGGTCTGGGTCAGATACGCAACGCGGTTGGGGTCGGGGACGATGAGAGCCTCGACTTCTTCCACATTCGAAACGACTTGGGTTGCTTCGGGCGCTTCGCCAAGGGTACCTTCGATCTCGTCGTGGTCGCGGTGGCCAATGAGGACCAACGAATAGCCCTGCTTGGCAAATTTGACGGCCTCGATGTGGACCTTGGTGACCAGCGGACAGGTCGCGTCAATGACTTTGAGACCGCGGCCCTTGCTGCGTTCGCGCACAGCCGGGGAGACGCCGTGAGCAGAATAGATGACGCGCTGGCCGTTGGGGACATCGTCGATTTCATGGACGAAGATTGCGCCCTTCTCGGCTAACTCATTGACAACGTAACGATTATGAACAATCTCGCGGCGCACGTAGATCGGGGCGCCGAAGGTTTCAAGTGCGATCTTGACGATATCGATCGCGCGCACCACGCCAGCGCAGAAACCGCGCGGCTTGAGCAACAACACCCTCTTCTGACTGGGGGAAGCCTCGGCGTGAAAACCGTTAGAGGTGGTAGCGGGGACAGTTGTGGTCACAATGACAGTATACCAAGGTCAGAGATCAGGGGGCAGGGAACAAGGAATAAGGAATAGAGATCTGAGGTTAAGAGGCAGGGAACTGAGGGGGCAGACTGTGGGAACTGGCGGGGACGAACGAGCAAGGGCGAACGCGCGGAGCTGAATATTGCTAGAGTACGCAACGGCCAAAAAAAGTTGTACCACGGTGACCGTTATTTGCAGTCTGGGACCGTCCGCGCGATTTTAGGGCAAAAGCAAAGCCTGCTGATTTAGCAGGCTTTAGCATGAAATAGTTGGTAGCGCTAATGGGAATCGAACCCATGTTTTAAGATTGAGAATCTCACGTCCTAACCCCTGGACGATAGCGCCACTCTTTTGGGAGCAGCCGTCACCGGCCACTCTTTATACTTTAACAAAGATTTGCTCTGCTGCCAAAAGGCTACTGATTGATCGAGGGATAACCTTAAATCCCCAGCTTGCGGACTTCGTCGTTGTAGTACTTGCGGTACAGAATCTCCCACTCCTGCGAGCCTTCCTGAATGATCTTGCGCTGCGAGGAGATCTTGAGGCGGGCGGCGGTATCGATTTTGGCTTCCTGGGCCAGCAGTTCGGTCAGGGCCTTGCGCGACTCTTGGCGAATCGTGTTGCGATCCTCCAGGAAGCCGACTTGATCGATCTCGGCCAGCGTGTCGGCTACGGTGTGAGCCAGCTTGTTCAGTTTGTCTGGGCTGATCCTCATAGCACCGCCTTGTATTTCTTGGCCAACTCGGTCTTGACCTTCTTGAACATCTCGGCATATTGCGCGCCGGATTTGCGCATCTCCTCGGAGTACGCTTCCAGAATCACGCGTACCTCTTCGTTGATGCGGTCTTCAAGGGAAAGTTCTTCGATCAGGCCCGCAGCGACGCGTGCTTCTACCGCCTTGAGATCATTGGCGGTAATCATCTTGGCGTCGATGAGGTGTTTGACCGTGCGGCGGGCTAGATACCCGATGTAATCACGTGAAAAGATCATGGGCTAAGAGAAAGAATAGCGCACCGGGCCGGGGTCTGTACATAAGCGCGGTGATTGCCTTAAAAGTGCACGTTCACGCTCAGGCTGGCCGTGGTGCCTGGGGCAGGAAGCGCCAGCGCGATGCCGTCCTGTCGGCCCAGAATCACAGCGCCCTGGGCATCGACCAGCGCAACCTCGTAACTCAGCAGTGCGCCACCCTGAGCCGTGCCCGCGACCCAGTAGAAGGGAACCTCGACCGTGCAGTTGGCCCAGGAGCCGGTTGGGGCAGTCTGGTTTAGCAGAGACTGATTGCTGGCCACTGGCGATGCGGGAAGCTGGAGATTCTCAAGTTGCGGAGCATTGGGGACGGCGTGGGCCTTGCAGAGGAGGGTTGCGCCGGGAGGCAGAGAAGAACCTGTATTGATCGCGAAGGTCACAGTGTAGGCCCCCCGCTGTGCCACCGGGGCTGCTCCAGCGCCTGAAACCATCGCTGGAGCAGCCCCCGCAGCAGCGGACATCAGAAGCGCTGCCAGCAGGGTCTGGGGAACGCGCGCTCGCTTCATTCTGTCCTCCGCACTGTCTGTATCGGGCCGGAGCGCGCGGAGATGAGTAGAAAAATGAGTCAGCGCCGACGCGATTTGATTACGCAAGTCACGCCGACGCCGGTTGGGAGGTCATTTGATTGTTTGGGCTGGAGGAATTGCGGGAACCGCACCTCTCAGCAGATCAGCCGGTCCCGCTTCAGCTTCACGCCGTCCAGCCGCCCCAGCAGCGTGACCGCGATGCGGGCGGGATCGAAGAGTTGCTGCGCCATCGCCTGCACCTCGGAGGCTTCCACGGCTTCCATGCGGGCAATCACTTCCTCGACGGTAAAGAACTGGTGGAAGTACATCTCCTGCCGCGCCAGGTTGGCCATGCGGGAGTTTGCGCTCTCCAAGCCCATCAGCATATTGCCCTTCAACTGATCCTTGGCGCGCTTCAACTCCTCATGCGTCAGCAGGGTCTGCTTCAGCTTGGCAAACTCCGCCAGGATCAGATCGATCACCTCTAGCGTCTTGCCCGCCGAGGTGCCCGCATAGACGCAGAGCGTACCGGTATCGCGGCAGGGGCCAAGGTCGGAGTAGATCGAGTAGGCCATGCCCCGCTCTTCGCGGATGGTCTGGAAGAGGCGCGAACTCATGCCGCCGCCCAGCACAGTATTCAGAATCAGTGTGGCGTAGCGGTTCTCGTCGGTGATGGGCGGCGCGGGTACGCCCAGGCAGAGCTGCACCTGTTCCAGAGATTTTTTATTGCGCATCACCAGGCCGGCGTGGGCCGCAGGCGCAGGCATCTCGTGCAGGGTTTCACCGCCAGCCAAGCCGGAAAACTTCCCCGCCACCTCGTCCACAAAGTGGTCGTGATCCAGCAGGCCCGCCGCTGAAAAAATGATATTGCCGCCGTGGAAGCGATCGCCGTGATAGTCCACCAGTTGCTGCTGGTCCAACTTGGCCACGGTCGCCGTGGTGCCCAGGATCGGCTTGCCCAGCGGGTGACCCTTCCAGAAGCTCTGCGTGAACAGTTCGTGCACCAGCACGTCCGGATTGTCCTCGTCGATCTTGATCTCTTCCAGAATCACGTCGCGTTCGCGCTCAATATCGGCCGAAGCAAAGGTTGGGTTCAGCACCAGGTCGGTCAGCACGTCCAGCGCAATGGGCACGTGCTCGGAGAGCGACTTCACGTTGAAGCAGATCGTCTCCTTGCCCGTAAAGGCGTCCAGATTGCCGCCGATGGAGTCCATCTCCCGCGCAATGTGCTGCGCGGAGCGGGAACGGGTGCCCTTGAAGAGCATGTGCTCCACAAAGTGAGAGATTCCATTGGTTTCAGCCGGTTCGCAGCGCGATCCGGACTTGATCCACACGCCCATGGCCACAGAACGCAGGTGTTCCATGCGCTCGGTCAGCACGATCAGACCGTTCGGCAATACGGTGCGGCGAAGATTGCGCTCGTTATTCATCGTCCTCGATTCGAATTCGATTGTAGGCTAAACTGGCCCGTTGGTACGGCTCAATCTTGCTGTGAATTAAATGGCTTGGGCACCAAACGGAACCGTTTCAGCCTAGAATCCAGCCTAAACCAAGTCCAGGAGCCTGCACTGAAGCTCAAAATGCACTATGCTGACCGAAGCCATGCGCAAAGTTACCCCTCAACTCGTTCTGTTAGATGCGGCCGCCCAGCCTGCCGGATGCACTTTGCCGCTCTTCGGCTTGGATGCCGCCGCCCTTTCCGCGCGCATGGCGCAGGCAGGCGAACCGGCGTGGCGTGGGCGGCAACTTACCGAAGCTCTTTATCGCCAGCGCCTGGCCGACCTGAACGAGTTCACAACCCTGCCTAAACCGCTGCGCCAGCGCCTGATAGCCGAGGGCTGGCAGGTGGGCCGCCCCGCCGTCGCACAGGTCTTTCAGTCCGTTGATGGCACCGAGCGCTACCTGATCGAGTGCGGCGATGCCCAGACCGTCGAGACGGTCTGGATGCCTGAAGGCGACGACGGCGACTCTGGCGACGAGGGCGATTCGGCGAATGAGGCTGCAAGTTCCCTTGCGGAAGGCGACTCGGCCCACCGCAGGTGGAAAGCCACGCTCTGCGTCTCCAGCCAGATCGGCTGCGCCGTCAACTGCCAGTTCTGCCTCACCGCCAAACTCGGCTTGCAACGCAACCTCAGCGCTGGAGAGATCGCCGGTCAGGTCGTCGCGGTGCTTGCGCGTCACGCGGTCGAGGTGGGCCGGGACCGCGTCAATCTGGTCTTCATGGGCATGGGCGAGCCGTTCCTCAACTACGACAGCTTCATGGGCGCGGTCCGCCTGCTGGTCACCGAAGTTGGCCTCAGTCCCCGTCGCATGACCGTCTCCACCTCAGGCATTGTTCCGGGCATTGAGCGCTTTGCAGCCGAGCCACCAGAGATGCGTCCCCGCCTCGCCCTCAGCCTCAATGCACCCAACGATTCCGTCCGCGAGCAGTTGATGCCCATCAATCGCAAGTGGCCCATCGAGGCGGTACTGGAGGCCATGCGCGCCGTTCCCATGCGCCCCCGCGAGCGCATCACCTTCGAGTACGTTCTGCTGGCTGGCGTTACCGATCAGCCCGCACATGCCCGCGAAGTTGCTCGACTGGCCCGCCGTTCCGGCTTGCCGGTCAAGGTCAACCTGATCGCGTGGAATCCCGGACCTGGCATCGACTACACCATGCCCCAGCCTGAGGCTATCGAGAGTTTCCGCCGCACACTGATTGACGAAGGCATTCCCGCTTATCTGCGCAAACCTCGCGGCCGCGACATTTTTGCCGCTTGCGGGCAGTTGAAGCGCACCGTCGAAGGGTGATCCGCTACGGAGATCGGCTTCGCACGGCGTTTTTTGGGGTCGAAAATCTGGCAAAAAAGGGCGTTTTTGAGGCCAAAATCGGGGTTTTTGGGGTAAAAAAGGGCTGAAAATAGGCCTCTCTGTTTACTGGTTGGTAACTATGTAAAAATTACAAATGATTGATTCCTTGTTGGTTATCTGATTTTCCGGGGGGCGAAATGCGATTTCCACAGGGGGAGGGGGTGGGGGTACGGTGAAATCCAGGTCGGATTTGGCCGTTCAGAGGGATTTTCCTCATCTCTTCATTGTGCGCGCTGCGTCGAGAATACTGCGCAAGAAACTGGAAAGAAGTTTTAGGCGCGGGATTTAGTATGAGGCTCTTTGGCGGGATTTTGGTTGGAGCGATTCGCTGGGCGGATTGAGTTCTGAGGTCTCCCAGGTGCCCAAAAGCGAGGCACCTGGGGCACCCGGCGCTACGCTCGACTCTGGACCACTTTCATGTTCCACCTGCGGGGGAAGGATCGCTGCGGTTTCATCTTATGCGGTCAAAGTAGAGCAATTTTAGTTGGTGCCTATCCAGGAAAAAGATCAATATTGTACTACTCAATACGTAAAGATGTCGAATCGTAAGAAGTTTATAAGGTAACCATCTCAAAAGATCATCTCTGGATAGCTGTAAATGTAACAAACTAAACACTTGTTTTGTGTGGTGAGCGAATTGTGACCGCTGTCACGGTGCCTTTGATGGAATCGCACTAAGATCGGTATGTGGTTATCGATAAAAGTATATCGATAAGGTGGGAGCTTAAGCGTTGCTCTTTCCGGGCCGCCAAACGAGCCATTATCGGCTCCCGAGCAAGCAGGAACTCAACCAGCCGCCTGTCCTTCTCAAGGTGAAACCAAACAGGCGCAGAGGAATGAAGAGGAGAGCATGACAAATCTCGATGCGTTTCAAGCGGAATATCAAGGGGAAAACCGGGTAACCACCAAGGAAGAACTGGATGCCCTCGTCGTTCGTGTGAAAGCGGCGCAGCAGAAGTTTGCCACCTTCACGCAGAAGCAGGTTGACTATATTTTCCGTAGCGCGGCATTGGCCGCCGCGGATGCGCGCATTCCTCTGGCGGAACTGGCCGTGGCCGAGACCGGCATGGGCGTAGTGGAAGACAAGGTGATCAAGAACCACTTTGCATCCGAGTACATTTACAACAAGTACAAGGACGAGCTTACCTGCGGCATTTTGGCTGAAGACGATGAAGCAGGCACCATCACCATCGCCGAGCCAGTTGGTATCATCTGCGGCATCATTCCTACAACAAATCCGACCTCGACCGCCATTTTCAAGACTCTGATCGCACTGAAGACCCGCAACGGAATCATCATCAGCCCACACCCGCGCGCGCGCAAGGCCACCTGCATTGCCGCTCGACTGGTGCTGAAGGCGGCCATCGCCGCGGGTGCTCCGGAAGACATCATCGGCTGTATCGATGAGCCGACGGTGGAGCTTTCCAATCAGTTGATGCGTCACCCGGACATCAAGCTGATTCTTGCTACAGGTGGTCCGGGCATGGTTCACGCGGCCTACTCCTCGGGCACTCCGGCCATCGGCGTTGGCGCGGGCAACACGCCCGTGGTTATTGATGAGACAGCGGATCAGAAGCGCGCGATTGCATCGATACTCATGTCCAAGACCTTCGACAACGGCGTGATCTGCGCCTCCGAGCAGGCGGTCATTGCGGTAGATGCGATCTACGACTCGATCCGCGACCGCTTCTCGCGTCACGGTGGTTACATCCTGAAGGGTGCCGAACTGGATGCGGTGCGCAATATCATCCTGATCAATGGCGCAGTGAATTCCAAGATCGTGGGACAAGCAGCGACGAAGATTGCCGAGATCGCGGGCATCACGGTTCCGGCAACGACCAAGGTGCTGATCGGTGAAGTGACGGACTGCACGACGGCCGAGCCGTTCGCGCATGAGAAGCTCTCGACCATCCTTGGACTCTATCGTGCCAAGGACTTCAATGATGGTGTTGAGATCGCGGGGAAACTGGTTGCTTTGGGCGGCATTGGCCACACCTCGGTTCTCTATACGAATCAGGATTCGCAGAAGGAACGCATTGCATACTTCGGCGACAAGATGAAGACCTCGCGTATTTTGATCAATACGCCATCGTCGCACGGCGGCATTGGCGATCTTTACAATTTCAGCCTGTCGCCCAGCTTGACTCTGGGTTGCGGAAGCTGGGGCGGTAACTCGACCTCAGAGAATGTGGGGACCAAGCACTTGCTGAACAAGAAAATCGTCGCCAAACGCGCGGAGAATGCCCTGTGGCACAAGCTTCCGCCTTCCGTCTACTTCCGCCGCGGTTGCACCGCAGAAGCGCTGAAGGATATTTCCGGCACCAAGCGCGCACTTATTGTGACCGACGACTTTATCTTCCGCTCGGGCATGGCCGATGATCTGATCGCGACGTTGAAGAAGCTGGGTCTGGAAGTGGACGTCTTCTCGCAGGTGAAGGCAGATCCAAACCTGACCACGGTGCGCAAGTTGGTGGACGAGGCCAATAACTTCAAGCCGGATGTATTTGTGGCTTTGGGTGGCGGCTCGCCGATGGATGCGGCCAAGATAGCGTGGGTGATGTACGAACATCCGGAAGTGGACTTCGAGGATCTTGCCCTGCGCTTCATGGACATTCGCAAGCGTATCTACAAGTTCCCGAAGATGGGCATCAAGGCGAAGATGATCGCGATTCCGACGACCTCTGGAACTGGTTCGGAAGTGACGCCGTTCGCCGTGGTCACGGATGACGCGACGGGCAAGAAGTACCCCATTGCCGACTATGAACTGACGCCGAACATGGCCATTGTCGATGCCAACTACGTGATGAATCTGCCGAAGTCGCTGACCGCCTTTGGTGGTGTGGACGCGGTGACGCACGCACTGGAAGCCTATGTTTCGATCATGGCCAACGAGTTCAGCGATGGTCAGGCATTGATGGCGCTCAAGCTTTTGAAGGAGTATCTGCCGTCTTCTTACAAGAATGGGGCCAACGATCCAAAGGCGCGCGAAAAGGTACACTACGGCGCAACGCTGGCCGGTGTGGCCTTTGCAAATGCATTCCTGGGCGCTTGCCATTCGATGGCGCACAAGATTGGCGCGGCCTTCCATCTGCCGCACGGACTGGCGAATGCGCTGCTGATCAGCAACGTGATCCGCTACAACGCCAACGATAATCCGACCAAGCAGGCGGCCTTCTCGCAGTATGACCGCCCCAAGGCCAAGTGCCGCTACGCGGAAATTTCCGACTTCCTCGGCTTGGGTGGCAAAACCAAGGACGAGAAGGTGGCCAACCTGATTGCGTGGGTTGACGGCCTGAAGGCGGAACTCGATATTCCCGCATCGATCAAGGATGCGGGCGTCAACGAGGCGGACTTCCTGGCCAAGGTTGACGCCGTTGCCGTGGATGCCTTCGATGACCAGTGCACAGGCGCAAACCCGCGCTATCCGCTGATTGCCGAATTCCGCGCCATTCTGCTGGACAGCTACTATGGCCGTCCGTTTGTGGAACTCACTGAACGTTCAGTGAGCGCCACGGAAGCGCCAGCGCAGAAGGTCAAGGCTCCCAAGACCGATGCCAAAGTCACGGTGAAAGTGGTAGAAACCACTCTCGCCAAGTAAGCTCCGCTTGGGCGGGGAAGCAGTCTTTCCTGTGTTTGGACTGCTTCCACTGCGGAGCCTCACAACCATCCTGCGCTGTAACTCGTCGGTGTGCTTGCGGCGCAGGTTTGGATGTGTCTTGCATCTTGTATTCCTTCGTGTAATCTCAAAGCGAAGAGGTCGTTTTTGCGTCAATTCTTTTGCCATGAAGGAAAGATAACCCCTTTATTTCCTTCTCTGCGCGCATGAGGTCCAACGGATGTATTTGCGAAGTAAACAAGGGCTTGCTGTGCCTGTGTTTGAATATGGGACGATGTCTCTTTATGTGAGACAGTTTATTGGCACTGATTTTTGCGTCGATAGGAGGCGGCAATGACTATCTCGAATGAAACTTTGGTATTGCTGGCCATGCTGCCGCTTTTGGCTGGTATCGTGTTGCAGCTTTTGGGTGCGCGCTTTCTTTCCTCGCGCGGCAAGGGCGTGATGGCGCTGCTGAGTTGCCTGCCCAGTACGCTGGCGGTGGCGGCGACGTTTCTGCGTGTCCATGCGAGTGGCCCCATACACTTCTCGGCCTTCGCGTGGGATGGCCCGCTGGCCATGGTCTTCCATGTTGATGCGCTGAGTTTGATGTTTGCTCTGATGGGCACGGGACTGGGTGCGGCGGTGTTGCTTTACTCTATCGGCTACATGGCGCATGACTGCTCTGCTACACGCTTCTACGCATTCATGCTTACCTTTATTTGTGGCATGGTCGGCTTGGTTTATAGCGCCAATCTGTTCTTTCTTTATCTCTGCTGGGAAGCGATGGGACTGTGCTCCTTCAGCCTGGTTGGCTTCTGGTATGACAAGAAGGAAGCGGTGGCGGGCGCACGCAAAGTCCTGCTGATGACGCACCTGGCAGGCTACGGACTGCTGGCGGCCATTCTGCTGATCTTCGCGCGCACGGGCAGTTCCTTGTGGACTGATCCAGCCGTGGCGCAGGCATTCTCCGGTGGCATCTTCACGCTGATGCTGGTGGCATTGCTGGCGAAGTCTGTGCAGTTCCCTCTGCATACATGGATACCGGAAGCGATGAATGCGCCTACGCCGGTCAGCGCGCTGCTTCATGCAGCCTGCTATGTGAAGGCCGGCGTCTATCTTGCGGCTCGGATGCACGGCTTTGGACAGTGGCCTGTTTCGTGGGGCTTTGCGATGATGTGGCTGGGAACGATCACCATGGTGGTGGGCGTGGCCTACGCGATGGTGCAGCACGACCTGAAGCGCATGTTGGCCTTTCACACGGTCAGCCAGATTGGTTACATTATCACCGGCATCGGTCTGGGTACGCCGCTGGGCGTTGCCGCGGGCCTGCTGCATTGCCTGAATCACAGCTTCTTCAAGGGCGGACTGTTTCTTGCCGCTGGCTCGGTGCAACACGCTACCGGCACGCGCGATATGAATTTGCTCGGAGGACTCTCTCGCCGGATGCCGCGCACTTCCGTGGTGTGGCTTATCAATGTGGGCAGCATGATGGGGGTTCCCTTCATGAGCGGCTTTGCCAGCAAGTGGCTGCTGTACACAGCGGCTTTACAGGCTGGGCAGGTGATTCCCGCGCTGGCCGCATGGGTGGTCAGTGTGGGCACGGTCTTCTCTTGTGTCAAGGCAACCAGTTCGGTCTTCCTTGGTCCTACGACGGCAGCGTCGGAGAATGCGCACGAAGCGCCGCCGACTATGGTGTGGGCATTGGGATTCTTTGCCGCTGGCAGCGCAGTGCTGGGCCTTGCTCCGCAGTTGGCTATCAACTACATCATCAATCCGATTCTCCCAGTGTTGGGGATGGCCACGGTGCAGGTGTCGTGGTTCGGCCTGACTCCAAGCGCAGGTTCATGGTGGACTGCGGGTGGTTTGATGCTGGCTACGGTCTCGGCTGTTGTAGGCGCCATTCTGTATGCGTTGGCTGGATCGTCGCGCTCGCGTGCGCTGGTCATGAGCCAACAGGTGGTGATGGTCGGAGCAACCGGTGGTGGTGGTGCTGGTGTGTTCACCGGTGGAGAATCGATCACAGGACCGAGTCGTTTGCCGGCCAGCGAGTTCTCCGTGATTCTCAAGAAGCACTGGGCACCGCTGTATAACGCCACCGATGTGGACCGTATGTATCTGGGTGCGTGGGGTGCAATGCAGGCGGTCTCGCGCACGTTGAGCAAGGGAGTGGCCTGGGCCGAGACGTCCGCGATTGCTTGGACTGTGGCATTGACCGCGGCTGTCTTCTTTGCGGTGCGTGGCTTTGCGCCGGTCGCCGCAAAGGCTTCGCTTGCGCCTTCAGTCGAGCTTGTCCCCATGCTTCTGGGAGCGGGCTGCGCGGTTGCTTGCGCCGCCTTGTTGCTGGCTGCCGCGGCGCAGAAGGCGTGGCGCTCGTTGCTGCCGCTGCTCTCGGTGAGTGGCCTATGCGCTGTGGCCGCTGTATGGATTGCCCAGCCCATTGCGCGACTTGCCTTGCTGGAACTCGCCAGCATCGCGGCCCTGGCCTTGGTGTGGCGCTCCGGTACACGACGTGGGGCCTGGATATACTCTGCTGTGGTGGCGCTTTCCGCGGCGAGCCTGATCGCGGGACAAGTTGCCTTGCAGTGGAATGCCGTTGATCAGGCACGGGCTTTTCTGCTGACAGGATTCCTGCTGAAACTGGCCATTGTGCCACTGCTGCTGTGGTTGCCGGTGGTAGCGGAAGCCGCTCCAGCATTGGTGATTGGCACGATCATTGCTGTGGTGGACATTGCGGCCTTCGGTGAACTCTATCTCACCGCGCAGTCGCATCCCGAGTTCCTGGAACCGCATGGATTCTGGATCGCCATCGCATTGGCTTCGTCGCTGCTGGCATCGACTCTGATGCTGACGCAGCGCAACATGAAGCGACTGTTGGCCCTCTCCACCATTGAAGATATGGGATTCCTGTTGCTCGGTGTGGTTTCAGCCGATGAAATCGGCATGAAGGGCGCATTGATCGCGGCGACAGTTCACGCGCTGGCCAAGGCTCTGCTCTTCATCGCGGTCAGCAAGCCGGAAGCAGATGGCGTGTTGACCGACAATGCGCGCGGCCTTGCAAAGCGTTATCCCTTCAGCACGGCGGCCTTCCTGGTTGGACTGCTGGCGATGCTGGGAGTGCCTCCCATGCTTGGATTTGCGGGTCGTTGGCGTCTTTACCTCACGGCGGCCAACATAAACCACGGAACGCTTGCCGGCTTTATTCTCAGCTCGATGTTCTCCTTGATTGCCTATGTTCTTTGCTTCACCCGCTGCTGGCTCGGTCCGGAAAATGTGGAGAGCGACAAGCCTTCGACTTCCGAATCACCGTTGCTGCGCCTGGCTATCGTGGGCTTGATTCTGGTTTTATTGGCAGGCGGTCTCTGGCCCAATATGCTGCTTGCTCTGACAGGAGGAAACTGATGAGCCTTCTCCAAAAATTGCTGCACAAATGCCGTCGCAAGAGTCCCTGGATCTTTCACTTGAACACGGGAAGCTGCAATGGATGCGATATTGAATTGATCACCTGCCTGTCACCGCGATATGACGTGGAACAAATTGGCATTCACCTGGAAGGTAGCCCACGTCACGCCGACATCCTCTGCATTACAGGGCCGGTCACGCGCAATACGTTGGAAGCGGTAAAGACCGTCTACTCGCAGGTGTGTGAACCCAAGGCGGTGGTTGCGCTGGGATCCTGTCCGGCATCGTGCAACGTCTTTGCGGGCAGCCCGGTGATTGAAGGCCCACTCAGCAAGCACATTCCTGTCGATGTCTATGTGCCAGGATGCCCACCGCATCCTGATGCCATCATTGCCGGCATTGCCAAAGCGGCACAGATCCTGGCGGATCGCAGCGTATCCGACAAGATGAAAGGAGAGTTGCAAAAGTGAACCTGACAGGTCTGATACATCTTTTTTTGTTTCCAGGAATGCTGTTTGCGATTCCTGCCGGATGGTTCTTTGTGTGGGGCGAACACAAGGCCGTTGCGCGCATGCAGCGTCGCATCGGTCCACCTTTGTTGCAGCCCTTCTATGACTTCGTCAAGTTGCTGGGCAAGCGTACGCCTTCACGTCATGGCATCGAGGCTGACTTGCTGCGTCTGTATCCTGCCGTCTCTGTACTTTCGCTCATTGGCGCCATTGCCATGCTGCCAGTGATTCCAGATGGACAGGGCTTTTCCGGTGATGGTGTTTTGTTGGTTGCGCTGTTGGAGCTTCCATCTATCTGCTTTATCCTGGCTGGATTCACCTCTGGTTCCATCTTTGGCGAGATTGGATCGATTCGAGAAGCCGTTCTCAGCGTAGCCAACAATCTGGTGTTTTTGTTGGCGATTGTAACGGTCTCGGTGGCCAAGCAGACCTTCAGCTTGTCTGAGCTTGCAGCGCCGACCTTCAATCCAGGCCATTGGATCGGGGTGTTCGGTATTCTGCTGTGCATCCCCGCCAAGTTGCGACTCAATCCCTTCTCAACATCGAGTGCGGAGCAGGAGATCTATGCAGGCCCACTGACAGAGTACGCCGGAGCGCCGCTGGGCTTGTGGAATATGGCGCATGGCCTGGAGTGGTTGGCTTTGACAGGCTTGGTGGCAACACTGGTGATTCCTGCTGGTGGCCCCTGGTGGTGGCACGCAATTCTCTTTGTTGTGATTTCATTTGGAGAAGTTCTACTGCTCTCCGCGATTGCCGCGGCCACGGCCCGCTTCACGCTGCAACGCTCGATTCGCTTTTACTGGGAATGGGCAGCCGTGCTGGCGGTTCTGGCGATTTCTTCTTCGCTGTATATGAGGTACCGTCCATGAATGTCCTTCGCCTCATCTTCAATAATCTTCGTCGTGGCACGGTCTCTTTCCCCTTGCCTCACAAGCATCAATGCACCAGCACGGAGTATCGCGGACTGATTCAGAACGATGCGGAGCGTTGCATTGGTTGCGGTGCCTGCGCGTATGTTTGTCCGACTGCGGCCATTGAAGTCAAGCGTGCCGGCGATACCTACAGTTGGTCCTACGATCCGGGCAAGTGTACTTTCTGCGGCGCGTGCCTGGTGCGTTGCAAGCCGAATACGCTGACGATGGAATCAAAGCTTCCGCCGATGTACAGCACGCAGGGAGAGTTGAAGCAGGTGATGGAGATGGTGCGCAAGAAGCCTGTGCGTCCACCGGTTGCCGCTGCTCCCAAGCCTGCCCCAGCGGTAGAGACTGAGGCTTCTGTAGTTGCGGCAGCGCAGGATGCGGTTTCTGCCGCGACGAGTCCCAAACCAGTTGCCTAGGGCAGTTACAGGAAGTGAGGTTGGTATGAGCACGGAAACGAATGGTTTTGAAAATACGCTTTTGCAACTCGGCCTGGGCGAGGGATGGAAGTGGAGCAATGGCTCATGGTGGTTGACGCCAGCGGATGCGCTGGATGTGCGCGCAACGGCTTCAAAGATGTTTCAGTTGGGTGCGCGCTTTCTGTGTATTACGGCAACGGAATGCGCCGATAAAGAGATACGGCTGGACTATCAGTGGGATTACGAAGGCCAGTTGTTGAGCTTTGTTGTAGTGACTGCTTCAGGAAAGATCGCCACCATTGCGGATATCTCGCCGGCTGCCGATTGGGTTGAGCGCGAGACGCACGAATACTTCGCTGTGGAGTTTATTGGACGCAAGACCACATTGCCATTGATGACGCGTGCCGGCGATCCAATCGGCATCAATCTGCACAAGGAGGAGGCCAAGTGAGCTACCGTATCCCCATTGGTCCATATCATCCCGCGCTCGAAGAGCCATACAAGCTGGAACTGATCTGTGACGGCGAAACAGTTACCGATGCGATCATGCACATCGGTTTCAACTTTCGCGGCATCGAGTATTTGGCCGAGCGTCGCAACTACCTGCAAGGCATTACGCTGGTCGAGCGCGTATGCGGCATCTGCTCGAACGTTCACTCACTCTCTTTCTGTCAGGCAGTGGAGCAGCTGAACGGAGCTACGCCTCCAGAGCGCGCTCTGTATATTCGTGTGATTCTTGGCGAGTTGGAGCGCCTGCATTCACACTTTCTGTGGTCGGGCATTGCCGCCAAGCTGATCGGCTTCAAAACCATTTTCATGGCGTGTTTTACGATGCGCGAAAAGGTCATGGATGCGTTGTCGGCAATCTCTGGAAATCGCGTCAATTACGGCATGAATCGCATTGGTGGTGTAAGTCGCGACATCGATGATGTGAGTGTGGTGAAGAATATTCTGGATGAAATGGAACGTGAGATTACGCGTACCATCATTCCGATTTTCCTGAAAGACAAGACGGTGCAGTCACGTTGCAAGGGTGTGGGAATTCTGAGCAAGGAAGACGCACTGGCGATGGGCGCTGTTGGCCCGTTGGCTCGCGCCTCGGGTGTGGCTCAGGATATTCGCAAGTCCGCTCCCTACGCCGCATATGATCGCTTTGAATTCAACGTTCCGGTGGAGACTGCCGGCGATGTGAGCGCTCGTCTGGTGGTTCACGCGCTGGAGATGATTGAGAGCTGCAAGATCATTCGCCAGGCCCTGACCACACTGCCAGAGGGTCCGATTCAGGCAACGGTCTCATCCGCGGGCAAGTTCAAAGTTCCGGCCGGCACGGCGATCAGTCGCGCGGAAGCACCACGTGGTGAAGTGCTCTACCAGATTACATCGAACGGAACGGATATTCCTGAACGAGTGCGGGTGCGCACTCCAACCTTCATGAACATGGCTACGGTTCGTTTTACTGTGATTGGTCAGGAGTTGGCTGATTCGCCACTGATTCAGGCATCGTGCGATCCATGCTATTCCTGTACGGATCGTTAACATCACCTTGTTTCTCTGGATCAATTCAAGCCGTTGTTTTCTGTGAAGCAGGTTGTTTGAGAGTTGAGGATTCCCACCCTTGCGACAAAAGACAAGAACGTCGCAAGGATGGGGCACCCATCTGGTGGGGAATACGATAAAAGCAAAACTGCTCAAACCGTAGTTTCAGGATTATAGATATTGAATGTATGTGCGCTTCATGTATTTGCTTTCGAGTACCTGAGCGATGCGCTTCACAATGTTGCGGCGAAGATCAAGTTCGACAGGGAAGTCAGGATTCTGATGCGCTTCGTTGACGCTGGTTCCCACAGCAAAGCGAACGATGTCGCTGTCCAGTAGCATTGTAGCGAGTCGCACAGCGGCATTGGGTGTAGCGGACTCTGGCGCAAAACTGTCTTCCAAGAGTTGTAGCGTCTTGCTGAGTGTCAATGCGCCTTCAGTGACCAGTTCGAAGCCTTCCATTTTGGCGGCGGGTGGAATCATTGTGTCACGTGGTTGCGTCATGTCGTTTTGAATTGGACGTTTCAAAAGACGCGATAGGATATTTGCTGTGGTCCCACCGCAGATGACCTTGCGGCACCGCGCGGAGATGGCCATCATGGCCAGGGCCTGATCGTGCGAACGACTGAAGGGCGGACCGGTCAGTACAAGCAGTTCTCGCGGACTGCGGAAGTAGACGACAGCGCATGTAGTGTCGTCCTTTACGGACAGACCATCGATTTCGCCCGCGCGAATGACCAGTCGGCGCGATAGCTCGCGTGCGGAGATGGTGGGATTTTCGAGAATCAGTTCGCGTACGAATGCCTTGACATTCTCCTGCCCCCAACCGAGGGGTGTGCGGAAATCACCGGTTCCCGCCTGCGTGATGCCATCAGAGAAATAGATGATGCGATCTTCGCGTTGCACATCGAAGGTCGAGTAATAGATGACCCGATCCTTCCAGTGACGGGGAAGAATCTGCGTCTTCTCGATGTGTACCTCTCCATTGGGACGAATCAACAGGAATGGTGGATTGCCATGCTCGATGATGCGCGTTTCGCCCGTGTTGTTCATGTCAACAACGGTGAAAGTAGAGTAACTGATTTGGCGTACGCTACAGATGGGCAGCGTGTCCATGATGATCTCCGCGGAGCGGCGTATGTCCATTGCGCTGGCGGCGAACTTCATGGCCATGGTTGCGGTCATGGTGGCCAATACGCTGGCTTTCACGCCGCTTCCCAATCCATCGGCAAGCACGGAGACGATGCGATCTTCGTGCATTACCTTCTGTGACAGGAAGATGTCGCCGGAGATCCTTTGTCCACTCTTGGCGTGTTGATAAGAGTCGACTTCAATGAAACTCTCAATGCTTGCCGGCACTGTAGCCTCCGCCATCGTTGTCGTCCACATCTTCCGGACTGAAGGATTGCACAATCGAATTGAGAATGATCTCTGAATCGGCGGCATTCTCGCCGAGCAGGTAGGCGATCTGTTGCACGGTTTTCAGATTCTTTTCGATGACGGCCTGAGCACGGCCAATAATCTGTTCCTTCTGGAATGTGGGTTCGGTGATGTCGCGGAAGATGCCACCAATGATGGACTTTGGCTCAATCGCGAAGATGCTGGTGTTGAGGATCTTGCGCAGAAAGCGAATGTCGTGCGCCACAATGTCTTCGCCCGAATCGAGCACGCGACGAAAGAGATTGGAGAAGGGAATCACGCCGCCCAGAGCGCTGCCTTCAAGGCTTGATGGAGCTTCGTTGTCGGTGAGGAAGAGGCGCACGAAGCTGGCGTTGCATTCGATGATCTTGAGATTCTCATCGACGATGACCACAGCCGAAGGCATGCGTTGCAGCAAAGCATGGGCTTTTTTCTGCGCCAGCTTGCGCGTGTAGGTGGCGCACATCATACGCTCGGCGGTACCGACGATCAGCGCATTGGCAAAGGCGCGACAAGAGTCATAGCCGCATCCGCCGCAATCCAATTCATCATCGGTGGTGTATTTTCCGATGGTGTGCAGTGCCTCTTGCAGTTGCAGGCTGGTGAACTCCTGGTGCATGATCGGCGCGGATTCATAGTCCTGGACAATTTCGATGGAGGTGGGGCGAGGCAAATCGTGCGCGGGTTGCGAGTATTGCACGACGTCGTAACGGCGACGCGCGATGGATGTGTTGGGCGCTGCCTTGGGACCATTGATGCACGAACCAACACAGGCCGTCATCTCGAAAAATATATTGTGCTCGGGCTTCCAGGTAGTGATGTCTTTCAGTGCGCGCTCGACATTTGTGATGCCAGAGAAGGAGAGGAACTGCTGGCTGTTGAGATCATTGCTTCCGGTAATGCCTGGAGCCATGCCGCCATCGATCGGATAGAGCGATCCTTCCTGAGATTGCTGGGGAGAAAAACGATCTTCGTCTGTTGAAGTGATCTCCGCAAGTGCAATGCCTTCCGCCTTGAGCCAGAGATTCAGGTCTTCAAAAGTGAGCACGACATCGAGCAATTCAGGATGTGCTTCGGCTTCGCGCTTCTTCGCTATACAGGGACCGATGAAGACGGTGGCAATGTCGTTGCCGTATTCGGCGCGTAACATCTTGCAGTGAGTCAGCAGCGGCGAAAGTACGCTGGTGATATGGGACTGGCATTCAGTATGATATTTGGAGATCAGATCGACGACAACCGGACAAGCCGAAGAGATCCAAATCTGCATGGTATCTCTGTGCATCAACGCGGAGACGCTGGCGGAGACTTGCTGCGCGCCCAGGGCTGTTTCAGAAACGGCATGGAAACCGAGTTGCTTGAGTGCGTGAATTAACTGCGCCGGACGTACACCTGGAAACTGCGCGACGAAGGATGGCGCCAGAGATGCGATCACCTTGCGTTCACTGCTCAGGAGCGCTTTGGCGCGGGGCAGATCATCGCGCACCTGCTTGGCGTTGCTGGGACAAGCCAGTACGCAGTTGCCGCAGAGAATACAAACATCGGGCATGATGCGGGCACAGGTGTCTTGTACACGAATGGCTTTTACCGGACACTCACGGATGCATTTATGACAGTCATGACACTCGCGCGGTTGCGTATAGATGGAATCAGAGCGATCCATGGGGACTCCTGGCATTGTCAGTCAATTGCGAGGTGGATGCGGGAAGTGCGGCGGTGACCAACTGGTCGAGCAACTGACGCAGTTCTTCCGGCGTTACGCCGTGATGAGACTTGCCATTGATGGTCATATTCGGACTCTGTCTGCATTTGTCTTGGCAAAGACAACCGGTGAGGCGCATGGGGGTGGACACAGCATGTGTCTCATAGGTTTTCAGAATCGTGAGGTTTTCGGAGTTGCCTCGTGCAAAGCAGGAACTCCCAAGGCATACCACGATTTCAACAGAGTCGTTCTGGGGGGACATGATCGATCTCCTTCATGCTGCAATTGTCTGCAATGACTCGAAAGGCGCGGCCTGACTCACTGGAGTGTGAGTTTGAGAACAGGAGCTGCTCTTCCTGCGCCGAATCGAATTGTTCCGTCTTGCGAGTCGCGTGGACCCTGGGGAAAGTGACGGCAGACGGCCTTTGTTCGCATTCGCGCCATCATTGCATTTGGTGCGAACGGCCTTCGTTGAGGCTCAACTCTCGAGAGCGGGAGCCTGGAAACGGGTGGCCAGCTTGCAGGAAAGCGATGCAAGCGAGCCGTAAAGGTCCTCGTTATGGACAAAGATGTGACTGGGAACCTTCAGTCGCACCGGAGCGAAGTTCCAGATGGCCAGAATGCCAGCTTTGATCATTTCGTCCGCCACGTCTTGTGCCACTTCGGCGGGGGCGGTGATAATGCCGAGGTGAATGTTGAGGCGCTTGGCCAGATTGCCCAGCTTTTCCAGCGGCAGCACTTCGCGGTCGTGGATGCGGGTCCCGATCTTGTTGGGATCCTTATCGAATGCGGCCACAATGCGCAGACCATATTGCGAAAAGCGTTCATGTCCGAGAATGGCTGTGCCCAGATTGCCGGTGCCCACCAGAAAAGCCTCATTGACTTTGTTCCAGCCAAGGAAGGTCTCGATGGTGGCGATCAGCTCGATCACGTTGTAGCCTGTCTTGGGTTTGCCGGTGATGCCGGTATATTGCAGATCTTTACGCACTTGTACCGGAACGCAGTTGAGCGCCAGCCCAATGGTGGTGCAGGAGACGGTGACGGTTCCGCGCGAATTCAGTTCCACCAGGAAATGGTGGTACTGCGGCAGCCGACGCAGGCTGGCCTGGGGAATCACCGGCAGTCCAGCTCGCTTGGTGTCGGCCTTATTCGGTAAACTTATATCGATAATCACATTTTAAGTGTAGGATGGGGCGGGTTACCAAACAGTGATAGCGGTCACGTACTGCGAGACGGCACGGCACAATGTAGAACGGCGAGGGAAAACAGTGCGGGAAATGGCGTCGAAAAAAGGACTGTTTGGGGCGTAGAATCAGTTTCCATGCACGAACTTTCTCTGGTTTCCAGCATTGTCGATACGGTGACTGAGGCGTTGTTGCCTTACCCCGGCGCACGGGTCAAGGAGGTGCGGTTACGCATTGGCGCGCTGGCCGCGGTAGAGGAAGAATCGCTGCAGTTCTGTTTCGGAATGGCGACCGAGGAGACGCCGCTGGCAGGCTCGAAACTGGTGGTGCGAAAGGTGCCCGTTGTGGTTCACTGCACGCATTGCGGACAAACCAAGGAACTGCCGAGTCTGCAAAGTTTTCGCTGCCCGGAATGCGGCGAGTTGACCTATGAGGTTTTGCAAGGGCGCGAGATGGAAATAGAAGATATCGAGATTGATGACGGGAAATGACGACCACCTGCGGTGGGGCCAGCCACCTGCGGTGGGGCCAGCCACCTGCGGTGGGGCCAGTGGCCTTCGGCGTGGCCCGCGCCAGAAAAAAGGCGCGGGATTTGGCTTTGTGATGCG
>Ga0209415_10002794_pt1 | contig 32694 bp, 25 predicted proteins | sample PeaSoiSIISIP2007_FD_187696 | JGI IMG/M metagenome (GOLD analysis project Ga0209415, IMG submission 187696) | Peat soil microbial communities from Weissenstadt, Germany - SII-SIP-2007 (SPAdes) (version 2) | ecosystem: Environmental > Terrestrial > Soil > Wetlands > Peat | place: Germany... | reverse complement strand
GCGGTAAGTTCGAGCGTACTCTCATTAAAGATCCCAGGGGACCGGATCCGTTGCCGATAATCGTGTCAAGACTCCCCAAGGCTCCTCCTGTTCCTGCCGTGAGAGTCAACCAGCAAGGCGTGGGTGCGCCAGCTCCGCGCTACATTCAACCCGGCCCATGGAAATCAACGCTAACAGAGAAAGACGTTGTCGGTGTTTGGCTCGGCTTTGGGGTAGGTGCGCCCAAGCAGTACTTCATCATTCGCAAGGTTGGCAACAAGCTCCGCGGGATGGTCTGCGGGACTTGTGACAACCCCTACACCATGGCGGCACTGGACGACTTCGAGATCCAGGGTGACACACTGGAGTTCAACATCCTCCATGAAGACTGGGGCGACGGGGAACTGCCCACATTCTATAAGCACGTCACATGTCACGTCGGATGGAATGAACTCCGGTGCACTACCGCGACGGACCATCAGCCGCCCCCTTCGCCACGACCTACGCCACCCGGCTTTGTCCCCGGTTTCTCACTCACCGGGCCAATTTCGATCGAGGCCACGGCCGGAAACCGCTGGCCCGAATGGCCCCCACAGAACACTTCCTTGCCTCATTAGCCATCCTCGGCGGGACGCTCAGTTGCTCTTTGCTTCGGCGTCGTTATACATCCGACCAGAGCGCTGACCCTGTGCGTGCCGGTCAAAGCGGCGGAATGTGATATGCTGACCGCCTTCTGGAGCAAAATATGAAACGATTTCTGATAGCGGCTCTTGGGGCCGTCCATGACCGGCAATGTTTCCGGATCGGTGGAGTTAAAGCCGCCCGGAACTGGATGCCCTTCGCAAGGGCTTGCTGTATGTAGTCTTTCGCGGTACGGGTGCGCCGGGCGGCAATCTGCGGGGCTGGTTATTTTAAACAGGGGGCATTATGAAGTTTCGGATAATTCTCGCGACGGCGGCAGCAGCCTGCGGAGTGGTGATTTTGTATGCGCAGCAACGTCCTGCTGGACCGTATACACAGGAGCAGGCAGCGGCGGGGCGCTCAATTTACCAGACCAATTGCGCCTCATGTCATTCGGGCGATCTGAGCGGGCGGGAAGGGCCGCAATTGGCGGGCGCCAACTTCCTTGACCAATGGGGTGACCGGACCGCCGGCGAATTGATCAACTTCGTGCAATCCACTATGCCTCCGGGAGGAGCCGCTCTTCCCGGCGATTCGTATCTCAACGTGGCGGCTTTCATTCTGGATGCCAATGGCGCGCGAGCTGGGAACCAGGCGCTGACGGTCGCATCGAACGCGACCATTCGGAGCATCGCATCCGGTCAACGCGCCGCGTATTTGCAGACTGGCGGCGGTCCCGCGGCCGCACAAGCGGACAACTCCAAACAAAGCAAACAAGCGAAACAAGAAAAGCAGGCGCCCCGCGGAGTTACCGTCGAGGGCGAGGTGAAAAACTATATCCCAGTAACTGATGCCATGTTGCGCAATCCGGATCCGGCCGACTGGCTGATGATCCGCCGCGATTACAAGGCCAGCTCCTTCAGCACGTTGAATCAGATCACCGCGCAGAACGTCAATGACCTGCGGCTGGTGTGGAGTTGGTCTCTGCAGGATGGAAACTCCCTGGGCAACGATCCCGCGCCTATCGTCCACAGCGGTGTGCTCTATGTGAACAACGCCGGTGAGGTGTTGCAGGCCCTGGACGCCAAGACCGGCGAGCTTATTTGGGAGAATCGCTACGGAACCAACGCGGGCGCGCCGGCGATGCGCGGCATCACGATCTACGGCGATAACGTTTTCGTGACCAGCAGCGAAGCGCACCTGATCGCCTTCGACGCCCGGACTGGCAAGGTTGTGTGGGATACAACGATTGGCGACCGCTCGAAGAACCAGCACTCCACCACCAGCGGACCGATCGCCGTGAAGGGCAAGCTGATTCAAGGTCTGAGCGGTTGCCAGACGTTCGGCGGGGAGAAGTGCTTCGTCAGTGCTTACGATGCCAAGACCGGCAAAGAGGTGTGGCGCTTCAACACCGTTGCGCTGGCGGGCGAACCCGGGGGCGATACCTGGGGAGGTCTCCCCGACAGTCTTCGTGTGGGCGCGGAATCCTGGATCACCGGCAGCTACGATCCTGACTTGAACCTCACGTACTGGGGAACGGCCCAAGCGAAGCCCTGGATGCGCGTGAGCCGGGGATCGGGCAACGGCGCGACTCTGTATGCCAACTCGACGTTGGCGCTGAACGCCGATTCAGGAAAACTAGCCTGGTATTTCGATCACGCGCCAGGCGAGACGCTGGATTTAGATGAAGTTTTCGAGCGAGTGCTGGTGGACGACCAAGGCCAGAATTATGTCTTCAGCGCCGGCAAAACCGGCATTCTGTGGAAGCTGGACCGCAAGACGGGAAAGTATCTGGGTCACAAAGAAATGGTGTTCCAGAATGTGTACGATTCCATCAATCCCACCACAGGCGAGCCGCACTACCGCAACGATATCGTGGAACAGCGCATCGGCGAAGGGGTGCTGGGATGCCCATCTACCGAAGGCGGCAAGAACTGGCAGTCGATGTCGTACTATCAGCCGGGCAATCGGCTGATTGTGCCGCTGAGCCAGAGCTGTCTCGAATTCGCGGCGCAGACGGTGGATAAAACGGCGGGCGCCGGGGCCGGGGGCGGCGCGCGGGCGCGCTACTTTGAGATGCCGGGATCGAACGGAAATGTCGGCAAGCTAGCGGCCTACGATGTGCGGACGCTTCGCGAGATCTGGAAATACGAGCAGCGGGCGCCATTTCTTACCGGCGTCTTATCGACCGCGGGCGGGGTAGCGTTCGCGGGCGACCTGAATCGCATGTTCCGCGCTTTCGACGCAAATACCGGCCGGATCCTGTGGGAGACGCGGCTTCCGGCCGCCGTGCAGGGCTTCCCTCTGACGTTCACCGCGGGCGGTAAACAGTATCTGGCGGTGACAACCAGCAACGGCGGAGGCAGTCCCCGGAACGTGCCCAGGATTGTGGCTTCGGACGTACACAGCGCCGACACGGGTAACGCGTTATACGTGTTCGCGCTGCCGGATAGAAGATAGCAACTCTGCCGCTCGACTAATGCGTCACCCGAGAAGGCGCCTGTACGATTGCGCGCGGCGGCGCGCGACTATATACTTTCGGAGACAGCTGGAGGAGCAGATGGGAGCCACAAATCGATTGCGGTGGGCGGCGGTCGCGGCGCTATCGTGCGCGTTGCCCGTCATCGGGCATCATTCTTTTACCGCAGAATTCGACTCGGGCAAAACCGTGACCTTGCGGGGAATTGTCTCCAAAGTCGACTGGATCAATCCGCACATCTTCGTCTATCTAGACGTGAGGGACGAGACCGGAAAGACGACCACCTGGGCGCTGCAATCGCTGCCTCCGCTGTTTTTCAGAGGAAGCGGGCTGACCAAGGACGCGTTGCTGAGCAACAAGCAGGAAGTTACCGTAACGGCGAATCCCGCGAAGGACGGCACGCAGGCCTACGGATTCATGACCAAGTTGAGTTATCCGGACGGGCATGTGTTCAGCATGTCGCCCCAAGACGCCGATCCCAATCTGCGGAGGACGCAGAAGTAGCGGCGTTTGGCAAGAACCCGCCTTAGCGTTAGAGCAAACATAGGGAGGAAGATATGGCATCCGCACTCGCAAATCACCGCACGCTCGCGCAGGCCGCACTCGCCGCGGTCCTTCTGGCGGCGCCCATGAGCACTCCGGCGCAAACAAACTACGCCGCGGAAGCCGCCAAGAATCCCGGAGCGACCTCCCGGCCGACGCCCCGCATGGCCGACGGACACCCCAATCTGAACGGCGTGTGGCACCACTTCTTCGGCATCGGCACAATTCAGAAGGTCGGCGAGAACTTCGTGGTCGGCGGCGCGTTCAGTCCACAGTCGGCCGCGGTGTACGCCACTCCTCTGGGCGATCCCAAGCCGGAGTACAAACCCGAGTTCGTGACCAAGGTGAAATCACTCAACGACAATCAGGTAAAGGAAGATCCGACGCTGCATTGCGTGCCGCCGGGCGTCCCTCGCTTGGGACCTCCGCACCAGATCGTTCAAACGCCCGAGCAGGCGATCTTTCTCTACGCCGACAACACCGGCAATCAGTGGCGCGTCATTCCGCTCGACGGACGCCCCCATGGCACTGATCCCGAAACAGCCGCGACATATAACGGCGACTCAGTGGGCCGTTGGGAAGGAGACACGCTGGTGGTGGATGTGACGCGGCTCACCGATGAAACCTGGCTGGGAGACAATGGTTTGTTCCACAGCCGGAAGCTGCACGTCACAGAACGGCTGCGGCGCACGGGAGACACGATTCAGTACCAGGTGACCGCGGAAGACCCCGAGGTTCTCCAGAAGCCGTGGACTCTGTCACGCACGCTAACGCTTCAGCCCGACGCGCTGGAGGAGGCCGCGCCCTGCGTCGATAAGGACGCCGGGCATTACGTCACGCTGGAGCATCACGACAACACCCGGTAGTCGGGTGCCAAGAAACAGTGGAGAATGTCCTTTCGCAGCACCGGGTGACTCACTGCGATGCCTCATTGAATCGGGCAGCGATTGGCCGGCTAACGCCGTCATCCAGGAGTTGACCGGCCCGGTACGGCCAACACCTGCCATAGCGGGACATTGCAACGGAAGAGTCGTCATGATATCAATCGAGACAATACGCATGAAGAAGCCGGGTGGGCATGATAATGAGATCCGAGTTTTCCGCACGCGTGCGTTCGACGATTAGTTTCGCTGGATCTCCGCTGAAGACAAGGCGCTTGACACGGATTCCGCTCAATTCACCCTTACCGAATTCATTCAGCTGCTTCCACCGCGCCGCCAAGTGCTCCGAACGTAACGATTCCCAAGAAGTGATTCCAAACCCCAGAGGTCCGTTGAGCGGATGGATCACGAGGAACTCGTTCACATGAAGCAGCGTGACCTCCGAATGAAAGTGGCGCGCAAGCGCACCTGCATGACTGGCAGCGATCAAGCTGTTGTCCGAGAAGTCGATTGGAACCAGGATTCTTTCAATTTGGAACATCGCCTTATAACTACCTCCTTACGCCGTGACTCAGAAGCACAGGAATCGATCCACCCGGCATCGCTTCCGTTGGGAGTTTACACATACTGGCCTGCCGCAGAGAACTTCGCCCTATGATTTGCATTCAGCGCACCAAAGTGGGAAGGCAACAAAGTGCTGAACGGAATCGAGTTCAGTGGATGCTGCGCCAGAATTTGCGTTTGGATTGTGTGATTTCACGCATTTCTCCTGGGTCTTTGAAAAGGACCACTGGTGGCAGTGTTTCACAAACCTTTTGCGGCTCTCCGCACCCATCCGCCGGCGCACATTGAGCTTCTTGGCCACCACCATGATCGTCCCGATCCCGAACCAAGCTAGGAGCTAGTGGACTGCGTGTCCCGTTAGGTCGACACGATAGCGGAGCCGGGCACGAGGAGGTCCCGAACTCGAGCGTCGCACGCAAGTATCGCGGACGGCGCGAACCAAAGCGGGTATGGCGACCGCCGGATTCCTCACTGAGCCGAGAGTGGCCCCTACCACTCGTCGAAGGCTCATAACTCCAGGAGAGGGCCTTACCTTCGGAACCTATCAAAGGGAATGGCGTCCTCGATGTGAAGCCGGAAGCTCACGATTGAGGTGGGTCCGCGGTCCTGGTTGTAGCCTGGGTTTTGCACGTGCTGGTAGTCGGCGGCAACGGAGATCCCCCTCCATGCGTGGGCCGTGTAGTAGGTTTCGAAAATTTCTTCCAGTCCGTAATTCAACCCGCCATCGCCGAGGATGAAACCCAGGCCTCCCAACGCCAGATAACGTCTGTGATCGCCGGAGAGTCCATTCGCGACAAAGGCAGCACCCACCTTGTCTTGGGAACGATGCCAAAACCTCCCCCAGAAATCTGCGCCGATCTCCGCTGTCCTGTCGATTTCGGTATACGCATACGACTCCATGGCGCCATCGTTCCATCCCAGGCGTCCGAAGACCCGTAATGAGCGTGTCAGCTCCTGTTCAGCATTCAGCCCGAATCCGTACTTCACTCGGTCTTGCTGCCGGTACAAAGTGATGTCCGGCGTTGGATTTGCGCCCCTGAGATAGCCGTCGATGGCTTCCCGATAACTGCCCATATCGGCGTGGTTGACAAACGCCAGCGTCCGCACGACGGTCGAGCGTTTGGGCAGGAGCGTGGGGTGGTACTCGAATTCGAAATTCTCGCCCCGTGCGCGAGCGATATCCCAGTCCAGAACGATTCCGTTAGCGACCGTCGGCATCAGCATCTCGCCAAAACGGGCGGCCCAGGCCTTGTCGTAATATTCGGCTAGGAAGCCGTAGGTGTAGCCACGAGTGTCCGCGGCGTAATCGAAAGCGCCATTGTTCACCACGGCCCAGTTCATGAATTGGTTGTGGCTATCGCTTCCCACCGAATTCAGATCGAAGAAATCGACAGTGCTCATTTTTCCAAGGCGCAGCTCCAAACGCCGCACCGGAACCGTCGAGGAGAGCGCCAATGGATTGCGCGTAGCTTCGGTTGTTTCTTTGCTCAAAGGGATGGTGTAGTGAAGCATCACCCGCGAAACGTACGGATTTTCGCTTAGCGAGGGGTTGCGCACGACATCCACGTTGGGAAACCCGGCAATCCCAAGAGCGTTGCTCAAGCCTGCGCCACCGGCGCTTTCGATATCGAACAGGAATTCCAACTGATTCGTGATCTGGAAACCGGTATAAAGCGTTTCGACTCGCGAAGTAGCGTGCTCCTTCACGGGGAGAAAGCTGTTCGGCCCGGAATAAAGGGCGGGGAACGCCCCATGTTGTTCGCGAATGAAGTTCGCTTGCGCCGAAACCCAGAACCGATCCCAAAACGAGTCGCCGCCCGTGGAAGTCGAGGGCGTTTGTGCGTCTTGGGCGAGCAGCGGCCAGGAGGTTAGAGTCAGGAAGACGAGAAATAAGCGCAAGATCCTCCATGTTGAGGACTAGTCCGGTTGGTGTCAAGAACGGAGAACAGGAACCACGCGATATTCATCGTGTTGTAACGGAAGTGAAATTAACGCGGCCAACTTCGATGGCAGGATAGAATGGTTCGAGTCTTTCTCAGAACAATCTCCATGAGAATGCGTCTGGTAGCGGTTGTCTGTTTCAGTGTCATAGCACCATCCGTATTTTCGGGGCAAGCAGAAAACCCATTAGCCGGAATCAAACGCATCTACGTGGAAGTCTTCCCCGCCAAAACCGGTTCTACCAAGTTGCGGGACGATCTTATCGAACAGCTTCGAAAAATGGGTTCTCTCTCTATCGTCGCGTCGGAATCGGACGCCGATGCGATCATAAGTGGCGATGGGGAGACCTGGATCAAGGGCTATCGCAGTCTCAATCCGCGCTCCGGGCGGCTGCCGTCGGACGGCGAGCCGGTGTACGCGGGCTTTCTGTCGGTGGAACTGAAAGACAAAAAGGGGGATACTCTGTGGTCCTATCTGGTGACCCTGGGTCCTGCTTCCGAAAGCATTTCCAAGGATCTTTCGAAACAAATGGTTAAACACCTGGCGGAAGCGCTCAAATGATACTTGCCATCCTCTTGTTCCTTGCAGCTTTTTCGAATCCCGCCGCCGCTCAGCCGGTTACTCAGTCTGTACTAACCATATCGGGCGCGGGAGCTACGTTCCCCTATCCGATCTATGCGAAATGGTTCGAGAACTATAAACGTCAAGCGCCAACCGTGGAATTCAAGTACGATGCGGTCGGATCCGAAACGGGCATCCGCCGGCTGCTTCAGAATGGGGCAGATTTCGGAGCCTCCGATAATCCGGAAATCTTTCGCGAACTGGCCCCGGGCGTCGAGGGCGATTACTTTTTTTTCCCATCGGTGGTGGGAGCGGTGGTTCCGATCGTCAACTTGCCGGGACTCGGCGACGACGTCGCATTCACGCCGGAAGCTCTGGCCGGTATTTATCTTGGCAAGATCAAGAAATGGAACGACCCGATTCTAGTTCAAGCCAATCGAGGCCGCCGTCTGCCGAATCTCGACATTGTCGTCGTGCATCGAGCCGACGGAAGCGGCACCACCTATTCGTGGACCGATTTTCTTTCGAAGACAAATGCTGAATGGAAGGCCCGAGCCGGCGCGGGACTTTCGCCAAAGTGGCCCGTGGGAAGAGGAGCGAAGGGCAATGACGGCGTCGCGAAACTCGTTAAGGAATTGGGCGGCTCCATAGGATACGTCGAGTTCATCTATGCGTTGCAGAACCATCTTAGCTTTGGAAAAGTTCGGAATCAGCAGTGTGAATTCGTGGGGGCCAGTCTCGAAAGCATCGGCGCCGCTGCAACCAACGCCATGGAGGCAGGCAGCGATTTCAAAGTCTCCATTGTGGACGCACCCGGGGCGGGTTCGTATCCGATCGCGTCCTTCACGTGGCTGGTGGTCCCGGCCCGCATCTCGGATGGGGCTAAGCGCGGCGCGATCGTGGATTTCTTGAATTGGATGCTGGGGCCGGGGCAACGGCAAGCCGCCGCGCTCGGGTATCTCGCGCTCCCGAGCAACATTGTCGGCAGAGAAGCGGCGGCCATAGGCGGAATCCACTAGACCAACGCTCTCCGCATGTCGTTCCCCTTGTCCATCAAAGACTGGCGCAATTCTTCTTTCTTCTCGCCTCAAGCGGATGTGAAACGGCCAACCTTCGGCTTGTCCGATGTGGCCGTTGGTCTGGGCATTCTCGCTTTGCTTTACGTGGTGGCGCGTGCCGGAGCCCAATCCTTGGTGAAATTCAATCCGCCGGAGGTGATTCCTTCGGTTGATTTGGATCCCCGGAATCTCCCTAACTACGCGGCCCGTTCGACGCTCCGCATGTTCGTCGCCCTGGGTTTCTCCACGCTGTTCACGTTCGTCTATGGCTACGCCGCCGCGCGCAGCAGGCGCGCCGAGCGAGTGTTGGTGCCCTTGCTGGACATTCTCCAATCCGTGCCCGTCCTGGGGTTTTTATCGGTGACGGTAACCGCGTTCATCGCCTTGTTCCGAGGCAGCCTGCTGGGTCTCGAAGCTGCTTCCGTTTTTGCGATCTTCACGGGGCAAGCCTGGAACATGACCTTCTCGTTTTATCAGTCCTTGCGCTCCGTGCCGCATGAGCTGGAAGAAATGACGGGTCTGTATCGTTTGTCGGCATGGGAGCGCTTCACGCGTTTGGAACTACCCGCTTCGATGATCGGTCTGGTGTGGAATGGCATGATGAGTTTCGGCGGCGGATGGTTTTTTCTGGCGGCCAGCGAGGCCATCAGCGTCCTGAACCGCCAGTACACGTTGCCGGGGATTGGCTCCTACGTTGCCGCCGCAGTCGAGGCTAAGAATCTCCTGGCGCTCGGCTGGGCAATTGCAACCATGGTGATTCTGATTCTGTTGATCGACCAGTTTTTCTGGAAGCCGCTGGTGACGGTGGCGGATCGATACAAGTTGGAATTAAGCGCCGGTGAAGAGCGCCGGTTCTGGCTGGTGGATCTGTGGCGTTCGGCGGCTTTGCCGAGGTACGCGGGACTGCTCGTCCAACCGGCAATTCGCGGCGCAGACCGTTGGCTATCCCGCGCGACCGCGGTCGCACTCGATAGGCCTCGACGCGAGCCATCGCGAGCCGGGGACCTTGCGTACAACGCGGTACTCATTTTGATTACTGCGGGTCTGGCTGGCGCAGCAGTCCGATTCGTCTTGGCCGGCGTCGGCCTGGCGGAGACCGGACGGGCCGCGCTTTTGGGCCTGGCGACAGCGGGGCGAGTGATCGCGCTGTTGATTTTCAGCACGGTGGTGTGGACTCCGGTGGGAGTCGCAATCGGCTTCAGTCCCAAGCTGGCGCGGATCTCCCAACCCCTCGTTCAGATTCTCGCCTCCTTTCCGGCCAACTTTCTTTTCCCGTTCGCGACTCTCGGATTTATCAAGCTGGGCGCGAATATAAATTGGGGCAGCATGCTATTGATGGCGTTGGGGGCGCAATGGTATCTCCTCTTCAACGTCATTGGTGGCGCACAGAGCATTCCCGCAGATCTGCGGGAGATGGCGGCGAACACCGGACTACGCCGAAGCCGCGAATGGAGGGCGCTGATCGGTCCCGGGATCTTCGGATCGTGGGTTACGGGCGCGGTCACGGCTTCGGGCGGTGCATGGAATGCCAGCATTGTTTCCGAGCTCGTGTCGTGGGGCAATACAACCTTGCGCGCCAATGGCCTGGGGGCTTATATTTCCGAAGCGACGAGTAAGGGCGATTGGCCGCGAATCGTGCTGGGAGTCGGACTGATGAGCGTGTTCGTTGTCGGATTGAACCGCTTAGTGTGGAGGCCTTTGTATGATCTTGCAGAGCGCAAATACCGGCTCGGGTGATGTGGGACAAAACGCCATTTTGCTGAACGCCGAACGGGTAGCGAAAACCTTCCCCTTGCCTGCCGGAGGCGTGCAGACCGTCCTCGAAGAAGTCACCTTCCAAGTCGCCGCCGGAGAAGTGGTCGCGTTGCTGGGTCGCAGCGGTTCCGGCAAAAGCACGCTGCTGCGTATCCTAGCCGGCCTGATCTCGCCCAGTCATGGAAACGTCCTCGCCAATGGGATGCCGTTGAAAGGCCCGAATTCCGGCGTCGCGATGGTGTTTCAAAGCTTCGCTCTGCTGCCCTGGCTGACGGTACAAGAGAACGCGGAGCTCGGACTGTTCGCGCGCGGGGTGAGCAAGGAGATTTGCGAAAAGGAGGCCTTGCACGCCCTGAGCATGGTTGGGCTGGAAGGATTTGAAGGCGCTTATCCGAAGGAGCTTTCGGGCGGGATGCGCCAACGCGTTGGATTCGCGAGGGCCTTCGTGATGAAACCGGAGGTGCTGATGATGGACGAGCCCTTCAGCGCACTCGATGTTCTTACCGCGGAGAATCTGCGCGGTGAAATCAGCGACCTCTGGGAGCGAGGGGTATTTCCGGCGAAGAGCATCCTCGTGGTGACGCACAATATCGAGGAGGCGGTCCTGCTGGCGGATCGGATCGTGATCCTGGGGGCGAACCCGGGCTGTATCCGGGGTGAGGTGAAAGTCGATATTCCGCGGCCTCGGGACAAGAAGGGGCCTCGATTTGTAGCCCTTGTGGAGTACATCTACACTGTCATGACGAACCCGCAAGCACCCGTGGGAGAATTTCCCTCGGTTAAGCCTTCGCAGCGTTTCCCCATGCTGCCTCATGCGCGTTCCGGCGGAATCAGTGGACTGCTGGAAATCATTTACGCCCGCGGCGGCCGCGAAGATTTGCCCAAGCTCGCGGAGAGTCTGAGTTTAGAAGTGGATGACCTGCTGCCGGCGGTGGACGCATCGGCTCTCCTCGGTTTCGCGGAGGTGGCTCATGGCGACGTGACGATTACCGAAGCCGGAAAGGAGTTTGCTACGGCTGGCGTGCACCGTAGTCATGAGATCTTCAAGGAACAAGTCCTCAAGAGCGTACCCTTCCTTTCCACAGTGCTGGAAGCCATCCGCCAGAAGAAGGATGGCGGCATCGGCAAGGATTTTCTGCTCGATATCTTGGACGAACACTTCTCCGAATCCGAGTCTTTAAGGCAGTTTCAGACCCTAGTGGATTGGGGCCGATATGCGCAGTTATTCGAGTACAACGCCGATGAGGAGCGGCTTTACCCGGCGGAGGAGGAGCGGAAAGAGGAGCTCGCTGATGCCTAGGCGACTCACGTCGAACAATATTGGCGCCGATCCGCCCAATGCCTAGGTGGTTTCCTTTATTCAGACCTTCGCCGGGTCAATCCCATCAAAGTTGCATGCGTGCCCAACGCCTCGGGTCCGTCCTTTGCGTCTCCGGCTTCCAACCGCGAATACGTACCATCCTCGCAAAGCATCCAAGCTTGGCGGCGATCCCGCAAACAGATATCCAAGACCTCCCACAGTTTTTCCTTTGCCTCTTTGGCGAACACCGGAGCGACAGCCTCGACGCGTTTGGAAAGATTGCGATACATCCAATCCGCTGAGCCAATGAAAAAATCGCCCTGGGCCGGGTCGTCGAGCGCGGCCGCGAAATGAAAAATACGGGAATGTTCCAGAAAGCGTCCGATGATCGATCGAACCCGTATGCCTTCCGTGCGCCCCGGAACACCGGGCCGAAGGCAGCAGAACCCCCGAATGATCAAATCGACGGGAACGCCGGCGGCTGCCGCCTCGCACAGAGCCTCGATCATTTCCGGATCCTCCAACTGGTTCATCTTAGCGATGATACGCGCAGGAAGATTGGCCCGTTTGTTGGCGATCTCTCGTCTGATGAGCTCGAGCAGGCGTGGCCGCATCGTCGCCGGCGCCACCAGCAGCTCCGTGCAAGCGGGCTTTCCGGAATGCCCCGTCAAATAGTGGAACAGGTTGACCACATCGCGGGTAATCGCTGGGTTGCAAGTGAACAACCCGAAATCCGCATAAAGACGCGCTGTATGCACGTGATAGTTTCCTGTACCTATATGTACGTAGCTTCGCAGCCCGGAGGCTTCTTTTCGAACCACCAGCGCCAGCTTCGCGTGAGTCTTCAGACCTTGCACGCCAAAGGTGACATGCGCGCCCGCCCGCTCCAGCTCCGCAGCCCAATGCAGATTCCGCTCTTCGTCGAAGCGAGCCTTGATTTCGATTACGCAGGCGACCTGCTTTCCGCTTTCCGCAGCTTTCACTAGCGAATGTACAAAGGGGGTGTCGTCGCCGATGCGGTAGGCAGTCATCTTGACAGCGATCGTCTCGGGATCCGCGGCGGCCGTGGCGATAAAATGCTCCACGCTGTCTTCGAAACTTTCGTAGGGATGATGCACCAGCATATCTCCCGCGCGTATCGCGGCGAAAATGTCGTGGCTATTCTCGATGGCTGGCGTCAGCGGGTTCCAGGCAGGGTCTCGTAAGGCCGGTACCGGCAACCCGGCGATCTGGAAAAGAGAGGTGTAGTCCAGTTCACCGGGCAGGTCGTAGATGTCCATCGCGGAAAGCTCAAACCGTTCCCGCAAATTCTCTCGGATCGAGGGATGGGCGCCGTGCGCGAATTCAAGCCTCACCACAGGTTCGTAGCGGCGCTGCCTCACTTGCTCTTTAACGAGGTCGCGCAAGGCTTCGTCGGATTCATCGTCGATCTCCACCTCAGCATCACGCGTTAAGCGGAACAAGGTAGTTCCGGTGAGCTTCATCCCGCTGTAGAGCTTGTGAACATTGCCCCGAATCACTTCGTAAAGAGGCGCGAAGATCTTTTGCCCGGGAGGCGCCTCCGCTTCCAGAGCGATCCATTGCTTGAGTACAGCCGGGACCTTGACACGGGCATAGGAGGTCCCGCCCGTCTCTGGATCCTCCAGCAGAAAGGCCAGCGACATCGATAGATTGGACAGGAAAGGGAACACATGAACCGGGTCGAAAACCAGCGGCGTCAACGCTGGTGAGACTTCCGCATCAAAGTACCTGCTGGACTCCTCCTGTTGGGCGATGGTCAAATCGTCCCACTTTAGAAGGTGGATTCCATGGCCGGCTAACTCAGGAACGATAGTGCTCCGAAAACACACGGCCTGCCGCTCGAGACTCGCCAGGATCTTCTCCCGGACGTCCCGGAGTAATTGAACTCGCTCCCGCGTGGACCCAGTTCGCAGGATTGCGACGCGTTTCATAACGAATTCGTCGAGGTTTGAAGTGAAGATTGCCAGAAACTTCACCTTCTCGAGTAAAGGGGTTCGCTCATCCAGAGCTTCCGCGAGTACGCGATCGTTGAAGTCCAGCCATCCTAAGTCGCGGTCAAGCCAGACATCAGAGAGCGTCTGGGACACTTCCCGGTTGAGAACCCCGTTATCGCCAATCGAGACCATGGCAGGCGTAGCACTCATCGCGTCATCTCCCCAAAAAACTCCAGTTTAGAGCGGAAGCATGGTCGGGAGAATGAATATTGCGTGTCTATTCTCAGGGTCTGGTGATCTGCCGGGTTACAAGCTCAGGACCGGGCAAGGCGATTCCCGAAGGATCGAGTAGGTATGCGCTCGCATCCGCCCAGCGAAATGACCGATCTCGCCGCGGCCTATGATCACGAGATCCGCTTGCTGACGAAGGGCGGCGTCGCGAACCACCTCCGCAATCGGCGCGTTCCTCAGCCAAACTTCGGCTGAGGTGCCGGCCTCGCCCTGAAGCTTTGCGATCTCCGTGCGTGCGAAATCCTCCATGTAATCGGGCGGTTCGATCTCGCTGTACTTGCCCAACAGCATTTCGGTGGCGGGAACGCCGTGTGCGATGCGCATGACGGCGCCGAAGTGCCCCGCGAAATCCGAGGCAAAGCGCAGCAAATCCGCGCTTTCCGGCCCTAAATCGATCGCGGCAATCAGGTTTCTGATCGGGAGATGCTGTTCGGAGAGCGGAGCTTCCTGATGGACTTCGGTCCATACCGGAATCGGAAGATCGTGCAGCACTTTGGCTGTGACGGACCCGAGAAGAGCGCTTCGGAAACGGCTGCGGCCTCGTGTGGGCATCATGATCAGGTCCGCTTTGAAGGTTGAGACTGCCCTCTCAATTAAATCCGCCGGATCAGCCAGTTCAGAGAGCGTAGCGACATCGAACCCGGGAAACTCGGCCCCGGCGAAACGCTTCAGCGATGTCTCCGATTCCTCAAGCACCCGGGGAGCCTCAACGGCGTGGACCAGGGTTACCTTCGCCTTGAAGGAGGCGGCCATCGCGCGGACATACTTCGCCGCCGCCGAACTGCGATCCGAAAAATCTACCGGAAAAAGAATCTGTTGAAAGTTCGCGGTCATACTGGGGCGTCTCTTGGCTGCGGACCAGTCTATCCTCTCCACCGTCACAGGATGATGAATCGCCCCCAATTTACCCAGGTCCTGACATGGTGCTTTCATTATCCTTGGTCATACTATCTGGGTTCGATCCATCTGGGGTTCAATCTTACTGGGTTCAATCTTAGGAGCGCGCAACTATGCACCCCGATCTCACGGAATATGGGCCAGTCCGCTTTCACAGCGACCCGAACGCACTCTACGACCGGCACTTGGTCTTTGATTATGCCAGCGATCCCGATCTCGCCACGCCTCGGGAGCGCTACGAAGCCGTCGCTCGCTCGCTTAGGGACGTACTTGCTTTGAGGTGGCTGCGTACGAAAAAGACGCACTACCAGCTCGACCCCAAGCGGGCTTATTACCTTTCACTGGAGTTCCTTATCGGGCGTTCGCTCGCCAGCAACGTTTCGAATCTTCTTCTCAATCCTGCGATGCTCGAGGCTTGCCGGGAGAAGAATGTCGACTGGTATGAGTTGCTTGACCGGGAGCCTGACGCCGGCCTCGGAAACGGGGGACTGGGCCGCTTGGCCGCCTGCTTCATCGAATCCATGGCAACCCTGGATTTGCCGGCGATGGGCTATGGTTTGCGCTACGAATACGGCATCTTCAAGCAGGCGATTCGCGACGGATGGCAAAACGAGACCGGATAACTGGCTTCGCCGTCCGGATCCTTGGGAAGTGGTTCGGCTTGACCATATTGTCGAAGTCAAGCTCGCCTGCTCATTCCAGATTCAAGGCGGGAGTCTTGTTTGGGTTCCCGGGAAGCCGTCAACGTTGCTGGGGATTCCTTTCGATCGCCCCGTGGTGGGTTACGGAGGCCGGACGATCAACACTCTGCGGTTGTGGGCCGCGGGCGCTCCCGATTCCTTCCACTTTCACCAGTTCAGTCACGGGGATTTCGTCGGCGCGGTTACGGAAACGTTGGCTGCTGAGTCCATTACGAGGGTTCTTTACCCGGATGACTCAACCGCGTTTGGTCAGGAATTGCGATTTCTTCAGGAGTATTTTCTCTGCGCCTGCTCAATCCACGATATCGTCCGCCGCTTTCGGTCCAGTAACGACAATTGGGATCTGTTGCCGGAGAAGGTCGCCATCCAATTGAACGACACCCATCCGACGATCTCGACCGCGGAATTGATGCGCATTCTCTTGGACGACGCGAGACTCGGCTGGGACCAGGCGTGGGGCATCGTGCGGCGCACGTTCGGCTATACGAACCACACGCTGCTGCCGGAAGCCCTGGAAAAATGGCCTATGGCGTGGTTTGAGACCATGCTTCCCCGGCATCTGGAGATCGTTTACGAAATCAACCGCCGGTTCCTCGACCAGGTGCGCGCGCAGTATCCTGGCGATGACGCCCGCCTCAGGCGCATGAGCCTCATTGAAGAAGGCTCGACGAAGAAGGTTCGCATGGCAAATCTCGCGATCGTGGGTTCGCATAGCACGAATGGGGTCGCAGCGATTCACACGGAGCTGCTCAAGACGCACGTGGTTTCAGACTTCGCCGAAATGTTTCCCGAGCGGTTCAACAATAAAACCAATGGTGTGACGCCCCGGCGCTGGCTGCTGGTGGCGAACCCGGCGCTTGCGGGAGTCATCACGGAGGCGATCGGGGACAGATGGATCGCCGATCTCAGCCAGATCGCCAAATTGAAGCCGCTCGCCGAGGATCCCGCATTTCGCGAAGCTTTCCGTGGCGCAAAGCGCCGCGCGAAATTGCGCTTTATCGTTTGGCTGACGGCCGCTAGCGGCCAGACCGTCGATCCTGAAAGCATTTTCGACAGCCAGATAAAGCGCATTCACGAATACAAGCGACAGTTGCTGAACGCTCTCCACATCGTCATCCTATACAACCGCATGCGGGAGAATCCCGGCCTCGACGTTCCTTCGCGGACCTTTTTCTTCGCCGGCAAAGCTGCACCGGCGTGCCATCTCGCCAAGCTCATCATCAAATTCATCAATAATCTCGCGGCGGCCGTGGACACCGATCCGATCACCCGTGGCAGACTTAAGGTCATTTTTCTGCCCGACTATAGCGTGACGGTCGCGGAGCGGCTGATCCCCGCAAGCGACGTTTCCGAGCAGATTTCTACAGTCGGCTACGAGGCCAGCGGCACCAGCAACATGAAGTTCATGATGAACGGCGCTCTGACGATCGGCACTCGCGACGGCGCGACCGTCGAAATGGCCGAAGAAGCCGGGGAAGAGAACATGTTCCTTTTCGGCTTGACTGCCAGTCAGGTGGAGCAAGCGCGTGGATCGTATAGCCCCTATTGGCATTACGAGCATGATCCCGAGACGCGACAGGCGCTGGATTTGATCGCTTCGGGGCACCTCAATCCCGGGGAGCCCGGCGTATTCGACCCGATCCTTGATGTTCTGCTGGCCAAGGGCGATTTCTATCTGCACCTCGCCGATCTGCGTTCCTACAGTGAAGCCCACGGGCGGCTGGGCCAGTTTTATCTAAACCCTGAGGCGTGGACTCGGGCTGCAGTCCTTAACGTTGCCGCCTCGGGAAAGTTCTCCAGCGACCGGACAGTCGCGCAATACGCGGCCGAGATTTGGAACGTCACCCCCTGTCCCACGATCGGGAGTTTGAAGACCGCCGAAGGTGCTTCCTGATTGCGGCGGCGTCGCCTTTGGGCTACTGTTCCTGCAACGCCGAGTTCATCCTGACGTGATCCTGCCGTAACAAGCAACAGTTAGTATCGATGCGGGGTTCATCGAACCAAAGCAATTAGTTGACCGCAATCTCTTGAAGGAGGAGATTCCATGTCCAAGGAAGCCATCGAGCACCATCGCAAGGCGGCGGAACATCATGAACACGCAAAGAAACACCACTTGGCCGCAGCCGAGCACCATGAAGGGGGCAATCACGAGAAGGCCGGGCACCACGCCCACATCGCTCAAGGTCATCTCAACCATGCCACGCATCACGCCGAAGAAGCCAGCAAACAACACGCCCAGCACCACTCCTAGCCGGTAGGGCAGATGGCTTGTGCACGGGAGCCCGAATCCCTGAAGGCTCCCGCCAGGCGTCATGTGCTTCAGCAGATGAGATGGGCTGGGGCGATCTGGAGGGCTGTGACCTTTATAAGCACTCTATAAAGAGCGTTTTGCCGGTTACAATCGGAGGTGTCCTCGGATGACCCTGAAGACACTGCTCGCCAAAGCAAGCCCCGCGCGCTCCGGAGACCAACTGGCAGGCCTTGCCGCCGGCTCGGCCGAAGAGCGCGTTATGGCGAAGATGAAGCTCGCCGATACGCCGCTCCAGCGCTTCCTCGACGAAGCCGCGATCCCTTATGAAACCGACGACGTCACGCGTCGGATTCTTTCAGGAGCGCAAGGCCAAACACTGGGCGGACTGCATCATGAATACTGATTGGAAAGAATCGCGGCATGAAGGCGTACGCAATTCTTGTGGACTACAGCCGGTTCGGCTACTGTTTTCCGAGGTGAACCCGGTCCTTCTCGTTCTCATTGCAGATGGACTCCAGAATGTCGCTGTCCGGAATCAGGAGTTCAGTGACCTTTATCGTGAACGGTCTCGTGTACATCTTGGGGTCTTCGATCGTCACTTTCAAGTCCATATGGCCGAAATCGCGGCGGTAGAAGCTTTCCTGAATTCGCAAATCCTCGCTGTGGGGATGTCCCGCGGAATCCAGCCAGCTCTTGTCATTGAATCCCGCCGAATCTACCACGAGCACATCGCCTTCCCAGTTGCCGACCGAGTAGCCCAGCCATGCCGGTTGAGGATCAACGGGAAGTTTGCGGCCATCCGTGTATACCTGGCGGTGGGTGTTATCCACCTCGTACAGCAGTGCGATCAACCCTGGGGTTTGGACGATCTTGAAGGGAGCATAAGAGAGGATATCGGCGCGCGGGATGCCCTGCGGCAGGCACCGGGTTGATGGATTATCTGTTCCCCGTCTCTCCGCGTTCTTCCGAAACAATTCGGCGGTCGCTGGGCGCATGGGCGATTCTTCGGGATTGAAGTCCACAAGGATGTTTAAGAAATACTTTGAAAAAGTGCGCGGGTCGTCTCCTGGCACGATGAAGTCGTTCACAGAGGCGCCGAATAAGCGCTCACTTTCGCCAGCCGGTGCAAACGCGGTCTGCCAGACTCCGGAAAGATCAGGCTTTCCGTTGGAGGCGCGGGGCGCCTTTGCAGAAAGGTTAGGTTTGCCATCGCGCGTGCGAGGAGTCCCAGGGGTGGGATAGTTCAACCACTGAGCGTGCGCGCAGGCGAGGGTGGCGCAAAATAGGATCGCCATCGTTCGTTTTTGACGGCGCATGATCCCTCCAAGGCCGCAATGAATGCTGAGGTAATGAATCATTTCAGTGTACCTCTAAGCGCTTGAGTTGCGAGTCCTTACCGCCGCTCCGGCAGCGCAAAAACGTGCAGCGCATTTCCGTACGCCGGATACTTCACGTCTTCGGCGAGCACGGAGGGCACGATGCGCGGACTCCCTCCGCCCAGGCCCGTCGTTACCGCGATGTATTGCCGTCCGCCGATAGAGAAGGTCAGCGGGAAGCCTTGCACGGAAGTTCCCAGGCGCGTCTCCCAGAGCGTCTTGCCGGTCTTCACATCCACGGCGCGAAACACCCGGTCCATGTCGCCCACAAACGCGATGCCGCCGGCGGTCGAAAGCACCGCGGTCATGAATGGCGCGCGCTGCTCGACCTTCCACATTTCCTTCAACGTCTGCACATCATAGGCGGCGAGTTTGCCTATATTCCCATTCGACCCCGGCGATTCATAGAACTTTCGAGTCGCGCCCGCTGCAGCCCCACCGCCTTCTACCAATTCGACCTTCTGCGCGATCATCTCCTGACAGCTCTGGGCCAGAGGAATGATTAACTGGTTCGTTCCAGGATGGTAGCTCATCGCGTGCCAGTTGTGGCCGCCTTCCGAGGTGGGGCAACTTTGTAAGTACTGACCGATCTGATTCTCGACGATGTCATTGCGGAAGTGCGGCTCGCCGGTCTTGGGATCGAAGGAATCGTAGATGTTCTGGAACACCGTCTCCTTATGCCCCAGATACTGGCCGGTTCTTCGATCGTTCTTCCACAGAATGCCCGCCTTACCGGCGCTGAACACCAACTTCTGTCCGTTCGAATCGACCAGCACCCGCTCGAAGACTTCATCCAGATCGAGCGTCTCGCCGGGAGCATGATTGAAATACCACTCCAGCTTCCCCGTATCGACGTGCAGCGCCACGGTGGAATTCGCGTAGGCGGTCGCGCCATTGCCGGACTGGCGGCTGGCCCGCATCCACGGCTTCGCCTGCGCCACGCCCCAGTACGTTAAATTCAGCTCCGGATCGTAGCTGCCCGTGATCCACGTATCGCCGCCGGCGCGAAACAAATTTGGCAGCTTGCCCCAGGTATCGCCGCCTGGGTCTCCGTCTTTTGCAATGGTGTAAAACTTCCACACCAGCTTTCCCGTCTGCGCATCGTAGGCGCTGATGAAGCATTTCTCTTCGCGGTACTCCGCGCACAGCGTTCCGCCGAGCCCCTGCACCAGCTTTCCCTGCACAACTAGTGGTCCGCTGCTGGTGCTGTAGGTCCCTGCCGTGCTCTTCTCTCCCATCTGCGTGTCCCAAACATTCTTGCCTGTGCGTGCGTCCAGAGCATAGATGTGCGCCTGCCCCGTAGTGATGAAAACTTTGTCGTCGTAGAGCGCCAGCCCACGCTGCGAACTTCCCGTTGACGACTCGCCTATCCGGTTCTCCCAAATCAAATCTCCGGTCCGCGCATCGAGTGCCTGAACGATATTGCCCGGATTATTCAGATACATCACGCCGCCATGCACCACGGGCGCCGCCTGATTGGTTCCCTCGTTCATCGCCCATTCCCACGCCAATTGCAGATCCTTAACGTTCGTCGTATTGATCTGACTGAGCGTGCTGTAGTTGTGAGCCTGATAGTCGTGCCGGATCATCAACCAGTCGCCGGGATCGGGATTACGCAACATGGCGTCCGTAACGGGCGTGTAGTTCTGCACCTCGCCGGTCACAACCAATCCACGCGGGATGGGAGGCGCGGCCGCCTCGGCTCGCGAATTATTGAAGACGCCCGTGGGCTGCGCCGGACGGGGGCCAGTTGCCACCGCGCGGATCAGGGAGTTCAGCCCCGCGTTTCGCGCTCCATTCGCGTCCAAGATGAAAGCGGCGATGCTCGCGTAAGTTTGTTCCCCGAGCGAGCCCGGATTCGCCGGTGGCATCGACCCTTGCAGGAAGGTCACCAATTGAGCAGCCGTCTTATCGCCCCAGCCACCGATAAACAGCCCGCCTACAAGAGTTGGGGCGTTTGCCGATCCGGCAAGGTCCGCGCCGTGACAAGACGCACAGTTCGTGCGGTAAGCGGCCCCACCAGAGGCGACTTGCTCCGCGGTGAACGGGGCAACACCCCCCTGCTGAGCGCCCAGCATCATGGCTACGGCAAGAGGGATCAGTACTCTTCGCATCCTATGAGTGTAGCCGCCTCATCTCCCCATTGCAGTTAAGCGATCGCGTCATGCGCTACTTGCTCTTCTGCATCACAACGGCCAGCTCGCGATAATTGCCCTGCATCTCCCAGGTGCCTGTATAGCCGGCCGGAAGTACCAGAGAGTCGCCCGGGTGATACTCATGCACGGTGCCATTGGGCTCGGTCAGAATCAGCTTACCGCTGAGCACGTGGACGAATTCATCGCCATCGGTCGGGCGCGTCCGGTGATTCGTTTTGGCCGGCGTCGACTCGAAGATCTCCGCGCGCAGTTCCTTGCCGGAGAACAGTGTTGCCACTCGCATATTCAGCTCGCCGCCGACTAGTATGTCCTTGTAGGCATCCGGCGGAATCGCCGTCAGACCGAGACCTGCGATCTTGTCGGGGTCGAGCCGCACCGGAGCGACGCTGCCATCGGCGAGCACGGCTGTACCGGCCAAGATAGCCACGTAAAACGATAGCGCGCCGCAGAGCACGCAGGCGGATAACTTGATCATGGATGTTCCTCCCTATGTTGAAACAGTTTTCGCGAAGGATAGCACGAATCGAGCGGCGCAAGTTGTCGCGGACACGCTTCGCCGGCAGCGAGGGCAAGTGTTACAGGTGCTTTGGCGGGTGTCGCTGACGATCTGACATCCCTAGTCAAACAGCTTCTTTCCCGACATCGCGCCGTGAAGGACCGTCCGGGTGCTGATTCATCGCATCGACGAGCTCGACGCCTTTGAGCGTAATGGTGTGGCGGGCACTGTCGCTGCGGGTTAGATAACCGCTCTCCTTGAGGTACCAGAGGCTGAATTCCAAATGCTGCTTCAGAGTTCCAAGCAGCGTTTCAAGCTCGCGGAGGCCCAGGCTCGGCTGATCGGGATGGGCTTGGCGTTTGCGATAAAGCAACCGTAGGATCTGCTCACGTCTCTGCACTTCGTCTTGGGGATCGGACGCCGGGGGCACAACGAATGTTTCCTGCGCGGCTCGCCCGCGTACACGACGATGTTCGGCGTCATAGGAAGCGCGGCTCCGCGCGTCGCTCAAGATCTCGTAAGCTTCCGCCACCGAGCGGAACCTCTGGGCGTCGCCGGTTTCGAGATTGTCGGGATGAAATCGCTGCGCCTGAATCCGATAAACGCGGTGCACCGTCTCCTGGTCCGCGTTGGGACTGATCTGGAGAACTTCGTAATAGTCCACGAACACTTATGGGCCCCTCCCTTTGTATCGGCGGCGACGGACGAGCGCTTCATAGGGTCGATGTGCGGGCAACCAGAGGTTTCGGAGCGATCTCTCGCGGGAAGTAGCGCAATCCTGGAGGCACAGTGACCTGCCAAGGTGGTAGGGTTCGGATAAAGGAAACTGAACCGCCACATCTTGTCCTGGAGGCGCCCGCTGGAAGTCCACCTGATTGACGGCACATACGAGCTATTCCGGCACTATTACGCGCTGCCGTCCGCAAGGGATCAGGCCGGCCGCGAGATCGCCGCGGTCCGGGGCGTGCTCGCCTCGGTGCTAGGCATGATCCGGGCCGGCGCCACGCATATCGCCGTCGCCACCGATCACGTCATCGAGTCGTTCCGCAATGACCTGTGGCCTGGTTACAAGACCGGCGAAGGAATCGAACCTGACCTCCTAGCCCAGTTCCCGCTGCTCGAAGAGACCCTTTCGGCAGCCGGCATCGTCGTCTGGCCGATGGTGGAGTTCGAGGCGGATGATGCCCTTGCCGCAGCGGCCGTGGCGGCGGCTCGTGATGTCCGCGTCGAACGCGTCATCATCTGCACACCGGACAAAGACCTCGTCCAATGCGTGAGCGGTACGCGCATCGTTCAACTGGATCGCCGGACGCGCGCCACGCGCGACGAGGCCGGCGTGATTCAAAAGTTCGGCGTGCCACCCGCGTCGATCCCGGACTACCTTGCGCTGGTCGGCGACGCGGCGGATGGCTATCCGGGCCTGCCGGGCTGGGGAGCGAAATCGACAGCCGCGGTTATCGCCAACTTTGGGCATATCGAGTCCATCCCGCCGGACTGGCGCGAATGGGGCGTGAACGCCGCCAACGCGAGTGCCCTCGCGGCAACGCTTTTGCGCGAGCGAGGCCGGGCGCTCCTGTTCCGAACTCTCGCCACGCTCCGGACCGACATCCCGCTCTTCGATGACGTGGATCAACTGCGATGGAACGGTCCAACACCCGGCTTGGATGCGATTGCGGCACGATTCGACGCAGCGGCGACTGAAGCCAAGCGGCCTGCGCGGGGCCGGTTGCGCGGACCACTCGGAGTCGATCTCGTTGAATAATGATGACGGGCCAGACCAAAGTTGAACCTGAATCTGTCCATCGTCTCTTAGGCCATGCACGACCGGACGGAAAGCCTGCTGCAGGCGCTTCCGTGGAATCCCTCGCGCGCACCCATCAACGCAGGTAGGCAATCAGAGGAGTTAACGTCAGGGGGCTCGCGATCGTGGAAACGAACACCGCACTTGTCACAAACTCCGGAGCGAGTTCGAACTCCATCGCGAGAATCGTGGTTACCACCGCCACAGGCATGGAGGAGAGAATCACCGCCGCTTGCCTGGCTGGTCCCGTGATGCCGAAAAGCCAAACGAGACCCAATGCGACCAATGGCGCCACCAACAGCGAGATTCCCACCGCCAAAATTACAAGCCCAGGCCGGGCGGGCCACACGGCACGTTCGAGTTGCATTCCCAGGACCAGAATCATCACCGGAAGGGCGGCGTCGGCCAACAGACCAACCGGCCGCATGATGGCCTCGGGAACGGGCTTGCCAATCGCCAGCACAGCCAGCGCCAGCGCGACCCCGTAGAGCGACGGCATTTTCCAAACCTTCTCCAGAGCGCCCGCGATTTTCCTGCGATGACTGCCCGCAAAAAAAGACCCTGCGACATAGGTTGTCACAGATCCGGCAAGAAAGAAGATCGTCGCATAGGTGAGAGCTTCCGAGCCAAAGGCGAATCTAACGACAGGTAGACCGTAGTTCCCGCCGTTGGAAAACATAACGACCATCAGGAAGGCGCGCAGAGATTTACCGTCTAGGCCGAGCACCTTGGCGACGACGTAACCGACGAACCCCATGGCCAACATGATCAGCACGGCTAACAAGATGAGTCTGCCGACATTCGGCCGGAAGCCGCTGGAGGTGACGAGCAGACGAAAGGCCAGGCAAGGTAAGAGCGAGTAAAAAACGGCCCGCGCCAGGGTCCTCACATCGACCCCGGCGTATCGCGCCAGAAGAAAGCCAGCACCGGCGATGGCAAAAATCGGCAGGATGTCGGAAGCGAGGATCGAAACCAGTAGGCCCATAGGCTGATTCACCGCGGCTGGTGAGCGCGAAGGTTTTTCGCAAACAACATTCAGTCCAGTATAGTGGCTGCTGAAGATGAGGCCGCGAAAGGCCGCGCCCCTGTATACTGGTGTCCGTTCGTTCTTGAAAGAGAGGTCCATATGCGAAAGATGACTGTCCCTTTGGTATTTGCCGCCACAGCTGCGCTCATCACGGTGGCCGTGATGCTCATGCTGTCCAATGTGGTTAGCTTGCATGCGCAGGCTCGTCCCGTTAGCAGTTATGCGGAGGATCGCGCCGCGATTGAGGACCTGCAAGCGCGATATCTCTTCGCTCTCGACTTCCACGATCCCGATCTCTATGTCTCGACCTTCACACAGGACGGAGTACTCGATTACGGCAGCGGCGAGGTCAAGGGTCGCGAGGCGATCAAGGATGTGATCGCCAAGATGCCGAGCCCCGCCACGACGGCCGGGCTTCGACCCGCAGCCGCTCGGCACAACATCTCGAACATCGTCATCAAGGTGGACGGCAACAAAGCAGTCGGACGCTCGTATTGGTTCCACTACTCCAACGACAACCCGCAACGAAGGGGCGTCTTCGACGGGTTCGGGCACTATGAGGACGAGTTGGTGAAGATGAATGGGAAATGGCTGTTCACAAAGCGGAAGATCTATAACGAAGGGCGTGACGAGTGGGCGTATAAGGGCGGCAAGAATCCCGCTTGGTAGCTTGCTGACGTCTTTTGCCACCGAGGGGCGAGGGTTCGCCAAACTATCCTATCAGCGGACGCCTATGGGCGGAATGGTTGCAACGGACCAGCCCGCTTCGATAAAGTCGGTTGTAATCATCGAGGCTTCTATGCGCTACGTCCTTGCGGTCGCACTATTCGTGACGTGGTCCGGAGTATCCTTCGGACAAGCTAGGCGGGTCGATGATGCCGCGCTCAGGAATGCCGCGAAGTCGGCCTCCGATGGCGACTGGCTGACCTACGGCCTTACGCCGGGCGAGACGCGCTTTAGTCCTCTCATGCAGATCGACGCGTCTAACGTAAAGCGCCTCGGTCTAGTCTGGTCCTACGAAGTTGGCGAGGGAGGAGGCGACCAGGAAGCCACGCCCCTTGTATGGAATAAGACAATTTTTGGCGTCACCAACTGGAGCATCGTGTTCGCCTTGGACGCGCGCACCGGCAAGCAGAGATGGCGCTGGGATCCCGAAGTCAACCGCAAGGCGACCAGCGACAAAATGTGCTGCGGCATAGTGAACCGTGGGCTGGCACTCTACCACAACAAGGTTTATGTTCCGGTGAACGATGGAAGGCTGGTGGCGCTCGACACAGACACCGGCAAGCCCGTTTGGGAAACTCGCGTCTCCTACGTACAGGACGAGCAGACTCTGACCATTGCGCCGCGCATCGCCAAGGGAAAAGTGATCGTCGGCACGGCTGGCGGCGACCGTCCTACCCGCGGCTTCTTCGCGGCCTACGATGCGGACACGGGACGCCAAGTGTGGAAGTTTTACACCGTTCCCGGCAATCCCGCCAAGGGTTTTGAGTCGGAGGCGATGCGCAAGGCCGCCGCGACTTGGGAGGGCGAGTGGTGGAAGCTCGGGGGTGGCGGAGCGGTGTGGGACGGGATATCCTACGACCCCGAGAGCGAACTGGTGTACGTGGGAACAGGCAATGCCGAGCCCTGGCCCGCGGCCCTTCGCACCAAGGACACCAGCACGGGCAGCGACAACCTATACGTAGCCTCCATCGTGGCCGTGAACGTCGATACGGGCGTACTCAAGTGGCACTACCAAATGGTCCCCGGCGACGAGTGGGATTACGACAGCGTGCAACAGATGATCCTCGCGGATTTGAGTATTAATGGCAAGACGCGCAAGGTTATCATGCAGGCGAACAAGAACGGCTTCTTCTATGTGCTCGACCGCATAACGGGCGAGTTCATCTCCGCGCAGCCCTTTTCCCGGGTCACCTGGGCAAAGGGGATCGATCGGAAGACCGGACGCCCCATCATCAACACCGAGGTGAAGTACGGCAATGATCCGACGCCGGTCTCACCCGGTGGCGGTGGGGCCCATAGCTGGTCGCCCATGTCCTACAATCCCCAAACCGGTCTGGTATATATTCCGAGCCGGGGTTGGGACACGTTCAACTATGCGGCGGATTACGATTTCAAACCAGACGCCTCGCGTGTGGGCGGAGCGGCGCAAACCGGTTTGAAGCTCAACACCCAGGGAATGACACGGCGGCCTGCGGGGCCAGCCATTGGTCCGGAGCCGCTCGAAGGCGGAAACGTCAGCACATTGGTCGCTTATGACCCCGTCGAGCAAGAGATCCGCTGGCGTGTGCCGGTGGGCAACAGCAGGTTTGGCGGTACGTTGAGCACCGCCAGCAATTTGCTGTTCCAAGTCGCGCCGGATGGCCGCCTGATTGCCTACTCGGCAGCCAAGGGAGACGTGCTCATGGACCTACCCACCGGCCTTCAGAACGGCATGGGACCGCCGATCACCTTCGCAATCGACGGCAAGCAGTACATCGCGCTCATGGGCGGCTCGGGTGGTCTGCAGAGTCTGGGCACTACCAGCCCCGGAGCCGCTACGTCCCTGTCGAAGCCCCGGTTGCTGGTATTCGGCCTCGACGGCAAGGCCGAGTTGCCCAAACCCGGGGCCGCGCCGTCACCAGCCCCGGCGGATCCACACTAATAGCAGGCCCGCACTACTTTCGACCAGGTTTCGGGCGTGGTTGATACTTGGTAAGCGATTATGAGGCGGCGGAGCAGCCTGCCTTGTCCGACGTGATCCGAATCAGGACTGGCGGAATCCGGTTAGCCCTTCTTCAAATGCCCTAGGCAGGCCTGAAGGCGCGCCCAATTGGGTCCGTAGCAGCTACCTACCTCGGCCCAATCTTGCCCAAGTGGGCCTCCACCAGCAAACCCTCGGAGAACACCATTCATCTGACCGAGAAGGGCGCCGTCGTCACAGCACGGACCGTTATTGCGGAGTCCTACTCGTATCGCAGCGCCACCGTCGGATTCACTGACACCGCCCGCCGCGTCGGAATCAAACACGCCGCCACCGCCACCACGGCCAGCAATAACGAAACCGCAGCGAACGTTGACGGATCGGTCGCCTTTACCTCATACAGTGCCGAGGCCAGATAGCGCGTCAGCGCAAACGACCCCGCCAATCCCAGCGCCAGCCCAACCGCCAACAAAATCAGTGCATGCAACACCATCAGCCGGAAGATGTCGTACGCGCTCGCGCCCAGCGCCATCCGGATGCCGATCTCCTTGGTTCGCTCCGCCACCGAGTACGCCATCACCCCGTAAATCCCGATCGCCGCCAGCACCGCCGCAATCGTACCAAAAATCCCCAGCAGCAAAACGTACAAGTGAATATACTGCACCTGCTGATCGAGATACTGCTCCACCGAGCGCATCTCCGCCACCGGCCGGTTCGGGTCCACCTCCGCAACCGCATGCTGGACGCCCTCCGCCATCGCCATCGGCGAGCCCGGTGTTCGCAGGATAAAATCCATCCCCGCCCGAGCCCCGTAACCCGCCCCCATGAACCGCCGCGTCTGTTGCCGGAACGACACGTACACCGTCGGCGTAAACTGCCGCTGCGCCAGGCTCATGCGGATGTCCTTGACCACCCCCACAATCTCCCGCACCGGCTCATCCGGAATGTAATCCATCTTGATCCGCTGCCCGATCGGATTCTCGTTCGGCCAGAACTTCTTGGCCATGGTTTCATTGATCACCGCCACCAACGGCGAGGCCTCGATATCGCGCTCGTCGATTTCCCGCCCCTGCGCCATCGGAGCCTTCAGCGTCGCGAAATAATTCGGCGTCACCGCGATGTATCCGGCCGATTGCGGAGCCACCCCGTCAGGTCCCGGTATCTGCGGCCGCCCCTCGATCCAAAATCCCATTTGCAGCGAGCCGGAAAGCGGTCGCGAACTCGCCCCTGCCACCGAAATCACACCCGGCATCGTCTTCAAGCGCTCAAACACCCTCTGGAACGTCTGCTCCGTCAGCGGATTGATCTCCCACACTCCCTGGTTGCGATATCTCGCCACCGGCTTGATCGCCTCATCGCGCCCAAATCGGTAATCGAACGTCAGCAGGTTCTTCGGATCCGCCCCTAGCGGATTGCTCTCAATCCGCACGAAGCTGTTGATCATCAGCCCCGCGCCGATCAGCAGCACCAGCGCCATCGCGATCTGCATTGTCACCAGCGCGCTCCTCAGATGCTGCCGAGCCGCTCCATCGGTTCCGCTCCGCCCGCTTTCTTTGAGCGACCCCACCAGGTCCGCCTTCGACGCCTGTATCGCCGGCACGATCCCGAACACTACCGCCGTAAGAACGGCAACCGCCGCTGTGAATTCCAAAACCGTAGGGTCGATCGACAGCTCGCTCAGCCGTGGAAAGCCCGGCGGCGCAGCCGCGATAAACAGCTTCAGCCCGCCCCACGCCAGCATCACCCCCAGCACGCCCCCCAGCAGCGAAAGCGGCAAGCTTTCGGTAATCAATTGCCGGACGATCCTCCACCGCCCCGCGCCAATTGCTGTTCGTATGGCGATTTCCGTTCTCCGCGAAGCCGCCCGAGCCAGCAGCAGCCCCGCCACGTTCGCGCACCCGATCAGCAGCACCAGCGCCACCGCCCCTTGCAGCAGCAGCAGCGGCTGCTTCAAGTCTCCGTACAGTGCATCCGCCATCGGCTGGAGCCTCATGCTCAGATTTTTATTCTTCACCGGCTCAGCCGCTATCTGCTGAACTGCCAGTGCGTCCATCTCCGCCTGCGCCTGCTGAATCGACACCCCCGGTTTCAGCCGGGCCATCGTTCCCAATGCGTATGTCGCGCTCGACATCTCTGTCTTCGTCCAGTTCATCGGTGTCCAGAAATCCGCCTGCTCATCGAACATGTAGAAGTTCTTGGGCATGACTCCGATCACCGTCTTGTCCAGCCCATCCACCTTCATCACCTTCCCGATGACATTCGGATCTCTGTTGAAATGCTTCTCCCAAAATCTCTCACTAATCAGCAGCACTTGCGTCGGAGCGTCCACCGGATTCTCGTCCTCCGCCAGCACCCGTCCCAGAATCGGCTTCACGCCCAGCGTCTGAAACATACTCGGCATCATGTTTTCGCAATCCACCCGCTCCGGCGGCTGCCCATACTGATCCAAGCCGGCATTGCACACCTGGTCGCGAGTCCCGCCCATCGCCTCAAACGATTTCGCCCGCTGCTGAAACGCGAGCAGGTTGAACGCCGTCACCCAGTTGGTCTGGTCCTTATGGTCCAGCGGAACCTGCCACACTTCTACCAGCCGGTCCGGCTCCGCATACGGTAGCGGGCGCAGCAGCGTGGTGTTGATCAGGATGAAGATCACCGTGTTCGCCCCGATCCCCAGCGCCAGTGATAACGCTGCGACAATCGTGAACCCCGGCTTTTTCAGCAGCATCCGGAAGCCGTAAACAATGTCCTGCCACGTGGTCGTCATAGTCGCGCGCCGGGGCGCTCCTCCCTTCTCGCCTTAGACGGACATAATCGCAAAAAGTTCCGAAGTTACTGGAGGATGGCCGGCCGCATCCATTGACGCCCACTCGCCGGCGGAATAGACTTCTGGGGAAAGGAGCTGTCGGCCACGGCTATTTTGGGACGCGCGGATGACTAGAGTGAGTTGTGCCGCTGGCGAGAACACCAACCGCACCTGCAATTCCGAGCGGGTGCCCCAAGCGGCTTTCGAGAGCGGATTAGGAACGGCAAGTCTGGCCCGCGCGGTCGCGACCTAACGCATCGAAGCTACCTTGGAGTCCCCAACGGTTCCTGCTCTCGCATGTGTACCGAGTCTCGTTCGTTCTCCAGGCAGTAGTAATCGATGAGTTCGCTGTCGAGGACCAGGGGCTGGTTCACCTTCACCGTCCAGGGCGCGGTGTAAGCTTTCGGATCGTCGATCGTAATCTCCACTTCCAGACTCCCGTACGTCGGACGCCGGATGTGTTCGATTATTTTGCCTTGCTCGGTAAGAGGATCCCCGCTCGCATCCAGCCAAAGATCGTCCCGGAAACCAATTGTCTCGACAACCAGAGTGTCGCCGTCCCAATGGCCGACCGAGTACCCGTTCCAAGTCGGATTCGGGTCCGCCGGAAACGCTCGTCCGTCGGTGAAGATCTGCCGGTATTGAATATTGCGCTCGGTCAGGATAATCACGCGGCCCGCAACCTCGAAAATCCGCTTGTAGTAATCGTCGGTCCAGATTCGCGGAGCTCCGCGCGGCATGCAATGAACGTTCGGATCGAGACCCTGCTCGACCCTGCGCTTCTTGACCAACTCCGCCGCCCAAGGCCGGTAAGGCACCGGATCCTTCAGCGTCGCGGCCATATTGATAAACTCTCGGGAGATCTGCGTATCCCCGCACTTGGCGCCGCATGGTGGTCCAATGGTCACCCATCCCCACATGCCCGAGAAATCGGGTTTTCCGTCGGCGCTGCGCGGAGCCGGAGCGGCGAGGTTAGGCTTGCCGTCTGGAGTGTGGGGCACTCCAGGAGTCGGATAGTTGAGCCACTGGGCGAACAGCGTCGCGGGAGTCGCTGCCAAAACGAGGGTCACCGCAGCAAAGAAACTTGATCTCATAAGCGTGGTCCTTATCATATCCACGATTTTCCTTACGGTGTAGCAGGTGGCTTGGTCTCGTCGCGAGGTTTGGTTGGTACAAGAGGTTCGGTAGTACAATCTGTCAGGTAGCGGTCAGCTATGGAGGGAACCGGCATGACATCGACAAATCCTCTAAACAGATGGCGAGCGGCGCTCTTTGGCGAGATTCGCGCAAACCGGAGCGCGTCGCGCCCTTTGCGCGTGGCAGCCTTGTGTGGAGCAGTCGCAGCTCTGATCACGGTTGGGTTACCCGCAAAGCTGCATGCTCAGGCGCCCGCGGGGGCACTTGCAGGTGCGGGGCGCGGCGCGGGTCAGTCGGCAGCCCAGGCGGCCGAGGCGCTCTTCACATCGCCACAAGCGGTCGCGGGCAAGGCGGTATACGAGCGGAACTGCGCGAGCTGCCACGGCGCAAGCGTCGATGACGGCACCGCTGCTCCTCCGCTCCGCGGCCCGGCTTTTCTCGGCAAATACGCAGGGAAACCCGCGGCCGATTTGTTCACTTATGTGAGCACGAAGATGCCTCCGGGAAATCCCGGAAGCCTGGGCGGCGCCGAGTACGCGCGGATCATCGCCTACGTGCTCCAGCAGAATGGTTTTGCGACCGGACGACGCGAGTTCGCATCCGAGGTGGCGGCGCTCGCTTCCGTGACGATTCCTGCTCCGCCGGGGGGACGCGGCGGCAGAGGCGGCGGCTTATCGGCCGGCGTGAAGCTTCCTCCGGCGCCGCAGAAAGCGAACCCTCTCGATAAAATCACTCCAGTCACCGACGCGATGCTGCAGAACCCGCCCACAGGCGAGTGGCTCACGTGGCGCCGCGGTTTCGACGATCAGGGTTTCAGCCCTCTGAAGCAGATTACGAAGTCGAATGTGAACAATCTGCGCGTCGCGTGGACATGGACGCTTTCCCCCGGCTCCAATGAAGCCACGCCCCTGATTCATGACGGCGTGATGTTCCTGCACAGCCCCGGCGACAAGCTCGAATCGCTCGATGCTGCCACCGGCGACCTGCTCTGGCAATATGCGCGGCTGTTGCCTCCGGGCGTTAACGCCGGCAACAAGCGCAATATCTCGATATACGGAAACAAAGTCTATATGGGGACTTCCGACGTCCACGTAGTGGCACTTGATGTAAAGACGGGCAGGGTGGTCTGGGACCAGCCGCTGACTGAGGAACGGGGCTTCACCCTCACAGGCGGTCCACTGGTTGCAAAAGGCAAGGTGATGATTGGAACGGGCGGCCGGGTCGGCGGAAAGAACTACATCGTCGCGCTCGACGCCGAAACCGGCAACCTCGCCTGGCGATTCAACACCATCGCGCAACCCGGCGAGCCCGGCGGCGATACCTGGAACGATCACACAGCCCAGGAGCGCAACGGCGCCTCCGTCTGGGTCGCGGGAAGCTACGACTCCGCGCTCAACCTCGCGTTCTTCGGCGTTGCGCAGACCTATGACACCGC
>Ga0209415_10002793_pt1 | contig 32708 bp, 27 predicted proteins | sample PeaSoiSIISIP2007_FD_187696 | JGI IMG/M metagenome (GOLD analysis project Ga0209415, IMG submission 187696) | Peat soil microbial communities from Weissenstadt, Germany - SII-SIP-2007 (SPAdes) (version 2) | ecosystem: Environmental > Terrestrial > Soil > Wetlands > Peat | place: Germany... | reverse complement strand
CTGTCGGAGTGGCTCAGCCCGGTAGAGCACGGGACTCATAGCGGGACGCCGATGGCGTCCCGGGAGAGATCCTGGGGCCGGGGGTTCAAATCCCCCCTCCGACATCTTGGATTTGAACCCTCACGTACCCGGAGATGAACCCCGACGGTGGACGGTGTCCACTCGCGTGGGCCTGGTGCGATTTTTTGGAGCGGAGCGCACAGTTCGAGGGCCCTCGGTGGGCGCGTGCGGGGGAGTGCCGTGAGGCTCAGTTGTACGTGTAGGAAGCTTAAGGTCACGGTGACTTTCGCTGCGAGTCAATGCCCGAGCCCGTCGTGATTGGGAGAGACGTCTGGAAGGTCTACGGAACTGGGGACACCGAGATCACGGCTCTTCAGGGGATTGACATCGAGATCTCCCGAGGGGAGATGCTCGCAATCATGGGACCATCGGGATGCGGCAAAACGACGTTCCTCAATTGTTTCTCGGGACTGGATGACGTCACACGGGGCGAGGTTCTGCTCGAGGGACTGCCTCTCCGCTCGATGAACGACGATCGGAAAAGCGAGTACCGAGCCCGCCGCATGGGATTCGTCTTCCAGTCCTACAACCTCTTACCGGTGCTTACTGCGGTCGAGAACGTGGAGATGCCTCTGCTCGTCGCTGGAGTCAGGGGAAGGGAGGCCCGAGGGCGGGCGACCAAGATCCTCGACGAACTCGGGCTCGGTGACCGTGTCGATCGACGTCCGGCCGAACTGTCGGGAGGACAGCAGCAGCGGGTCTCTCTCGCGCGGGCGCTCGTCGGTCGCCCCGCCATCGTATGGGCCGACGAGCCAACGGGAAACCTCGACGACGAAGGGTCTCACGCGGTCACGAAGCTCCTCCGCGAACTCAACACCCAGTTCGGCCAGACGATGGTGGTCGTAACCCACGACGCCACCGTGGCGGCCAAATGCGACCGGACCCTGAGAATGCGCGATGGAAAGTTCGTGAGCTAGGGATCCGTGAGCGCCAGCGCTTCCGTCATCCCGCTGCTACTGCTCATCCTGCTGGCAGTGGCCGCCCTCTCCGCGGGGCTCGCGCTGCGCCACCGCCTCGCGCTCCGCGTGGGCATGAGGAACGTCCGACGATCTCGTTCGCGTACGGTTCTGCTCATCCTCGGCCTCCTCGTCGCCACCACCATCGTTTCCGGAAGTCTCATCGTCGGCGATACCATCAACGAGCTCGACCTGCACTACACGCTGCTCGGAGCCGGATATGTCGACGAGAGCATCGGAATCGTCACGCCCACCGGTTCGTACGCTCCTTTCTCCTACTCGGTCTACTCGCAGGTCGTCGCCCTGACGAGCGGGGACACCCAGATTGCCGGGATTGCTCCGGAAATCGTCACCACGGTGCCCGTGCTCGACCGGTCGACCGGTGTCCCCCAACCAAACTTGTATTTCATCGGGGTGAACACGAATCAGAGCAGTCAGTTGGGAACCTTCGTCTCCGATGGAGGTCAATCGATCGCCGGTCCCGCGCCCGGGGAGGTCTTGCTGGACGACCTGGCCGCGTCCGAGCTCAATGCCTCGGCTGGGAACACCGTTTGGCTGTACGGCACTACGACGACCCCGGTCGTGGCCGTCGTCCAGGCGATCGTCCAGGACAACGTCCGCGGTGCCTTCCCGACCGGGGGTGTCGGGAACTTCGGAAGCGTCTTCACCGACCTGTCGACGGCACAAAAGGTCGAGAATCTCCCCGGCCAGATCAACTACATCTCGGTAACGAACGTCGGCCCCCAACAGACCGGGGTAACGCTTTCGGACTCGGTGAGCGCGACGCTGAACGCTACGCTCGCGAAGATTCCCACCGCTTCCGGGTTCTCCGTCCAGGAGCCGCTCCAGGGTGGCATCGCGACCGCGGAGACCGCGGGGAGTAGCCTATCGACACTGTTCCTCGTCCTGGGACTCTTCTCGATCGTCGCGGGGGCGATGCTGATCATCGGCATTTTCGTCCTGCTAGCGGAAGAACGCAAGGGCGAGATGGGCATGCTCCGTGCGATCGGACTCAATCGGCGCGAATTGGTCTACTCGTACTACTTTGAGGGCCTTGCTTACTCGGCCGGAAGCGCCCTCGCCGGCACCCTCCTCGGGGTGGGCGCCGGGTACGGGCTGACCTATTCGTTCAGCGTGCTCTTTCCGGAACCGGGTCTATCCCAGGCAGCGATCCTCGACTCCTTCACGGTCCTTCCGCAGACCCTCCTGATCGCATACGTCATTGGATTCCTCCTCACGCTCGTAACGGTCGTCATCGCGAGTCGGCGTTCGGCCCGACTCAACATCGTTCGCGCGATCCGGGACCTCCCCGAGCCACCCCCCGCCACCCGGGTCTACACCTACCTCGCGTACCTCGGTCTGCTCGTCCTCGTCCTTGGAACGTTGCTGTTCCTCTCTACGTACCACGGGACGTCAGATTTCTCGTATCCCATCATGGGAGGGGCGATGATGGTACTGGGCGCTGCGCTCATCGCCTCGCGATTCCTTTCGAACCGCATCGCGTTCTCGGCCGCAGGGGTGGGGTTTCTCGTATGGGCCGGGCTTGAGCCTCTCCACACCGCCGTTCTCGGGAACGCCCATACCGGCGGAATCTTTCTGGTCTTCGTCGAGGGGATCATCATGGTCGGAGGGGCGTTGCTCCTCTTCGCGTTCAACTCTACCGTGCTTGTAACCGGTCTCCTTCGAATCGCCGAGGGAACGTCGGGTCGCGCGCCGGTCGCGCGCATCGCGCTCTCCTACCCCGCACGAAAGCCAGCACGCACTACGATCACCCTTGCGATCTTTGCACTCGTCGTGTTCACGCTCGTCGCCATCGCGACGACCGGCGGCACGGTCCAGGCCAGTCTCAACACCACCGTTGCGGAACAGTCGGGTGGCTACACGTTCTTCGGCGTGTCGATCGCGGCGATACCCAACCTACCGGACCAGATCGCGAGCAACGCCACCCTCGCCCCCCAGTTCCACGTCGCCGTCCCGCTCTACATGGGCGGTGTCGAGGTCAACGTGAGCGGCTGGACGGCGAATCCGTACGACGATACCCTCTACTCGGCCCCCGCCGGACAGAACGCCTCGTCCAACTTCTACTCGACCAACCAGTTTCCTTTCACATCCACTTGGCAAGGGATGAGCGCGCCGGCAGTGATGCACGAACTCGAGACCAACGCGACAGTCGCGATCGTTGACCAGACTTACGCTCCCCCTTCAGGGAGCCTGGAAAGCTCGGGCTCCTCCACCCCCCACCCTACGGTGGCGGCTGGAGAGGCGATTCGTCTTACCAATTCGGCGACGGGAAACGGGACGAGCGTCACGGTCATCGGAATCCTCGCCGAGAACGTTATCTCGGGCGTCTGGGTCAATCCGACGACGGCGTTGCGTCTCGGCTTCGACCAGGAAACGGCGTTCTTCCTGACCATAGCTCCCGGGGCCTCGGCGACCCACGCTGCCCAGGTCGCCAACGCCGCGTTCTTCCGCTACGGACTCGTACTGTACGACATCCCGGCGCTGCTCGCGACGTCCATTGCCGAAACGGAGGGGATCATCGGACTGCTCCAGATCTTTGTCGGTCTCGGACTTGCGGTCGGCATCGCGGCGATGGGAATCGTCGCGGTGCGGGCCGTGGTCGAGCGAAAGCGCGAGATCGGCATGATCCGGGCGAACGGATTCACCCGTCGTATGGTCCTGAAGGCGTTTCTCCTCGAATACTCCTTTGTGGCGCTCCTCGGGATAGGGATCGGGACCGCCCTGGGTATATTGATCGTCTACAACCTATCCATCAGCCCGGCGGCCGCCGCTTCGGACGTGAGTACGTTTTCGATTCCGTGGACGAATCTCCTCCTCATTCTCGGCGTCGCGTACGGACTGGCGATGGCAGCGGTCACCGAACCATCGGTCCGAGCCGCGAGACTACCCCCGGCGGAGGCCGTCCGTCCCTCCGAATAGACGCGCTCCGCCTCGCTCGGTCCACGCGGCGATTTCCGCGGGGTGCTCGGTTCATCAGTCGGTTGGCTGGAAGGGACGGACTTCCCGCCGGGAAGGGGCCGCCGGCCGGTAGGCCATATGAAAAATTCAGTAGCGTCCCCCTCCGACATTTTTCCCCGATTTCTGGCCGGGAATGGGCCACGTTTTATCACTCGCTGGTTGCACTTTAACCTCCGGGGTTCCAACACCCCCTTCGGCACTCCCTTTTGTTGCCTCTCCCCCGTCGGACCCTCGCCCGAGATCGAGAACGACCAACGCGGATCCCTCGAGTCGTTCCGGGCTCTCGCTCGGTCGCGGGTCACACCGTCTTGCACGAACCTCCGGGGGGTTGGCCGGCGGAGCTGGATCGTCCGGGGTTCACGGGACGTCACCACCTTTTTCCTTGTCGGCGAGCGTCTGCTTGAGCCGGTCGAACTCCTCCACCAGGTCGGGTCGGACCGCGGGCAGGTTCTGGCGCTCGAGGTCAGCGATGTGACCTCGGGCGGTCGCGCGGTCCCCCCGGGCACAGAAAAGTTGGGCGAGCCGAAGGACCACATCGATCTCCTCCGTCGTGTGATTCGTTCCCCGGAGCAGTCGGTAGGCCTCGAGGAGGTCGGCCTCCGCGCGCTCGTAGGCACCCTGGTCCATCGCGATCTGACCCCGTAGCTTGATCGATACGCTCAGGCCGACCTGGTCGCCGATTTGACCGAGGATGAGGCAGGCCCGCCCGAGCTTCTCGACCGCTTCCTCCCGCCGTCCCGCCTCGCGCAGGAGCTCCGAGGTCTTGTAGAGCGCCCAGCCGACCCGACGGGGGTCCTTCGCCTGCTCCGCGAACCGAATGGCCTCCGCGAATTCGGCGATCGCGTCCGTGCGATCGGAAGGGGGGGATCGGGCGTCGGCCAGAATGTCCCCGAGGAAGAGGTGCGCCTGGGCGGATTCCCGGACGGAGCCCAACCGATCCCGCGCTGCGGTGATCTCGCGCGCCTCTACGATGGCCTGCTTCGTCTCACCCATCATCGCGAGGGCGGCCACGCGCCATACTTGAGCGCGCGCGAGGATCAGCAGGTTTCCGAGCTGCCGGGCGAGCTGGACCTCCTCCGTGTGATGGGCGAGAGCCTCGGGATAGCGCCCCTCGTAGTAGAGCACCTGACCGAGCTGGTGGTGGGCTCCGATCCGGACGAGCAGCTGGTCCTCGAGCCCGGGCGAGCCGAGTACCTTCTTCGCGATCTCCTCCGCGGCGGGTAAGTCTCCCTGGTCGGTCAAGACCCGGGCGAGGAATATCTCGAGGGTCGCCCGTCGGGGCAGGGAGACGCGCGGATCCTCCTTCTCCCGGTCAAAGAAGTCGCGAAGGATACCCTCCGCCTCCTTGAGGGCCCCGAGCTCTTCGGTAAGGCGCGCCAGCTCGAGGACCAGCTCCGCCTCTCCGTCCAGGTCCCCCGGGTTCAGCTCCCGCTGACTTTCGAGGGCGCGGGCGAGGTGGTCCCACGCCACGTCCGGCGCGAGCGCGCGCTGGGCGATCTGGGCGGCGAAACGGTTGTACTGAACCGATTTCTGCCCCGCCCGGCCCAGGTAAAAGTGGCGCGCGAGAGCGTAGATCTGGGAGGGGTCCGGGTCCCCCATCGTCTCCAACGACTCACCGGCACGACGGTGGAGGAGACGGCGGCGCCTCTCGGTCAGGAGGTTGTACACTTCCTCCCGCCGGCGGTCCTCCGGGAATTCGAGAATCTCCCCCGGTCGCTCGAAGAGGAGTCCCCGACCGACCATACGGTCGACCACCTCGGCAAGTCGCTCTTCGTTCTCGTCGCTCGCGCGCAGGAGGAGGGCGAAGGGGAATTGCGGCCCCAGCACGGCCGCGGTGTCGAGGGTGCGCCGCCCTTCGTCATCGAGCGGGGGCAGATCGGATTCCGGTCGGCCTGGAGCCTCGCGGCCGGTGGAAATTCGGTGGTCGAGCTGCTGGAGGAGGAACGGATTCCCGCCCGTCTCGGAGTATCGACGTGCGACCTCCTCGGAGGAGATCTCCCGCGACCGGTCGCTCATTCGCAGGTAATCGGCGGCCTCCCCCGAGGTCATGGGCCGAAGGACCACCCGTCCCGCGCGGGTCGCGCTCTCGAACTCCTCCAGCCGGGTCCGCCCCGGTGTCGACAGAGAGGCGGGCGGACGCGAGGTCGCTAGGACCCAGAGAGGCCGGTTCTGCAGCTCGTTCACGAAGAACTCTACCGCGGCCAGCGACGACTTGTCCGCGCGATGGAGGTCCTCGAGGATGAGTACCGTGGGGCCGTGGCGGGTGAACTCGAGGAATCGATCGGAGATCCCCGTCAGGACCTGGTCCCGCGACGTCGAGCCTCGCGCATCGGTCCCGCCGAGGACTTCGAGAAGTCGCGCTTCGATGCCGACGGGGGTCGGGAAGGTCGTTTCGCCCAAGCCGGGGGCGAACCCGATCAACATTTGGCCACCGCCCAGGAGGGGATCATCGTCCGACCGGAGGATCGGGTCGTCGCGCGCGCTCTCGATCGCGGACTGGATCAGGGAGAACGGGGGCGGGTCGTCGAGCGCGAGCGCGCGGCCGATCAGTACGCGGATCTCGTGCGTGCGGATCTCTTGGACGAACTCGGCGACGAGGGTCGACTTTCCTACTCCTGTCTCGCCCACGAGGAGCGTGACCCCGCCGGTGCCCGCCCGAAGGTCTTCCAACCGACGATGAAGGGCTTCAACGGCCTCCCCCCGGCCGACGAACGAGCGACCCGACATGGCTTCGCCCGCCATCGCTTCTTGGCGAGCCGATGGGGGGTCCGAGTATTTACGTGCGGGGCGGACCGCTCTGAGGGCGGGTCTCGAAGGTCGGCCCGGAACATTCCGGACGCGCCTGCCGGTTTTCGGGGTCGCGTTTCCATTTCCAGACTCCGCGCAGGAACATGGCCGGGAGCGGGCCAGCGTGAGCGGGAAACCCGTCCGCCGGCGGACACCGTTGCCACCCGTCCGGTCGGTGCCGTCAACGCCGATCGCCTCGACGTCGAGCTTGACCCGGGTTCCGGTGGCTGGCCGAAGCTCCTCGGAAGGCGTTGGAGCCGGGTGGGAGGTGTCAGCGGATCCCGCAGGAGCTCCCGGTTTCTATTCCGAGCGGAGCGGACGGGATCCCGAGGCGCAGATCGCGGTTTTCCTCTGCTGGAAAACCATGCCCCTAAGGCAAGGACCTTTCCATCGGCCGCGAGCGGACGCGAACTCATTCACCGGAGCGGTCGGGGTCTCCGTCGCCCTTCCTCCGTCCGACGCGCAGGGGTCGAAACGACCCGAGCCGAGACCCTAACAGTCGGTGCGCCCGCTTCGTTAGGCTGATATATCCGACTCCAGTAAAAATCGGCCATGAACCTTCTACCGGCGCGATATTCCTTCCGCTCTGCCTGACGAGCGGGATGGGGCGATCACCGTGCGCGACTACAAGTGGACCGTTCTATCGAACACCACCCTGGGGGCCCTGCTCGCATCGTTGGACGGCACGATCGTCCTGATCTCGCTCCCGGTGATCTTCAAGGGACTCGGCGTCGACCCGTTCCTCCCGGCCAGCTTCCCGATCCTGATCTGGCTCCTGCTGGGCTACGGCGTCGTCACGGCGACCCTCCTGGTGACGGTGGGGCGTCTCTCGGACATGTGGGGCCGGGCCCGGATGTACAATCTCGGGTTCGCGATCTTCTCGACCGGCTCGATCTTCCTCTTCATCGAACCGTGGTCGGGGAACACCGGGGCGTGGGCTCTCGTAGGGTTCCGGCTGATCCAGGCCGTCGGGGCGGCGTTCCTCTTCGCGAACTCGGCCGCGCTCCTGACCGATGCCTTTCCGCCCAACGAACGGGGCAAAGCGATGGGAATCAACCAGGTCGCCTTCATCGGTGGGTCGATGGTGGGGTTGATCGCCGGCGGGATCCTCGCGGGAATTCCGGACCTTCACCTCGGCCCCTACGTCCTTCCTACCTGGCGGTTGATCTTCCTCGTGAGCGTCCCGGTCGGCGTCATCGGCACGATCTGGGCGTACGCCCGGCTCCGCGAGACCTCCATCCGGCGGGCGAACCAGAAGATCGACTACTTCGGCAACGTGACGTTCGCGCTGGGCCTCACGCTCGTGCTGGTCGCCGTGACCTACGGGCTGTTGCCGTACCATGGCCAGGCCATGGGCTGGTCCGACCCGTGGGTGGTGAGCGCCCTGACCGCGGGCGCCGGCCTGCTCCTCCTCTTCCTCTACATCGAGACGCAGGTCGAGGACCCGATGTTCCGGTTGGAGTTCTTCCGCACCCGGTCGTTCGCCGCCGGGAACTCTGCCGCCTTCCTCGGGTCCATCGCGCGCGGCGGGATGATGCTCCTGCTCGTGCTCTGGTTCCAGGGGATCTGGCTACCGCTCCACGGCTACTCGTTCTCCGAGGTCCCGCTCTGGGCGGGGATCTTCATGATGCCGATGATCATCGGTTTCCTCACCGCGGGCCCGATCAGTGGTTGGCTCTCGGATCGCCGGGGACCCCGGACCCTCGCGACGATCGGCATGGCCTTGGGTTCGGGCACGTTCTTTGCGCTCGCCTTCCTGCCGCTCGACTTCCAGTACTGGGAGATGGGGACGCTCCTCTTCCTCCAGGGAATCGGCATGGGCATGTTCGCCGCGCCCAACGCCGCCGCCGTGATGAACTCCGTTCCCGCAGAGAACCGCGGGGCCGCTTCCGGTATGCTGGCGACCCTCCAGAATGCCGGGCAGCAGGTCTCGATGGCGATCTTTTTCACGATCGTCATCGTCGGTCTCTCCACCGGTCTGGGCAGCTCGGTGAGCCACGCCCTGGCCGCGGCCCAGGTGGGACCTCCCGACCAGGGCATCCTCACCTCCGTCGTCGCCTCCAACCCCACCGGGGCTCTCTTCGGCGCGTTCCTCGGGGAGAATCCCATGGGCGTCCTCTTGCAGGGGGCGGCCACGATCCCGGGCTGGCAGCCCCTCCCTTCCACCACGACCTCCGTGCTCTTGGCGCCCCATTTCTTTGCGAACGCGATCCAGGTCGCGTTCGGGTCCGCTCTGTCCGAGGCCTTCCTGTTCGCGGGGTGCGTAACGGCGCTCAGCGCCCTGATCTCGGCGTTCCGGGGCCAGCGGTACATCTACGTGGAACGGCCGGTGAAGACGACCGGTCCGGTGCCGGCCCCCGCCGCGCCCGACGCGGGCCCGACGAGCGCTTCCGGCGCCGGCGCACGCTCCCGCCCTTAGGAGCGACGTGCGGGCCGAGGGGGCTCGTACGGACTGGGCTGCTCGCGCACGGAAGATGAAATACCCCGCCGGGTTCGCTCCCGAGGGTCGGCGGGAGCGGATCGACCCATGAAACTCACCTTTCTCGGTACGGGGGCCGGAAACTTCCAGGGAAGCCGCCGTCAAATGGGCAGCGCGCTGGTCGAGGGGGTCCTCCTCGATTGTGGGGCGGGAACCACCGGCCGCCTCCACGACGCGGCGCTGTTCGACCGAGTGGACGGCATCCTGATCTCCCACCTGCATACCGACCACATCTCCGGGCTCTTCGACCTCCTCCTGCACACGCTCCTCACCGGGCGGAAACGTCCGCTGACGATCGTCTCTCCCCCCGGGCTCTCGCCCATCCTCCGGGCGATGAACGACGCCCGAGCGATGGTCAAGGACCCCGCCGACCTCTATGACCTTCGACTCATCGAGGGGCTCCACCCCGAAGGGGCGATCGGCCCCTGGCGGTTCCGGGGTGTTCCACTGGACCACACGGTGTACAATGTGGGCTATCTCCTCCGCAGGGACGACACGACGCTCTTCTACACGGGAGACACCCGGCAGCCGTCGATCCCCGACGGTCTTCGCGCGGACTTCCTCATTCACGAATCGACGTACGCCGACCGGGACGCTCACCTCGCCCATGAATTCGGGCACTCCACGGCGTCGCAAGCCGCCCACGCGGCCACCGTGATGAGGGCTCGGCGGTTGTTCTTGACCCATATCGGCGGCCGGGAAGGCACCGACGCCGCGATCCTCCGCGAGGTCCGGGCTGGGTTTCCCGACTCGACGGTCGCCGAGGACGGCACCCAGCACGATCTCTGATCCAAGGTCGGGTGTGAGTCGCCAGCGGGGGACCTCGGATCGACCGCGAGGGCACCGGGCCATGCGCAGAAGGTACTCAAATCGCCACGAGCCGAACCGCCGCCCTCTCTCCTCACCCTACGGCCGGAACCGTCTCACTTCGGACCCCCAGTTGCGACCCTCTCAACGAGGCCCACCGGGTCCGCGCCGGTTCTGCACCGGGGCCGGAGATTCGCGCCGGATGCCCACTTCTAATAGAAGTGAGCAAGATAGCGCGATTGCTTTGCAGGCAGGATACAACGCGGCCCAGGCAGAAGAATGGTCGCGGGAGCTCGAGGGCCGGCCGGCCGCCGAGATCGTCCGTTGGGCGGTCGACCGGTTCGGCGACGGCCTCGTGATCGGCTCGAGCTTTGGCAAGGACTCCCTCGTCATCATGGACCTCGCCCGGCGGCTCCGGCCGGACATCCCGGTCCTGTTCCTCGAGACCGGCTATCATTTCGCGGAGACGCTCCAGTTCCGCGACCAGCTTCGCTCCGAATCGAAGGTGAACATCGTGGATGTCCGCCCCGACCGTTCCGTCCCCGAGCAGGACGCCGAGTTCGGGGCGGAGCTGTACGCCCGGGCTCCGGACATGTGCTGCGAGATGCGGAAGGTGGCCCCCCTTCACCGGGCCCTGGCGGGTCGGCGCGCCTGGATGACCGGCGTACGGCGCAGTCAGCACCCGCAGCGCGCGGGCACGCCGGTCGTCCAGTGGCAGGAGCTCCCGGGGGATGGGAACGGCATTTTCAAGGTGAACCCACTCGTGGCCTGGCCCCTCTCGGACGTCGACGCCTATCTCGAGGAGCACCAGCTCCCGCGGCACCCGCTCTGGGCGAAGGGGTACCCGAGCGTGGGGTGCGCCCCCTGTACGGCCCCGGCCTCGCTCGGCGAGGGCGAACGGGCCGGACGGTGGAAAGGCCAGGGGAAGGTCGAATGCGGAATCAACGTGGCCGGGGTCCGCCGCAGCTCGGCCCCCGGGGGCGAGACGGCCCTTCCTGAGCGGGCTTAAGAACTCGCACTCCTCCGCTCGCGCGCTCCAGAGGTCCCTTTCACATGGTCGAACCCTACGGCGGACGATTGGTCGACCGCGAGGTCTCCGAGTCGGAGCGCGAGCGTCGGGAGGCCGAGTTGCGGGACCTCCCCCAGGTCACCCCGCTCATCGACCAGCTCTACGATGCCGAGAAGATCGGGATCGGGGCGTACAGCCCGCTCGAGGGGTTCATGGACTCGACCACGGTCGCCTCCGTCCTCTCCCGCGGACGCCTTCCCAACGGCCTTCCCTGGTCGATCCCGATCCTCTTCCCCGTTCCCGAGGACCCCGCGCTGAAGGAGCTGGGGTCCGGCGACGCCGTGGGGCTCATCGACCCCCGGGGTCGACTCGTCGGCCTGCTCCACATCGAGGAGAAGTTCCCGCTCGACCGGGCCGCGATCGCCCGGGGAACCTACGGGACGGACGACCCGAAGCATCCGAACGTCGCCGACCTCCTCAACGGCGGTGACACGGCCTGGTCCGGAAAGGTCGACCTCCTCCGCCGGCTCATCCCCCCGTGGGACCGTGCCGAGCTCACGCCGGCCGAGAGCCGCGCGGAGTTCGCACGCCGGGGATGGAAGCGCGTCGCCGCGTACCAGTGTCGCAACCCACCGCACACCGCCCACGAGTACATCCAGCGCCTGACGCTCGAGCGCGAGGACATCGACGGGCTGTTCATCCACCCCGTGGTCGGCCGCCTCAAGAAGGGCGACTATCGGCCCGAGGTGATCCTGGAGGCGTACGATGCCCTGGTGAAGAACTACTACCCGGAAAGCCGGGTGGCCCTCAGCCCGCTCACCATCACGATGCGCTACGGGGGCCCGAAGGCGGCCCTGTTCCTGGCGATCGTCCGCCGGAACTACGGGTGCGGGTCGTACATCGTCGGCCGGGACCAGGCGGGCGTCGGGAGGTACTACGACCCGTACGCGTGCCACCGGATCTTCGACGAATTCGACATCGGGGTGCAACCGCTCCGCTACGATGAATCGTTCTTCTGTCGCCACTGCGGCTGGATGGCGAGCCGGAAGACGTGCTCGCATCCGGACTCGGAGCACGCCGCGACGAGCCAGACCCGTATCCGGGAGGCGCTCGCTTCCGGGACCCCCCTGCCGGCGGACATCCTGCGGCCGGAGGTCGCGGCGATCCTGGGACGCCCGGGCGGCGAAGTGACGAACTGAGGACGAACATGGTACGAGGACCACCGGGATTCTGCATCTGGCTGACCGGCCTACCGAGCGCCGGCAAGACGACGATCGGCAAGGAACTCATCCCCCGTCTCGTCGCGCGCGGATGGTACGCCGACCTGCTCGACGGTGACGAGATCCGGCTCGGGATCAGCGCGGACATGGGGTTCGACCGAAAGTCCCGCGAGACGCATGCCTCCCGCGTGGCCTTCCTCTCGAAGCTCCTCGCCCGCAACGGGGCGATCCCGGTCGTCACGCTCATCTCGCCGTACCGGAGCTCGCGGGCCCACGCGCGGACCACGATCGGGCGGTTCGTCGAGGTCTACGTCAACACCCCGCTCGACGTCTGCGAAGGCCGGGACGTCAAGGGGTTGTACAAGAAGGCCCGGGCCGGCCAGATCAAGGAGATGACCGGCGTGGACGACCCGTACGAGCCTCCGGAGCATCCGGAGATCGTGGTCGACACCCAGACCCTCACCCCGGCGCAATCCGCCGAGTTCATCATCGCGGAACTCGAGCGGCAGGGCTGGTTCTCAGGCCAGCCCGTTCCCGCCTCCGCCTAGCCCGGTTCGTGGACCGCCCGGCGGCGCGAACCCGCCGGTGCGGGAGGGCTATCGGTCCGGTCGGCGTCCGAGCAGGAGTTGGGAGCCGGCACCGCCGCTGAACATTCCGAGGGCCTCCGCGGGAACGCCGGCCTCCTCCGCGAACGTGCGCAGGTCCGGGTGGCCCACCTCGACGGAGACGAATCCGGCCTCGCGGGCGAGGCCCGCGAGCTCTTCGTCCCCGAAGAAATGCATCCGCGAGGCCAGAGGCTCAGGGCAGGCCGGAGTCCCGACGAGGTCCTTGGTCCCCGCAAAGACAGCGAGCCGCCCGCCCGGTCCCGGCGCCCGCCGCATCTCCCGCAAGGTTTCGAGCGGTCGAGGGAGGAATCCGAACACCCCGGTGGACAGGGCGATCGTGAACGCCCCGTCGGGAACGGGGAGTCGGCTCCCCTCGGCCTCGAGCACCTGGAGACGCCCCTCCCTGACCGCCGACCGGTTGGTGTCGATGGCGAGCCGGACCATCTCCGGACTATGGTCGACCCCGACGGCCTTCGTGCCCCGCTCGAGCACGTCCTTGAGGAGGGCCCCTCCTCCGCACCCGACGTCGAGGAGGCGGTCCGAGGGGCCCGGTCGGAGCGTTTCGAGGAGGACCCGAAAGTAGGGTCGGTGGAAGATCGGGTCGGCATAGGTCGCCCGCGCCTCGGGGCCGGACGGCCGACGGACCCGTCGGTCCGTGAGCCAGTCCCCGAAGCTCGAGGGAGCGATCGTCCGGAGGAACGGGGCCATGACCGCGCTCGCGACCCAGCCCGTCCATTCCACCGGATTTCCCCCCAGGAGCCGGTCGGTGCCCCGCTGTTCGACCTCGACCCGGCAGCCATGGTCGTGCGCGTCGAACCGGATCTCGACCTCGACCCGCTGCTCGCGGTCCCATGGGGCGGGACTCCAATCGAACACGAGGTCCCTGCCCGGGCGCCAGGTACGCACTCGGCCCACGACCTGCCCCGCCTCGAGGACGACGCCCTCCGGTCCGGGGTCGAAGCGGAGCCCGAGGCGGGCGAGTGCCTCGATGAGTTCGTCCACCACTTGGGCGAACGCGGCCGGAGGGTCGAGGGGCACCTCCGCGACCACCCGTACCGTTGAAGAAGGAGCCACGGCCCGCAACCTCCTCAGGAAGGGGCAGAGCAGCGCCGCCCCTTAATGAGCGACCTTCGGCGGCCGCGAGGTCAGGCCGCTGGACCACCGGCGAGGAGCGTGGGAAGGAGCCCGATCGGGGGGCTGCCGAACCCGAGCAGGGTGTCATGGAACTTCTTGAGGCTCCCCCCGAAGTGGGACGCCAGCATCTGGGAGCGGGCGCTGAGGATCGCGAGCTTCCCCAAAGTGTAGCAGAAGTACTCGGGGTTGAACGTGCCCCGGATCGCCTCCCGCTCGGCGGGAAGACGCTCGAAATGGGCTTCCCTCTGGAACAGCTCGGTCGCCTTCTCCAGGGTCCAACCCCCGGTGTGGAGGCCGATGGAGGAGAGCAGTCGGCAATCCCGCAGCAGCGCGTCGTGGATCTGGGCGACCTCCGCATCGTGACGGGGCGCACCCAGGCCGGACTCGATCGCGAGCTGTTCGGTGTAGTGGGCCCACCCCTCGACGAACGACGGCGAGAGGTACACTTTTCGCGCGAGGCTCCCCCGGCTCGACCGGAAGTGCAGGAATTGGAGGTAGTGGCCCGGGAACACCTCGTGGACAGTGATGTTGCGCAGCATCGTGCGGTTGAGCGACCGAAGCCACTCCTCCTGCTGCACCGGTGTCCACTTCGGGTCGACCGGGGTGACGTAGTACACGCCCTCGGGACCCGTATCGAAGGGACCCGGAGAGTTCATGCTCGCCGTCGAGAGCGCGCGGCCCCAGACCGGGGTCTCCTCTACGCGCACCTGGACCGGTTCGGGGATCGTCACGAGGTCTTTCTCCCGGACGAACGAGCGTGTCTCCTCGACGCAGGCATTGGCGGTCGACACCACCTCCTCGGCGGTGGGGTGGTCGAGGGCCAGACGATGGAACAGCTCCGCGACCGCGACCTTTTCGTCGCGCGCGATCTCATCGAGTCGAGCCTGGTTCCGGGCGAGGTCCTCGGCGCCGGCCTTTCGCATGTCTTCCACCGGAGCCTCGATGCCTTCACGGACGAACAGCAGACGATGGTACCGTTCGGGACCGAGCGCGAACTCCGGAATCGCGCGCGGGAGCTCTTCCTCCTTCAACCAACCGAGGAACCGGGCGACCGCCGCCTCGGCGGGCTGCCGCGCCGCGTGCACCTCGCGGGCGAGCCCGGCCCGGGCCGCGAACGTCTCCGCTTCTCCGAAGTGGGCGGGCAACCCTCCCCCGATCGCGAGGGACAGCTCGACGAACGGGCGAGGTAAGGGACCGGCCAGGCGGCGACGGCCGTCGTCGAGGAGCTGGGGGACGCTCTCGAGCGTCTTCAGGATCGACCGGACCCGGTCGGCCAAGGGGGCGTAGTCCCGTACGAGGTAGGCCGTAAGCGAGATCGAACCCACGTAGGACATCGGGTTCCGGTCGAGGTCCCGTGACTCCCGCACGTCGAAGAGCGGACTCTCCAAGAGAAGGCGAAGGAGGAACGCATCGATCTTCCGGTCGGCGGAGAGGCGCCCGTCGCTGACCGCCGCGAGCCGCTGCAGCAACCGGTCGGCCTGGTCCGCCCAGTGCGCGGTCGCGCTATCGGAGAGGTCGGGCACGATCCCGTCGTACTGGTGGAGCCCGAGCGCCACTCCGTACCCGGGCTGGAGAACGAAGACGTGGTCGACGATCTCGCGCTCGAGGGCGTCCATCTCGGGCGTGGTAGAGAGCAGAGGGGGCATGGTGCGCGACCTGCCTAGCGGACGGGGTTCAAAAGACTAGTCAATTCGAGGCGGGTGCCTCATTCGGCCCAAGTCACCTGACACAGGGGGCAATACTTCTCCTCCAGTGGGGTCCCGCAGACGAAGCAGGCGGAGTCCGATACCGTCGTCGACGCCGTCCGCGGAGGGTGGGCCGGCCCCCGCTCGGGGAGGGGAGGGGGAGGTCCGGACGAAGCGACCCCAACGGTCGGGGACGGTGGAGGAGAAGCGAGGGTCGGGGTCTCCGTTGCCGGGAGTGGAGGGAGGGGCGGGGCCGGTGGGAGGGGCGAAACGGATGGCGTCGTGTCCTTCTCAGCCCGGGCCGGGGGAGTTTCGGTCGTCGCGTGGGGCGGGGGCGACGATTTCGAACGACGCGTGGCCAGTGGACGCTCCCTCGTCCCGTATACGCGGACCTCGTCGTCCTTCGGCTCGTCCTTCGGCTCCTCCTTGGTGCCCTCCGCGGGTGGCGTGTCCTCCTTGTCGCGGCGGAGCCTCCGTAGGAACGACATCGCCTAGGGATGGCGAACCCCTGTTTTTAGTCCTGTGGCCGCAGCGGGCCCGTGTTGTTTTCTACCGGGGGGTCTGCGGGAGTCATGACGACGGGAAACAGCGCCCGCCTGGGCGGGCTCGGCATCTTTCTCCCGCCTCCCCCGACCCCGAAGGGAACCTACGCTCCCGTGGTCCAGTCCGGAGGGTTCGCGTACGTCTCGGGCCAGATCGTCACCGAGGAAGGGCGCGTGGTCTCTCCCGGGCTCGTGGACCAGGACGTTCGGGTCGAAACCGCAAAGGAGCTCGCCCGTCGCGCCACGCTCCAGGCTTTGAGCGCGCTCGCCCACTCGCTCGGTTCGCTCGACCGGGTGCAGCGGGTCGTCCGAGTGGGGGTCTACGTTGCCTCCTCCCCGGGATTTGTCCGCCAGCACGAGGTGGCGAACGGAGCGACCGACCTCCTGGTGGATATCTTCGGTGAACCGGGCCGTCCGGCCCGGTCCGCCGTTGGGGTGGCCTCCCTGCCGCTCGGCGCCGCCGTCGAAGTCGAAATGGTCGTGGCGGTCGAGTAGGCGTCCGTGGAGCCGACCGCCTGGGACGGAGTCTTTCGCGACGGCCGCGACCTCTACACCCCCAACCACGGTCCCCCGGGGGACCGGGTGTACGGCGAGAAGTTGCGGACCGCGGGAACCACCGAATACCGCCAGTGGGACCCGTTCCGCTCGAAGCTGGCGGCCCTCTGCTCCCGTGGCGGAGTTCCGGCCGACCTTTGGAGCGGTGCGCGCTCCGTCCTGTACCTCGGAGGCGCCCACGGCACGACGGTGAGCCATCTAGCCGACATCCTCCCCGAGGCCCGGATCTATGTCATCGAGAAGAGCCCGACCGCGTTCGCGCCTCTCCTGGCCCTTTCCCAGCGACGCTCGAATCTCTACCCGATCCTGGCCGATGCCCAGCTGCCCGAACGGTACCGAGCTGACGTCGGCCTCGTGGACCTTCTGTACCAGGACGTCGCACAGCGGAACCAAGCCGCCATCTTTGTGGAGAACGCGCGGGCCGTCCTTGGTCCGCGGGGGCGCGGGATCTTCATGCTGAAAGTTCGGTCGGTCACGCAGACCCGTCCGTCCGTTTCCATCGCGCGGGAGGCCCGGACCGAGCTCGAACGGGCGGGTCTGGAGGTACGGGCGGAGGTCGGGCTCTCGCCGTTCGCGCGCGACCACGTCGCCCTGGTGACACGCACCCGGTAGGATCGGCCGGCCCCGAGGGGGCGGGGCAACTTCCACCGCCCAGTGTCGAATGACGCCCGAAATAGGCGGTCCCCGTCGATCCTCTCGGGTGCGCTCGTGGTCGAGTACCGGACCCGGAGGACGAGCCTTGCCGGAACCGTGGGGGTCGCGACGCTCGCACTGTTCCTCCTCGCCAACCCGTTCGCGTCGACATCCGCTTCGGGGACCTCCTCGACGGGGGGAGTGCGGGCGAACACCGCGGTGGCCGTTCGGCCCCTACCGACTCCGAACCTCACGATCCTCCTCCCCGAGTTCCCGGCCGAGGGGACGACCGACATCTCTCTCGAGGCCGCGTGGGGCGCGGCCCCCTCCGGCTGCTCGCTCCGCCCTGGGTGGTCGGCGTGGTTCCTCCCTTCCCCCGGAGCCGCCGGAGGCCTTTTCACGAGCCCCGACGCGGCACGGACCGAGTTCGTTCCCGCGAACTTGAGCTCAGCGACCTCGGAGGTCGGGGTTCGCTCCGACACCGAGCTCTCCTGCGGGAACCTGAGTCGAACCGTGCAGGGAGTCGCCTACTCGAACGTGACCACGTACCCGACCCTCACCCTGTCCGACCTCTCGGCCGGTCCCAGCGCGACGGCGGTTCCCGGTCGAGTCCACCTGAGTGGCCTCGTCGCGGGCGGACGGCCTCCGTACCTCCTCGGCATCGATTGGGGAGATGGTTCGTTCAGCAACCGTACGCTCCCCGCGGCGGGGGAGTTCCTCGTCCCCCACACCTTCGGATCCGGAGACTTCCGGCCCCGGGTCGGCGTCTACGACTCCGACCGGATCGACGTGCGGGGGGTCGTCCCAGAACCGGTCGAGGCCAGCAACGGGACCGTACTCGCGATCAATGCCTCCCTCCCGCTCGCGGAGGTCGGGGTTCCGGTCGAGTTCCAAGGAACCGTCCAGCGACCCGTGGTGCATTACGGTGCGGCGATCGCCTGCGCGACCGATCCGATCGTGCTTCCGAAGTACTACATCACCAACGTCACGTGCACGCCGACCGCCCCGGGAACCCTCGGGGTCACCTTCAAGTTGGGCGCGCCGGCACCGACGCTCGTCGTTCAGGAAACGCGCGAAGAACCCGTGGCACCGGCGCTCGCCCTCCTCGTCCGCCCGGAGGATCCCTCCCTGGATGCGCGGACCCAGACGTATGTTCGCGTTACGATCGTCGGGGGGGTGCCTCCCTTCCGGGTCACGTGGGGATCGCTGAACGGTACCCTCGGTAGTCGTTGGGATGCGCCGGCGGACGGATCCTTCCTGGTCGCGTGGACGCCCCCTTTCGCCGGTGTAGCGGCGCTGAACGGTTCCGTGACCGACTCCCTCGGCGCGTCGGCCGCCTCCGCCCGGGAGAAGCTCATCGTGAATGCGCCTCCGAACCTCACCCTGCGGGCCAACACGACGATCGGCCTCTCGGCGACGACCCTCGCTGTCCAGGCGACGATCGCCGGGGGCTCGGCCCTTCTGTTCTGGGGCCTGGTAACGGACCCCGATCCCGCGGCGGATACCGCGCCCCTGGGCGGGATTACCCACGGGTCGTTCGACTGGTCGGCCACGTTCCTCCAGGAGGGGGTGGCGGCCATCGACGTGGAAGTGGTGGATGCGGCCTCCGCCGTAATGACCGGTACCTTGGCGATCGGCCTTCCCGTCGCTCCCACCCTCCAGGCGTCGGACCTGCCGGGCAGCCTCACCGGCCCTCCCAGCATCAACCTGACACTGACGACGGCCGGTGGAGTGCTGCCGTTTTCGATCTGGGTCAACTCGAGCGGAGCCAATCTCTGGAACTGCAGCGAGGTGGCCCCGGGACCCTACCTCGAATCCATCTCTCTGGCGAGCACGGGCCCGGTCGGTCTCTCGGTGACTCTCGTGGATGTCCGGGGGGCTCGAACCACCGTGAACGTGAGTCTGAATGTGCCGATCCCTCCCGTCGGCGGTCCCGCCCCCTTGGGCGGCTCTGAGTCCGACCTAACACCGTGGGTTGGAGGAGCGGCGCTGGTCGGACTGGCGGGCGGGCTGGGACTGGCCCTCTGGCGCCGCCGAGTGCGACCTCCGGAGACCGCACCGCCGGACGCCGAAGCCGTCCTAGAGCGATTGCTGCGTCCGGCCGACGGGGCCGATCGACTCACGATCGAGCTCATGGCCGAGGAAGAAGGCGTCCCCTTGGAGACCGTCCAGGAAACGCTGGACCGGCTGATCCGGGAGGGTCGAGTCCGATCCGAAACGGACCCGGGGGGAGGGGAGGTGCTCGCATGGTCCGCCGACTAGCCCACCCCCGTCCCCCTCCTCTCCGCCTCGCGATCGGACGCGCGGTCGCCCTGGTCCTCACCGTGACCCTGCTCTTCGGTGGGACGGGTGGGACCGCCGGACAGCCCTCGCACGGTTCGCTTCTGACGACCCGGCCGGACGCGTGGGGGGCGTCGTCCGCGGTCGGGAACTTCTCGGCGGCGATCGATCGGCTGGTCGAGCTCCTCGGTCTCGCCGGAAGCGGGCTCCTCTCGATCGTATGGGCCCGAGTGGCGCTCAGCTGGTTCTCGAACGACATCACGAAGAAAGTGCAGGCCAAGGACCGGGCCCGGGACGCGTTGATCGGGACGTTGCTGTTCACCGCGGCCATCACGGGCCTGTTCTGGGGCCTCGCGCACTGGGTCCTCACGGGCTCCTAACGGAGGGGGGATGCTCGCTCTCTCGATCGATTGGCCCACCATCATCCGGACGATCCTCTTCGCTGTCTTCTCCGTCCTAACAGCGGTCGTCGCCGCGGTCATCGGCCCGACGTACGACAACCTTCTCGTGCCGATGCTTCAGCCAGCGGCGCTGTACCCGGCTCTCCGGGGGAGCGGCGGCGGACCGGGCGACTTCCTCTCCTCCGCGGTCCAGTTCTCTTCGTACACCCTCGTCAACGTCGTCGATCCAGCCATCGCCCTAGTGGGGGCGGGCGTGGCCCTCCTGTTCCTGGCGCGGTCGGTCGTTGCGCGATGGGCCGAAGGCCTGTCGGGTCTGCTGCCCCGGCTGGTCGTGGCGGTCATCGTCGCGAACTTCTCCCTGCCGATCGCCGCCGCGGTGTTGGACCTCGCCGGCGCGCTCTACCCAGTTTTCTCGGGATGGAACGGCGCCGCGTGGGAACACTGGACTAACCTCGGGGGATTCGGGGAGCTCTCCTTCTCCTGGGACAACGGGGCCCTCGCCCTCGTCCTCTCGGTCGTGGAGTTCCTCGCGGTCCTCGCTCTCGTGCTCGCCGTCGGTTTGCGGGACGCCCTGCTCTCGGTCCTCCTCGTCCTGCTGCCGCTCTTCACCCTCCTCTGGCCGCTCCGTCCGCTCTCCTCCATCCCCCGGAGGGCCTGGCTCCTGTTCCTCGAGCTCGCGTTCCTTCCCTGCGTCCTGGTCGTCCCGCTCCAGCTCGCCGTGGGGACCAACAGTCCCGTCCTCCTCGTCGGCTACCTCGGGGTCGCAGTCGCCTCGCCCTACCTCCTTTCCGTGGCGGGGACCCACCTCGTGGCGTTCGGATTCCCGGCGAGCGGAGGCACCCTCTCGGGCGGTGTCCAGCGAGGTTTGGCTTCGGCCTCTTCCGGTGCCTCCTCGGTCGCGAGCCCCGCCGCGAATGCCGTCGCCGGAACCGGGGCGGGCGGCCGCGCGCTTTCCGGGACGGTCAAGTCCGCAGGGACGGCGTCGTTCCCTGCGGCGGCGCCGCTCGCGGCGGGGACCGTCCTGGGTCACACGGCGCTGCACCTGCTCCGCCACCTCCCGCGCGCCGACGCGAAGGGGGTCGGCCCCTGGCCACCGATGCGGGGCGGAGGCGTCGGTTGAGATGGAGAGCCCGGAAGCGGGCGCTCCGGTGGTCGAGCTGCCCGAGCGGGTCGACCGTCGAATCCGTCTCGGCCCATTCCCCAGCGCGAGGGACGCGCTCAAGTTCGTCGGCTACGCCGCCACGGGAGCGGTTCTGGCTCCGTTCCTGGACCCGTTCGTCTGGGTCCCGTTCCTGGTCGTGGGCTTCACCGTCTCTGTGTGGCGGCCGGACGGTGAGGCGGTGGACGAGCGCGCCGCCCAGTGGCTTTTGTTCCAGTTCCGACGTTGGACGAAGGGGTCCGTGACGCCCCGGGGACCCCTCACGACCGTCCGCGGGTCGGTCGTACGGCTCGCGAGCGGGCGACGCGTGACGATCGTGCGCACCGAAGGCACTCCGCTCGCCTACCGACCGCCGTCAGACCTCGCCGTGCTCTTCGAGCGGTTCCGAGAACTCCTGCGCGCCTCGGAAGGCCCGCTGGTAGTCCGGTCGACGACCGTTCCTCTCCGAGCGGACCCGGTGCTCCCGGTGGACGTAGCCTGCTCGGACCCCGAGCATGCCGCTCGGGCGGGGTATGGTGAGCTGGTGTCGGTCCTCTGCCGTCGACGACGGTCGCGCCGCGTCGAGATCTCCCTCGGCAGCGGTCAATCCGGCCCCGAAGGAGAGCGCCGGCTCGAGGAGCGGACCCGTTCCCTATCGGAACAACTCACTTCGCTGGGGTTGCGTCCGGTCATCCTCGGGGACCGGAGCCTAGCCGAGTCGGTCCGCGCGTTCGGTTGGGTGCTCCCGAGAGGCTCTCCATGACGGCGGTGCCTGGGCGCGCGCTGACCGCCGAGTTCGATGTCGTGGGCGTCAGCGTGGGCGGCGCACTGGTGAGCGGGGCTCTCTCGGTGGTCGCCCCATCCCTGGTGGGACTCACGGGGTCGCTGGCGGTACTGGCGCTCGCCGGCTGGCTCGTCCTGGTCCGGCAGGCGCCGGGATCGCCCCGTCGGAAGTGGACCGGGAGTTCGGGTTGGGCCCTGGCATCGGTCGCACTGGGTGCGGCTCTCTTCCTCGGCGGGGTGGGTCTCCTGCTCAACTTCCGGGGGTTGGTCCTCGGCCTGTCCCTCGTCCCTCTTTGGGGGGTCGCCCGTCGACTTCCGTGGGGAGGTTTGTGAACGTCCCCGGGCCGGGCGGATCCGCCGAGGACCCGACGACCGACCGCATCGGCCAGCGGTACCGCGCCCCGCTCCTCGTGAGGGAACTGCCCCCCGAGGTCGCCTTCGGCTTTCTCGAGCGGGTCCTTCCGACGACCGAACCGGTCGAGATGACCCTCGAACTGCATCGCATCCCACCGGACCGGGCCCTGGAGATCGTCGAGCGTGCGCGGTCGATCGCCGAGGTCGAGATGACCGAGCCCGGTCGGGGGGCGGAGAGCGGTCGACTCGAGGTGGAGCGCGCCTCGTCCCGGGAGCTGGGGCTCGCGATCGCGCGTCGCTCGCAGGAACTCTGGAAGGTCGGACTCTCGTTCGTCGCCTCCGCCTCGGGTCGCGTCCGGGTCGAGGCCGTCCGGGCGCGCCTCTGCGACCGTCTCACCGCACTCGGCTTCCGCCCCCGAATACCACGGTACGAGGTGGCGAGGGCCCTGCAGGCGGTGGACGCGGACCTCCCCGGGCCCCGGCCCAGGGGTTACTGGCACACCCTCCCCTCGGACGGGGTGGCCTCCCTCTTCCCCTTCGGGGACGAAACCGTCCTCGAGCCCGGAGGAATCCTGGTCGGCCTCGCCCTCGCCGATGCGAGCCCGGTCTTCCTCGACCGATGGAGCCATGCCAGTCATTCGTGGGGGATCTTCGGCACGACCGGCTCGGGAAAGTCGTTCGCGGCGGCGCTCTATCTGCTGCGCAGCCGCTGGCTACGGCCCGACCTCGACCTCATCCTCCTCGACCCACTCGGAGAGTTCGGTGAATTCGTCCGATCCCTCGGAGGGCAGGTCCTCCGGCTCGCGGATACGGCGTCCGGTCGGCTCAACCCGCTCGACCCGATCACTACCGGAGGGGATCGACGCGAGAAAGCGGCCCGGGTCGCCGCGATGCTGCGCGCCCTGTTCTCGAGCCTGCGGGACGAGGAGACCGCCCGTCTGGACGCGGCGGTCATGCGTCTGTACGACCGAGGCCCGGACGTACCGACCTACGATGACCTGCTCGCCGAGGTCGAGAGCGACCCGGCGGCCGACGGCCGGCTCGGGACCCTGCTCGAGGTATTCCGTACCGGCTCGCTGAAAGGCGTCAACGGTCCTACGACCTTCCGCTCCGAGACGTCCCCGCTCTCGATCGATCTCTCCGGTGTGGCCGAGGAGCATCACGCCTTCCATCTCACCTACCTGCTCGACTGGGCCTACGGACGGTTGCGGGACCGTCCCGGCCCCAAGCTCGTGCTCGTCGACGAAGCGCACCTCCTGGCGCGTCACGGACCGACCGCGGACTTCCTCGACCGCGTCGTGCGCCACGTCCGTCATTTCGAGGCCGGCCTCCTCCTCCTGAGCCAGAACCCGGACGATTTCCTGGCCACCCCCAGCGGTCGTTCCACGCTTCGGAACCTCTACGCGACCGCGTTGCTCCACCTTCCCGAGGTCTCCAGCGAGGCCCGAACGTTCTTCGGGCTCACCGACGCGGAGGCCGGCTGGCTGCCGAAGGCCCGCCTCCCGCGGGCCGCTGGCTACTCCGAATCCCTCTGGCGGGTCGGGGAGCTCCACCTGCCGCTCGCGATCGTTGCCTCCACACCGGAGTTCGAATTCCTTTCCCGGACCCTCGGTTCGACGCGCCCGCCTGCCGCTCGAGAGGATGGTTTATGAGGGCCGGTCCGCCGGGGTCCCGGCGTGGCCGAAGAAGCGACGGCCGAGGGTCCCTCTCGCCGTCGCACGAGCTGGAGCCTCCGAACGATCGTCGAGAACGTCGCCGGTCGACCGATCGAGGAATTGCAGGAGCCGGGCCGCCCGGTCCACCCGTACCTCCAGGGTCGATTCGCCTTGCGGACCCCGCCCCCACGCCCGGCTCCGCCCGCGGAGGACGACGAACCGTACGACCCCGTGGGCCACTTCTCTCCGCCCCTCGTCGGGGCGACCGGCCGGGAATTTCATGGGACCGAGTACGAGCACCACCGCGAGACGCTGGCCCGTCACTCGTCGCCCATCGGCGGACCCGCCCCGGGCCCCTTGCGCCGCCCCGAACGGATCTACCTACACTACCTGCTGCTGCACATGGACCGACTCAGCGACACGGCCCTGCGCTACCTGCGCACGGCGCTCGATGAGGAGACGGAGTACCGCAGACGACCCGTCGCCGCCGCCCCCGCGGCGGCCTCGCCCGTCACGACCCCGGACCCGTGATCGGGTCGGCCGACCGAAGCCCCAGTTGTCGACGCCTCGCCTCTTGGACCAAGCTTCGGTAAACGGTCGGGTCGTATTCGACCCCTACGGCGTTCCTGCCCAGCTCGGCGGCGCTCCACACCGCGGTCCCTGTGCCGGCAAATGGGTCGAGCACCGTGTCTCCGAGGACCGAGAACATCCGGACGAGCCGTTGAGGGATCTCGGAGGGGAACGCACCGGTCCGGCCCCCCGTGCGGCGCTGGGGGGTGCCGCGCACGTCATCCCAGACCTGACTGAACCAGTGATCGCGCTCCGGCCTCGAGAGCCGGCTCGACCGCCGTAGCGGGTCGTGGACTGGGAACCGACGCAGCCCGCCCTTCCGGAACAGGAGGATGAATTCGCAATCCAAGGTGACATAGGCGTTGGGGGGAAGGAATCCGCTGCCGAGGAACGCGTTGGGCTTGTTCGTCGGCTTCTTCCAGAGGATGTACGGCAAGGGCCGAAACCCGGCCCGCGCGGCGGAGACGAGAGTTTCGGCATGATTCGGCCAGAGCCGAAACCCTTCGTCGCCGGAGCGCAGCGCGTCGCCGATCACGACCGCGAGCAACCCCCCTTCTACCAGGACCCGATGGCACTCCTCCCAGGCCTCCTCGAGGACCCGGAGCATCGCGGGGTAGTCTCGCGCCCCGAGCGCGGCGAACAGCGCGTCCCACTGGGGGATCATCGGGTACGGCGGTGAGGTGACCACGAGGTGGACGCTTTCGCCCGCGAGCGTGGGCAAGCGGCGCGCGTCCCCGTGGATCAGCCGGACCGTTCCGGTCGGCGGGTGGGACACAGGCCGCGGGACCGGGGAGACCGTTAATAGCGGCCCCCCCTCGCACGCTGAATGCGCCTTGAGCGACCCGTCCTCCAGGTGGCGCTCGACTTCGAGAACCTCTCGCGAGCGCTCCTCGCCGCCCGCGAGGCCGTGGCCGGAGGGGCGGACTGGGTCGAGGCCGGAACCCCTCTCATCAAGAGCGAGGGACTGGACGCGGTCCGGGAGCTGAAGAAGGCATTCCCCGACCACCGGATCGTCGCCGATTTGAAGGTGATGGACACCGGCGCGTTCGAGGTCGAGATCGCGGCCAAAGCCGGGGCCGACATCGTGACGATCCTCGGGGCGGCGGACGATGACACGATCGCGGACGGGGTCCGGGGGGGGGAACTCTATGGAGCGGAGATCGTGGTCGACCTCCTGGGGGTCCCGGACCCGATCGCCCGGGCCCAGCGGGCCGCGGAGCTCGGCGCGGCGGCGGTCTGTTGGCACATCGGCATCGACATGCAGATGCAGGGTCGCACGCCCTTCGACGTCCTCGCGGACCTCACGAAAGCCTCCCCCATCCCCGTCGCCGTCGCGGGAGGGCTGAACTCAGAGACCGTCGCCGCCGCCGTGCGCGCCGGTGCGCAGATCCTCATCGTGGGCGGCGCGATCACGAAGAGCGCCCAGGTGACCGAGGCCACGCGCCGGATCCGCGAGGCGATCGACACCCGGACCGAGGTCGCGACCGAACACTTCCGGCGCTATTCGGGCGCCGACGTGCGGGCCGCCTTCCTCAAGGTCTCGAGCCCGAATGTGACCGACGCGATGCAGCGCAAGGGGGCGATGCACGGGATCCTGGCCCGCCTGAAGAGCCCCACCGTCCGCGTGGCCGGTCCGGCCGTGACGGTCGTGACGCGGGATGGCGACTGGGCGAAGCCGGTGGAAGCGATCGACCGGGCCGGCCCCGGCGACGTCATCGTGGTCGATGCGGGCGGCGGGCCCACCGCGATCTGGGGGGAGCTCGCGAGCTGGAGCGCCCACGGTCGGGGCGTGGCGGCCGTCGTCATCGACGGGGCCGCACGGGACGTCGACGCGATCCTGGAGCTCGGGTTCCCTCTCTTCAGCCGGAGTGTGAGCCCGGATGCCGGGGAGCCGAAGGGCCACGGGGAGATCGGCGTCGAGGTGGTGGTCGGAGGGCAGCGAGTGCGCCCCGGCGACTGGATCGTGGGCGACCTGAGCGGCGTGGTCGTCGTGCCCCGGGAGCGGGCCGCCGAGATCGCGAATCGGGCCCTCGACGTCCTCGAACACGAGAACCGGGTCCGAGAGGAGATCCAGCGGGGTTCGACCCTCGCCACCGTCCAGAAGCTCGAGCGCTGGGAGCGGGTCGGCTAACTACGCCCCCAGGTCCGGGGCTTCGTCACTCGCGCTAGCTCAACTCGCGCAGGAGGCGGACCCGCGCGCGGGACGACGAATAGCCCTCTTGGGCCGCCGCTCGCTGCCTACGATTCGGGCCCGTCCAGTGCACGGTCCAGGTGATCGGGTAGTCCACCTCCCAGAGGACCAGCGGCTCGGGCTCCGCGAGTGGCAAGGTCGTTCGACCTTCCCCCCGAAGGGCGGCGGCGAGGGTCCCGAGTTCGAGCCGACCCGCGTCGACCTCGCGCAGCGCCGCCACGATCTTCCGGACCATCCCCCAAACGAACGAGGGCGCACGCACTTCGATCGTCCAACCGTCCGGTTCGGTCCGGACCTCCACGGCCTCGATCGGTCGACGGACGGGCGGGCCGTTCGTGAGCCGACGACCGAACGAACGGACATCGACCTCTCCGCAGAACAACTGAGCGGCGGCCCGGGTCCGTTCCAGACTTCGACCCCAGTCGGACTCGAAATAGCGGTAGACCCGCCTCCGGGCCCGACGCACCCGAAACCCGTCGGGGACGGGGGCGGCGTCGGTGAACCACATTTCCGGGGAGGTCCCGTTCAACACCCTCAACAGTGCGGGACCGTCGAGTCGGCTCTCGATCGTGAGGGCATTGGCTCGGGCACTCACCCCGCGGTCGGTCCGGCTCGCGACCTCCAGGGTCTCCGGGCGCACGGTGGAGCTCGACCCCGGCCGTGCGAGCCCCCGCAGCAGGGCTCCCTCGATCGTCCGTCGACCGGGCTGACGGGCCCATCCCCCGTAGGAGGAGCCCTCGTACCCAAAACGAACCACCCACCGGGCCATGGATTTCGCCTCGGTCGGACCGTTAAGAGCTCGCCCCTCCGAGCTACCGGTCTACCAGAGGGGTTCGGTCCCATACATGGAACTATGGCTACATCTATATTCTAAATTCATGTTCGATATATCCCCCCATTAGGTCGGCGACTTCGTGGGAGTCGCTGGTCCGAGATCGCCCCGAGGCGGCCGCGCCTGGACGACGTATCGGTCGTCCCTTTTCTCGTCAGAAAACGGCCCTCGCGAGACCGCCGGACCCTCCCCCACTTCCTCCAACTCCTCGATTCAGAAAACGAGGGGAGGGAAACCAATCGAATGAGCGCGCAGGGATCGACAAATTCGAGCACAACAGCGACCGGCAGCAGCTCCCCGACTATGAAACGGCAGACCTCGCGAACCGGTCTTTACGCGGCGGTCGCGATCGTGGTCATCGTGGTCGTCGTTCTCGCGGCCGGCTACTACGCCGGGTGGTTCAAGGGATCGAGCTCAAGCAACAGCGGCACGGGTTGTCAACCTCCTGCGGGCGGGACGATCAAGGGAGCGGGTTCGACCCTCGTATACCCCCTGATGTTCCAGTGGGAGTCCGTATACGGCGGCGGGACCGCCGTAAACTACGAGTCCGTGGGCAGCGGAGCCGGAATCACCGACATCAGCCAGAAGACGGTGGATTTCGGAGCCAGCGACGCGCCGCTCGAGCACGCCCAGGTGGTCGGCCTCGCGGGAACCGCGCTCACGATCCCCGAGTCGGCGGGCGCAGTCGTACCGATCTACAACCTCGCCGGGGTCCCCACGCTGAACTTTAACGGGACCATCCTCGCGGACATCTACCTCGGGACCATCACGAACTGGAACAACACCGCGCTCCAGGCCATCAACCCCGGCGTCACGCTGCCCAGCGCGACCATCCAGGTCGTCGTCCGGTCGGACGGGAGCGGCACGACCTTCATCTGGACGAGCTACCTCTCGGCGGAGAGCTCGACCTGGGCCTCGAAGTACGGGAAAGGCACCTCGGTGTCCTTCCCGGTCGGTACGGGTGAGCCTAAGAACGCGGGCGTCGCCGGGTACGTCGAGAAGACACCCGACACGATCGGGTACGTGGACCTGAACTATGCGCTGAACGGCCCGATTGCCTTCGGGAAGGTGGCGAATCCGGCGGGACACTACATCGCGGCTACCGTGAACAACACGGCTTCCGCCCTCAAGGACGCGAACCCGACCCTGCCGACGGGAACCGGCGACTGGTTCAACGTCTCGGTCCTCAATGCGCCCGGCGCGGGGGATTACCCCATCACGTCGCTCACCTACGTCCTCGTGTATCAGGACTTGAGCGGGACCTACGGTTCGTCGTACACGCTGACGGAGGCGGAGACGTTGGTGGACTTCCTCTATTGGGTCGTCACCACCGGTCAGGGATACTCGGCCCAGCTCTACTACGTGCCCCTGCCGGCCAACATCCTGACGGCCGATGAGGTGAGCATTGCCTCCATCACCTACAATGGAGCGGCGGTGCCCAACACGTGCGGGTCGTCAGTCTAAAGACGGGTCGGCTCACTGGGCGTTCGCATGGACCCGACAACCCCTTCCTCCCCCATCCGGGCCCCTCGGCACAGGGGCCGCGGATGGACGGACCTTGTTTTTTTCGGTCTGGTGGCGTTCGCCGGCCTCTTTGTCATCTTCCTCATCTTCGCGATCGCTGCGATCCTCATCACTCAGTCACATCTGGCATTCAGCACCTACGGCTTTGGGTTCCTCGTCGGGACGCGCTGGAACATTTCCCCAACCGAGCAGGTCTACGGCGCCGTCCCCTTCATCGCGGACACCCTGATCACGAGCGCCATCGCGCTCGTCATCGGGTTCCCGCTGGCCCTGGGCTCGGCCCTGTTCCTCACCACTCAGGCACCCCGCTGGCTCCGCGGACCCCTCGGGACCGTCATCGAACTGCTCGCGGCCATCCCGTCGGTGGTCTACGGGTTCTGGGGCCTCATCTTCCTCGGCCCGTACATGCGAACTACCGTCGAGCCGGCCCTGCACCGGTATCTGGGTTGGACGGGGGGCTTCAATGGCAACGAGACCGGGACCGACGTCCTCACAGCCGGGGTCATCCTGGCGATCATGGTGATCCCTACGATCTCGGCGATCAGCCGAGAGACGCTGGCCGCGGTCCCGGTCGCCCAGAAGGAAGCCGCGCTCAGCCTGGGAGCCACCGATTGGGAGGTCACACGGACGGCCATGCTTCCCTACGCCCGGTCCGGGGTTTTTGGAGCGACCATCCTCGGGCTCGGCCGAGCCCTGGGAGAAACGATGGCGGTCACGATGACGATCGGGAACCATGACGCGCTCCCCACCTCCTTCTTCTCGCAGGGCCAGACCATCTCCAGTCTCATCGCGAACGAGCTCACGAACAGTGCCGGGCCGCTGCAGTACTCGGCCATCATCTATGCGGGATTGATCCTCCTCGCTATTTCGATCGCAGTCAACGTCGTCGCGCGGCTCCTCCTCTGGAGGGTGCTCCGTGTGTCGAGGGGGTCGGTCGAGTGAAGTTCGACCGCACGGGCCGTCGGAAGTTGTGGAGCCTCGCGATGTCCGCGATCACGGCCGCTTGCGCGATCGCGATCCTCATACCGCTCGGCGACATCATCTATCAAGCGGCCCTCTTGGGTGGACCGACCCTTTCGTTCTCCGTGCTGACGGCCGGCCTGCCCCAGCCATGCTCGGTGCCGGTCAACGGGGTGCCATGCGCCGTGGGAGGGATCGGCCCTGCGCTCCAGGGAACGGGAATCCTGGTCGGCCTGGCCGCGCTCGTGTCCGTCCCGATCGGTCTCGCTGCCGCGATCTTTGCCGTCGAGTACCGGGGTCGATTCCTCGGCACCGCCATCAGCTTCACTGCCGACGTACTGACGGGCGTGCCCTCCGTGATCGCCGGGGTGTTCATCTACGCCTACTTCGTGATCTACGACCCTGCCCTCGTCTTCAGCGTCATCACCGGAACCCTCGCCCTATCGGTCATCATGATCCCCATCGTCACGCGAACCTGCGAGGAGGCCCTCCGGACGGTCCCCCACGCGGTGCGCGAAGCCGCCCTCGCCCTCGGGATTCCCAAGTGGCGAACGACCCTCCAGATCGTCGTGGTGTCGGCCCTGCCAGCCATCCTGACAGGGATCCTCCTCTCGGTCATGCGGGCCGCGGGGGAGGCGGCGCCGCTGTTGTTCACCGCGTTCGGGAGTCGGTTGGGCTTCGAGGGATTCAACAACCCCATCGAAGCGCTCCCGCTCCTGATCTACAACTTTGCGGAGAGCGCGTCCAACAATTGGATCCACCTAGCCTGGGCGGCCGCCCTGATCCTCATCATCCTCATCTTGATCACCAACATACTCTCCCGACTGACGATCGCGCGGATGGTCCGACGGATGCGCGGGGAGTAGGGGTCGATGGCGAACGGAAAGATGCGGGTCGAGCACCTCTCGGCCTACTACGGGAACCGCCGCGCGATCGAGGACATCTCCCTCGAGTTTCCCAAGAACGAGGTCAGTGCCATCATCGGCCCCTCCGGATGCGGCAAGTCGACCCTCGTGCGCTGCCTCAACCGGTTGCACGAGACCCTTCCGCGCACTAGGGTAGAGGGACGCATCCTGCTCGACGGGGAGGACATCCTTGAGCTCGACCCGATCGGCGTGCGGCGCCGCGTCGGGATGGTGTTCCAGCGGCCCAATCCGTTCGTCACCATGTCGATCTACGACAATGTCAGCGTGTCGCTCCGGTTCAACGGTCGGCACTCCCGCGAGGAGATCGACCGGGCCGTGATCCGAAGCCTCCAGCAGGCGGCGTTATGGGACGAGGTGAAAGACCGGGTGGACGCTCCGGCGATGTCCCTCTCGGGAGGACAGCAGCAGCGCCTATGCATCGCCCGGGCTCTGGCCGCCGAGCCCGAGGTGCTTCTCATGGATGAGCCGTGCTCGGCATTGGACCCGGTCGCGACCGCCAAGATCGAGAGCCTGGTCGCCGAGCTCAAGAGCGAGTATACCTTGGTCATCGTCACGCACAACATGCAGCAAGCCGGCCGGGTGGCCGACAACACCGCCTTCCTCTACTTGGGCAAGCTCGTCGAGGTAGGACCGACCGAGGAGCTGTTCGAGCGGCCCAAGGAGAGACTGACGGAACAGTACATCACGGGAAGGTTTGGATGAGCGGAGATTCCCCGGCCACCCCGGAGGAGCCGCGGGGAGCCGACACCGAGCTGCGCCGCCTCAAAGTGCGAGCCAAGGAGATGGGGCAGTGGGCCCTTCAGATGGTGCATGATGGATGGGAAGCCTTTCGCACGGGGAACCTGGTAGGCGCGCAGAATGTGCTCGACAGCGACACCCGGCTCGACCGGTTCGACGAAGAGATCGAGCACGAGATCATCACCTTCCTCGTTCTCCGCCAGCCGGCGGCCGGTGACCTGCGGACGGCCGCGGCCCTGCTCAAGATCTCGACCCACCTCGACCGCATCGGACGATTGGGTTTTGACATGGCACGGATCACCACGCTCGAGGTCCTGCCCGACGTTCCGGAGTTGTCCAGCGTGCTACGGTCGATGGACCTGACCGTGGAGTCGATAGTCCAGCAGTCCCTGGACGCTTTGGTCGAAGACCAACCCGCGCTCGCCCTCGGTCTCTTTGTGCGGGACGATGAGGTCGACCGGATGCACCGCGAGGCCATGCGCCTCATTGTCCGGGAGCTGGCCCGGGACCCGAACTCCGCCCGCCACCTATCGAACGAGCTGCTCGTAGCGCGGCATTTCGAGCGGATCGCAGACAATGCGTGCAAGATCGGAGAGAAGACCATCTACGCCGTGACGGGGCAGCGCCGATCGGAGTACCTGCCGCGGCATCCCTACACTCCGTACGTCCTCGAGAAGTCCGCGCCCGAATGAGGTGAGCGCGTCTACCCCCGGAGGTGCCCCGAGGGTGGAGGCCCACGCCCGGGTCGGGTCCAGGGCAGCGTGTCGTGCCCCCAACACGAAAGCTCATTAGTCGGGCCCGGACGTGTGTGTCTCGACACGCCGGGCGTGCTCCCGTAGTCTAGTCCGGTCAAGGATTCGGGGCCTTCGACCCCGTAACGCGGGTTCGAATCCCGCCGGGAGCAT
>Ga0209415_10002792_pt1 | contig 32711 bp, 29 predicted proteins | sample PeaSoiSIISIP2007_FD_187696 | JGI IMG/M metagenome (GOLD analysis project Ga0209415, IMG submission 187696) | Peat soil microbial communities from Weissenstadt, Germany - SII-SIP-2007 (SPAdes) (version 2) | ecosystem: Environmental > Terrestrial > Soil > Wetlands > Peat | place: Germany... | reverse complement strand
AGAGGGGCCAGACCGCGCCCGTCGATGTGCTCGCCGAAGAGCCCGAGACCGATGATCACGGCCACGAGGGGCTGGGTCACGGTCAAGGTGGGCAGTGAGAACCGCAGCGCCCCGGCGTGGAAGGCGCTCTGGGTGAGGAGCAGGGCGGCCGACCCGCCGACCAGGAGCGCGTAGGGCTCCCAGGTGGCGAGTGTGTGGAGGACACCGGCGTCGAGAAGGTGGCCGGTCCGTTCGGTGAGGGCGGCCACGTATCCGAAGGCCGTGCCTGATCCGGCCCCCAGCAGGACGGCGGCCCGGCGCCGCGAGCCTCCGCGTGTGCCGAGAACCATGGCCCCGCAGGCGACGGCGGTGACGGCGGTGAGGACGACCCAGGCCGGACCGGAGGCGTCGGGATGGCCGAGCCCGGGGTGGGCGACGCCGAGGAAGAGGGCCAGGCCGGCCATGACCACCACGGTGGAGGCGATGTCGGAGGCGGAGATGCGCCGGTGGTCGAGCCAGGCCGTGACCGGGAGGGCGAAGACGAGGCTGAGGACGAGGAGGGGTTCGACCAGGGGGAGCGATCCCCGGCGGAGGGCCAGGAACTGGAAGAGGTAGCCCACCCCGTCGAGGGCGTTGCCGACGAGCCACATCGGTCGGCGGACGAGACGGACGAGGAGCCCGACACGGATCGACAGCTCCGGTGGCTCGCGCACGGCGGCGTGGTGCTGGAGGACCGCCGCCAGTCCGTAGGAGGCGGCGGCGGCGATGGAGAGGACGACGATCGAGACGAGACCGCGCCCGATGTGGTGGTGGAAGACCCCCAACCCGAAGCCCGCGCCGACCGCCATCCCGACAGCCTCCCGCGCCCGTCGCGGTCGGGAGAGGACCGGGCTGGGGAGAGGACCCCGGGCGGGCCCGCTACTCGAGCTCGGCCAGCAGCTCGCGGCAGCGGTCGGCGTTGCGGGCCAGGGTGGCCCGGAAGGCGTCCATCCGGGTCAGCTTGGCGTTCAACTGCTCGGTGAGCGACTCGTTCAGGACCAGGGCCTCCTCGAGGAGTGCCTTGCGTTGGCGCCGGGCCGCGGTGGTGTCGACCTCCTGCTCCGCCCGGTAGGCGGCACGGACCTCGTCGAGGCGCTGCTCGGACTCGAGGAATCCCTTGATCTCCTCGAGGTTCATCCCGAGCGCCTCGCGGAGCTCGAGGATGCGTCGGAGCTGGACCAGGTCGCTCTCGCGGTACCGGCGCTCACCGCCGGCGGTGTAGAGCGACGGGCAGAGCAGACCCAGCTCGTCGTAGTAGCGGAGGGTGCGGGCCGAGACCCCGACGCGCGCGGCGGCCTCGCTGATGCGCAGGCCCGGTTCCCCCCCGCCGCAGGCGGGCCGATCGGTTGTCTTCAGGGCGGTCGTCCGGGCCATGGGTGTCAGCTGACCAGAAGAGGCTCGGTCTCGGCCACGGCCTGCTCGGACGACTCCACCGGGAGGGCCGGACCGGGCTCGGTGTGGTGGTACTTCCCGCCCCGCAGGAGCGAGGCGACGGCACCGAAGAGGCAGACGATGGCGGCGAAGTCGAAGGCCTTGGCCAGACCTCTGCCGAAGGGGGCGGAGATGAGATGGGGGAAGAACGATCGACCGGTGATGTCGTGGACCTGCGCGGCGGTCATGTGGTGGAGGGCACCCGGCCCGAGGAGGGTGGCCATCGGGTTGTAGCCGAGGAAGGCGGCGAAGAGGGAACCGACGGGGGGGAGGTGCGAGACGCGGACCGCCGTGGAGCGCGAGACGCCGTGGGCCACCAGGCCGTGGAGGAGGGCCGAGGGCAAGGTGGCGGCCAGCCCCAGGATCATGAGGGTGAAGAAGATGCCGATCGAGAGCACCTGGGCCGAGGAATTGAAGGTGGCGGCCATGCCCGCCCCGGCACCGCGCTGGTCGGCCGGAAGGCTGTTCATGATGCCCGTCTGGTTGGGGGCGATGAAGAGGCCCATGCCGATCGAGTTGAAGAGCAGGAGGGTGGCGAAGGCGGGATAGCCGAAGTCGACGGGGAGCGCCTGGAGGAGGACGAAGGTGAGGGCGACGAGGAGGAGGCCACCCGACGCGAAGGGGCGGGCACCGTAGCGGTCGGCCAGATGGCCCGAGAGCGGACCGGCCAGGAGGAAGCCGATGGTCAACGGGACCATGTAGATGCCGGCCCAGAGGGGGGTCGAACTGAAGCTGTAGCCGTGGAGGGGCAGCCAGATCCCCTGGAGCCAGATGATCAACATGAACATGAGGCCGCCGCGGCTGAGCGACGCCAGCCCGCTGGCCACGTTGCCCGCCGTGAAGGCCCGGATGCGGAAGAGGGTCAGCCGGAACATGGGGTGGGCGACGCGCGTCTCGATGGCACAGAACGCCATCAGCAGGACGACGCCGCCGGCGATCTCGGCCATGACGGTGGGACTGGTCCAGCCCATCGTGTGGTGGCCGTAGGGGAGGAGACCGTAGGTGATGGCCACCAGGATCAGGATGAGGCCCGCGGCGAAGGTGGCGTTGCCCCACCAGTCGATGTGGGCGGCGGTCCGGGCGCTGCGGTCCTCGAGCTTGCGGTACGCCCAGACCGTTCCGAAGATCCCGAAGGGGACCGACACCAGGAAGACCATGTGCCACTGGACGGGGGCCAGGAGCCCGCCCAGGACGAGACCGATGAAGGCGCCGGCGATGGCGGCGACGTTGTTGATCCCGAGGCCGAGCCCACGCTGGTTGGCGGGGAAGGCGTCGGTGATGATGGCGGAGGAGTTGGCGAAGAGCATGGCACCGCCCACCCCCTGTCCTATCCGCATGCCGATGAGCCAGACGGCCGCTCCCGGTCCGTGCAGCCAGGTGACCGAGAGGAGGATGGAGAAGGCGGTGAAGACGGCGAAGCCGAGGTTGTACATCTTCACCCGGCCGAACATGTCGCCCACCCGGCCGAGCGTCACCAGGAGGACGGCCAGGACCACCATGAAGCCCATGAGGATCCAGAGCATGTAGCCCGTGTTGGCCGGGGTGAGGGGATCGAGGCGGATGCCGCGGAAGATGGCGGGAAGGGCGATCAGGACGATCGACTGGTTGACGAAGACCATGAGGGTGCCGAGCGTGATGTTCGACAGGGCGATCCACTTGTAGCGACTGTCGCCCGGGGTGGCGGGGTCCTGCGGCATGCTGTTATCTTAACGTTAACGTCAAGGTCTTCCTCCGGCTAGCGGGCCTCGGTCCCCCGGCCGACGATGCGACAGGGGATCTCGGCGTCCTCGTCGAGGTGGTAGCTGGCGCAGACCCGGTGGTAGCCGTCGGCGATCCAGAGGGGTGTCCCCCGGACGAGGAGGACCGGGGAGAGCTTGGTGCCGTCCTTCACCTTGGCCAGGTCCTTGGCCACCTCGTGGTTGTCGGCGGGGAGGAGGGCCAGAGCGCTCGCCCGGAGGATGTCCTTGGCCATGAAATGCTCCAGACCCTGACTGCGCTCGAGGCTCTTGGCCAGCCGCTTGGCCTGGGCCGGGTCGACTAGGAGCGAGAGGTAGGTGCGGGCGGCGGGGAAGTCCCGCTCCTCGGGCTGTTCCTTCCAGTGCTCAGCGGCCATGTCGGTGCCTTTCCGTTCGTCAGAGTCCCGGAAACCGGTCCTCGAGGGAGCCGAGGACGTGATCGCCGGTCGCCGCCAGTTGGTCGGCCGAGTAGTGGCCGGTGGCCACGCCGACCGAGACGGCGCCGGCGGCCCGGGCCGCCTCGATGTCGCGGGGGGTGTCCCCCACCACGAAGACCTGGGCCGGGGTGAGCCGGCCGTGCAGACGGGTGGCCTTCTCGATGGCCAGGGCCGTCAGCTCGGCCCGGTCGGGTGAGTCCGAGCCGTAGGCGCCGAAGACGAAGAACCGGTTGAGATTGGCGGGGAGGAGCTTGGTGCGGGCCGCGCCCTCCATGGCCCCCGAGACGAGGCCCAGCATCACCCCGGCCTCCTCCAGGCGGACGAGGATCTGTTCGGCTCCCGGGAGGACCCGGTACTCGGGGGAGGTCCAGATGTCCTCGGCCAGGGCCAGGAGGTAGCGGGCGTAGAGGCGGCTGAGCTCGTCGGGGGTGGGGTCGCGGTGAAGGACGCCGCGGAAGGTCTCCGCCGCCACCTCCGGATCGGTCTCCCCGGCCGAGGTGTGCTGGCCGATGTCGGCCGGGATGCCGTAGAGGGCCTGGAAGGCCGACCTCCAGCTGCGGGCGCCTGCGCCACCGGTGTGGACCAGGGTCTCGTCCACGTCGAAGAGGACGAGGAGCGGCGTGGTCACGTCGTCTTCTCGTCGTGGCCGCCGAAGCCCTTGCGCATGGCGGACAGGACCTTGTTGGCGAAGTCGTCGAGGTCGCGGGAGGAGAAACGGGAGTAGAGCGAGGCGGTGAGGACGGGAGCGGGGACTCCTTCGTCGATGGCGGCGATCGATGTCCACCTCCCCTCCCCGGAATCCGAGACGCGGCCGGCGAACTCCTTCAGATCGGGGGAGGCGAAGAGGGCGTCGGCGGTGAGGTCCAACAACCAGGACCCGACGACACTGCCGCGGCGCCAGACCTCGGTGACCGCCGTCGTGTCGATGTCGTACTGGTAGAACTCCGGCTCCTCGAGGGGCGCCGTCTCGGCGTCGCCCTCGACGTTGTGCTTGCCGGCGTCGGCGTTGTGGAGGATGTTGAGGCCCTCGGCCAGCGCCGCCATCATCCCGTACTCGATGCCGTTGTGGACCATCTTCACGAAGTGTCCGGCACCGTTGGGGCCGCAGCGGAGAAAGCCCTGCTCGGCCGGGTCCGGCGCCCCGGTTCGCCCTGGGGTCCGGGGGGCGGCCTCCACGCCCGGGGCGATGGTGGCGAAGAGGGGGCGGAGGCGCTCGACGATGTCGGTCTCGCCTCCGATCATGAGGCAGTACCCGCGGTCGAGCCCCCAGACCCCGCCGCTCGTCCCGCAGTCGACGAGGTGGATGCCCCGGTCGGCCAGGGCCGCGGCGCGGCGGATGTCGTCGCGGTAGTAGGAGTTCCCTCCGTCGATGATGGTGTCCCCCTCCCCCATGTGGGAGGCCAGTTCGTCGATGGTGGTGCCGGTGATGTCACCGGCGGGGACCATCACCCAGGCGGCCCGGGGAGTGGAGAGCTTCTGGACGAAGTCGGCCATCGAGTTGGAGCCCGTCGCCCCCTCCGTCTCGAGCGACTTCACCGCTTTGGGGTCGAGGTCGAAGACGACGCAGTCGTGTCCGTCGCGCATGAGGCGACGGACGATGTTCGCCCCCATCCGTCCCAGGCCGACCATGCCGAGCTGCATCGGATTCGCCGTTGTCATCGTCGCTTCTCCTCGAGTCGTAGCCGTCGGTCAGGGGTGTTCCATCCGGCGCGTACCGGTCTATCCGCCTTTTGGCGGAGGTGCTCACCGGCGATGGTCAGGCGGTGGGTGAAGGAGCCGTCCCGTCGGGGAGGAGTCCGGGTGGCGCGTCGTCGAGAGTCCTCAAGATGGCGGAGGCCAGGGCGCGGGCCGAGACGGGATCGAGCTCGAGAGCGACGCGGGATCCGGGACCGCGGGTGGGATTGAGGAGATCGATGTTCAGGGTGTGCTCGGCGGGGGCGTGGACGGGGTGGTCGAAGTAAACGGTGGCGTCGGACAGGGCGAACCATCCCTCCGCTCCCTTCCCACTCCCCGTCACGTCGAGGCGGATGGTCTGGTGGGTGCACACGGTGGCTCCTTCCTTGGGATCTCTGTCGGCGACCGGTCAGCCGGCGAGGTGGTGGCCGAAGAATTCCCAGATCCTCTCCCAGCCGTCGTTGGCCGCCTCCGGTCGGTAACTGGGACGGTTGGTGGCGAAGAAGGCGTGGCCGGCCCCCTCGTAGGTGTGGAAGGAGAAGGTCTTTCCCTCGTCGGCCAGGACCTTCTCGAGCTCGGCCACCTCGGCCGGGGAGGGGAACTGGTCTTCGGCGCCGAAGAGCCCGAGGAGGGGGCACGACAGATCCTTGGCCAGATGGACGATCGGTCCCACCGTGAGAGGTGCCCCCTCTGGCGGGGGGACCACCACGAAGGCGCCGTAGCAGTCGACCGCCGCGTCGAGCGGGAGGCTGCAGGCGGCCAGGAAGGACTGGCGGCCGCCCGAGCAATAGCCGATGGTCGCCACCTTGCCGTTGGAGGAGGCGAGCGAGCGGAGGTGGGCGACCGAACCGCCGACGTCGCCCACCAGGCGGTCGTCGGGGACGCCACCGCGGGCCCGGGCGGCCGCCGCGGCGTCGTCGGGACGGGCGCCAGGTGCCTCACGCCAGTAGAGGTTGGGGCAGATGGCCAGATAGCCGTGGGCCGCGAGCTTTCTCGTGATCTCGAGGGTCGGCTCGTCGTATCCGGGCATGTGGTGGATCACGACCACGCCGCCCACCGGGGAGCGGTCGAGGGGTTGGGCCAGGTAAGCCTCGATCTCGTCGCCCCCGGCGCCGGTGATCGCCACCGTCTCCGCTCTCATGGCATCGGTCATCGGGTCCTCACTTTCTCTGCGTGACTCTTCTCCGGATGGCCCGGTGGTCCGTCGTCCACCGGTGACGGGACCGGCGCGTCGAGTGCGTCGAGACGGGCCCGCAGGCGCGCCGCGCTGGCCACGCGCTCGGCCCGGAAGGCCTCGATGTGCGACAGGGTGTCGTCCAGCCGGGAGAGGAGCTGGTTGTTGGCACCGATGGCCTCGTCGAGAAGCTCGCGCTGTCGCAGGGGCGAGGGATCCCCGGACCGGAACTCGGACTTCACCCGGTCGAGGACGTCGACCTCCTCGGTGTCGAGGACGACCCGGACCTCGGCCAGGGAGAAGCCGAGGAGCTTCTGGAGGTCCCGGATCCTCGTCACGCGGGTCATGTCGGCCGCCGTGTAGCGGCGGTCGCCGCTGCTGCCGTGGAAGCTGGGCCGGACGAGGCCGAGTTCCTCCCAGTAGCGCAGGGTGCGGGTCGTGAGCCCGGTCAGCTTGGCCACCTCGCCGATCCGGAAGACGACGGGCTCCGGCGCAGCGGCGCGGGCGGGTGTGATCACGGGGACGGCTCCGGTGCCAGGGCCGAGAGGGCCGGGACTCCGGCCGGCTCGGCGGCCGGGGACCGCCGGACCCCGTTGGTCGACGGTGGGTTCGGCGCGCCGGGACCGGACGGGTCCGTCGGGGACTCGGCGTGGACGTACATCGCCCCCCGGGTCCACGAGGCGGCCGCGGCGAGGACGCTGGCCACGATGGCGAAGTCGAGGGCGGCGTGGAGGCCGGTGCGGAACGGCGCCGTGATGAGCGAGGGGAAGAAGCCGTGACCGAGGAGAACGGCCTGCTGGGCGGCGGGGAGGTGCGCGAGGGTCCCGGCGCCGATCAGGTGCTCGATGGGGTTGTAGCCGAGGAAGGCGGCGAAGAGGGTGGAGACCGGCGGGAGGTGCGCAGCGCGGGTGGCGATGGACGCCGGGACGCCGTGGCCGACGAGACCCTGGTAGAGGCTGTGGGGCAGGGTGGACGAGAGGCCGACGATCATGAGGGTGAAGAAGATCCCGATGGAGAAGACCTGGGCCGAGTTCTGGAAGGTGGTGTTCATCCCCGATCCCGCACCGCGGTGCGCGGGCGGGAGGCTGTTCATGACTCCCGTCCGGTTGGGGGACCCGAAGGCGGCCATGGTGAGACCCGTGAGGAAGAGCAGGAGCCCGAACGCCCAGTAGGGGAAGTCGATGGGCAGGAGCTCGAGCAGTCCGAAGGAGATGCCGGCGCCGATCATGCCCCCGGTGGCGAACGGCCGGGCGCCGTAGCGGTCCGAGAGGATGCCGGTGACGGGACCGGAGACGAGGAGACCGACGGTGAGCGGGATCATGGCGATCCCGGCCCAGAGCGGGGTGCGGGCGAAGTCGTACCCGTGGAGGGGCAGCCAGATCCCCTGGAGCCAGATGACGAGCATGAACATGAGCCCACCGCGGCTGAGTGCGGCGAGGAAGCTGGCGAAGACCCCGGAGGAGAAGGCACGGATCTTGAAGAGCTGGAGCCGGAACATGGGTTCGGCCACCTTGGTCTCGATGACGCAGAAGGCCACCATCAGCACCACCCCGAGACCGATGGCCCCGAGGACGAGGGGATTGCCCCACCCCATGTCGCTGCGCCCGTAGGGCTCGATCCCGTAGGTGATGCCCACCATGATCAGGACGAGGCCCAGGGCGAAGGTGACGTTGCCCGGCCAGTCGATGCCGGCCGCCCGACGCTGGCCGAGCTCGCGGAGCTTCAGGTAGCCGAGGACGGTGCCGAGGAGGCCGACGGGGACCGAGACGAGGAAGATCAGGCGCCAGTTGATCGGGGCCAGGACCCCGCCCAGGACGAGCCCGATGAAGGACCCGCTGAAGGCGGCGGCCTGGTTCACCCCGAGGGCCAGGCCCCGCTGCCCCGAGGGGAAGGCGTCGGTCAGGATGGCGGCCGAATTGGCCATGAGCATGGCCGCTCCGACGGCCTGGAAGATCCGCATGGTGATCAGCCAGATCCCGCCGGCGTGGCCGTGGGTCCAGGTGATCGTGAGGAGGAGGGAGAAGAAGGTGAAGACGGCGAAGCCGAGGTTGTAGACGCGGACCCTGCCGTAGATGTCACCCAGCCGGCCGAGGGTGACGACCAAGACGCTCGTCACCACCAGGAACCCGAGGATCATCCAGAGGAGGTAGAAGGTGTTCCCCGGTTGGAGCGGATTGATCCCGATTCCCCGGAAGATGTCGGGCATGGCGATCAGGACGATGGAGCCGTCGATGGTGGCCATCAACATGCCCAGGGTGGAGACGAACAGAGCCGTCCACTTGTAGCCGGGACCCGGAGCCGGACTGACGGGGCCTACCGGTGGGGCGGCTCGCTCGAGATCGGTCATCGCCCTCCTGGGGGGTGGGGAAGACCCTGACGTTAACGGCAGGTTTTCTTCACGTTAGCGTCAATGAGCGGGACGGACGACCGGGGTCGGACCGGACCGGGGCGACTGGGGTCGGACCGGACCGGGGCGACCGGGCCCGGCGACGGGGGTTGTCCCGGGGCGCGACGGGTCAGCCGGGGGCGGGGACCGAGGGCAGTCCCAGGCGGACCGGGTTTCTCATGAAGGCGTCGAGCTCGCGGCTGGGAAGGGGGCGGGCGATGAAGAACCCCTGGGCGATGTCGACGCCGAGGTAGGCCAGCGCGTTGAGGTTGCTCGTCTTCTCCGCCCCTTCGGCCACGACGACCAGCTTGAGGGCGCGGGCCAGTTCGACGGTCGAGCTGATGATGGCCCGGGCGCGGTCGTCCTCCTCGAGGGCGAGAACGAAGGACTTGTCGATCTTCAGCTCGTCGATGGGGAGCTGGAGAAGTTGGGACATGGACGAGTAGCCGACACCGAAGTCGTCGATGGAGATGCGGATCCCGCGCTCACGGAGCTCGTCGATGCTCCGCCGGGCGCGTTCGGGGTCGGCACCGATACAGGACTCGGTGACCTCGAGGGTGAGGCGGCTGTGGGGCACGTTGTACTGGTCCAGGAGATCGTCGATGAACGCCGGGAGCTCCTCGTCCACCAGGTCGTAGCGCGAGATGTTGACGCTCATCTGGAGCGGGTGGCCGCGGCCGTCGAGCCGGGATGCTTCGGCGATGGCCATCTCCAGAACGGCGCGGGTGAGCTGGGGGATCAGGCCCACGCGCTCGGCCAGGGGAACGAAGGAGTCGGGTTGGAGGAGACCCTGTCGGGGGTGGTGCCACCGCACGAGGGCCTCGACCCCGACCACGGTCTCGGTGTGGAGACTGAGCGTCGGTTGGAAGTGGAGGGTGAGGCTCCGCATGTCGATCGCCGTCCGGAGGTCGTCGATGAGCTCGAGGCGTTCGCGGCTGTTGAGGTCGTGGTCGGCGTGGTAGACGCAGACGATCGACCGGCTCCGCTTCGCCTCGTACATGGCCACATCGGCGCTGCGGAGAAGAGCGGAGTGGGTCGATCCGTGGTCGGGGGAGATCGCCACGCCGATGCTGGCCCCCACGCGGACGGTCACGCCGTCGAGAGAGATGGGATCGAAGAGGGTCTCGGCCAGCTCCTGGGCCACGACGACCAGCTCCTGGCTGGAGCCGACGATGCACGCGCTGGCGAACTCGTCGCCCCCCAGACGAGCCACCGAGCCTCGGTCGCCGATCTTCCCTTGGAAGCGGGTGGCCACGATCCGGAGGAGCTCGTCGCCGCAGTGGTGCCCGAGTGAGTCGTTGATCTCCTTGAACCCGTCGAGATCGACGAGGAGGACGCCGAGGTGCTCGGGATCGCGCGCCGTCTGGAGTTTCAACTCGGCGTCTTCGAGGAAGGCACGGCGGTTCTGGAGTGCCGTCAGCTGATCGGTGCGGGCGTCGCGGAAGTTCTCGGCGCCTCCTCGCAGCTCGCGCAGGGTCAGGGCCATGCGGATGATCACGGCACCGAGGGCCCCAAGCGCCAGATTGGCGGCCGCCGGCGCGTCGTGGCGGGCCAGAGAGGTGGCCAGGACGGCCAGGGAGAGGAACCCGAAGACGATGGGCACCAGGGCGAACCCGGGCGGGGCCACGGCCGAGCTGCGCCGGGGGAGCGAACGACGGTCCTCACGTCCCCAGGCGGCCAGGCCCATGAGCCAGATGGCGATGACCCACGACCCGCCGATCGGCCTCCCCTGCGCGTAGGAGTGGGACGCCGTCTGGTTGAGGTAGATGGCGTCACCGATCACGAACCAGAGGACACCCAGGATGAGGAGGCCCGTCGACCACGTGACCCGGTACCGCCGAGGGGCCAGTCCGGCGACGATCAGCATCAGGAGAACCAGGTCCGTCGTCGGATCGGCCAGCTTGATGATGACCGTCCACGGATGCCCGCTGACGGTCAGGAGTCGCTCGAACCAGAGCATCGCCGCCGCCGCCGCGGTGGCGAGTCCGGCGACCACGCCGTCGAGTCGGAGGCTCAGCAGTCCGCGACCGAACGACGCCTGGGTCATCATGGCCACACCGGCGATGAAAGCCATGTCCGACAAGAGGTAGGCGATGTCGCTCGACGAGGGACTGGGGACGGGGCTCAGGTTCCGGTCGTGGAAGATGTACGCGAGGTTGGCGACGGTGTTGAGCCCGATACCGATCGCCATGGCGCCCCAGGCGGCCCGCAACTTCGTCTTGGCCCGGATGCGCAGGATGATGGGGACGATCGGGAGCGTCAGCGCGATGTTGCCCACCCACCCGTCCCAGAACCACTGGTAGCCGTTCGGGGGACGGTGGAGAGTCAGAAACGACACGCAGTAGACGACCACGAGCAGCGCGACCGTGAGTTGCCACCAGAGCTGGGGCGAGTTCTCCCGTGACTGGCGGACGACATCGCTGACCCGGCGGCGCAACGCTGCCACCCCGGCGCGCTGACGTCCGGTGACGGCTGGTGCCGGGTGGCCCGCCGGGCCGGCGTCCGACCCGGTCGGCCGGGCGATGAACGGCCGGGCCGAAGGGGGCAGGCGGGGTCGATCCGTGTCCTGTGCCGATGACGTCGCCGTCAAGTCCAGCGCCTCCACCAGGGTCAATCGACCGTTGGGGCCCGAGACTTGAGCCCTCAGGCGAAGGCTCGCGACTCCTCGACGCGGTGGCGCCAGGTGACCGCCAGCCCGAGGAGGACGGCGTAGCCGAGGAGAACGCCGGCGTGGTCGGCGCCGGGGGCCCGGCCGGCCACGACGGCCCAGCCCAGGGAGGCGTCGTGGTAGCTGGGCAGGTACGCGGCGACGTGGCGGAGGACCGTGGGCAGGTCCGTCACGGGGGTGAAGAGCCCCCCGAAGAAGCTAAGGAGGAACATGAGCGCCGTGACGAGGGGATAGGCGGTCTCTCCCGAGGCCACGAAGCCGACGAGGACGCCGAGGGCGGCGAACGGGAGGGCGCTGACCCAGAGCACGACGGTGAGCACCGCCCAGGTGACGGGACCGAGCCGCACCCCACCGAGGAGGAGGCCGGTCAGCTCCACCAGTGAGATCACCGGCAGGGCGATGACCATCGAGGTGGCGATCTTCGTCGTCACGTAGCCCCAGGCCGGGAGTGGGGTGACGCGCAGCTGGCGCGTCCATCCCGACGCCCGCTCGGCGGCCAGGCGGGTCCCGCCGGCGTTGAGAGACGCCACCATCGCCGCGAAGCTGGCCATCGAGACCATGAAGTAGGTCTTCCAGTTCGTCCCGGCGATGCGCGCGGTGGGGTGCTCGTTGTTGAGGAAGAGGACGTAGAAGACGACGGGGAAACCGACGCTGATCCCCACATAGCGGACGTTGCGCACCAGGCGGAGGACCTCGAAGCGCAGATAGTGCCCGAGGCCCGTCACAGATCCATCCCGGTGTGGGCGTCGGACACGGGCAGTGCGACGGCGTCGTCGACCGTGTGGGCGTCGGCCAGGTCCCCGGTGAGGGCCACGAAGGCCTGCTCCAGATCGGCTCCGGTGACCTCGATGTCGCTGAAGGCCACGCCCGAGGCGATCAATGACTTCACGGTGGCATCGGCATCGAGGGAATCGAGGACCACCTCGGACCCGTGCACGGTGGCCGCGTCCACGCCGTCGAGCTCCCGCAGGCGTACGGGGTCGGCTCCCGGTGACGCGAAGCGGACGCGTCGTGTCGGGACGGCGGCCTTGATGGTGGAGGCCGGACCGTTGGCCACCACCGTTCCCCGGCGCATGACGACGATGCGGTCGGCCACGGCGTCGACCTCGTCGAGGTGATGGGTGGCGAAGACGACGGTGCGGCCCTCCTGGGCGAAGCCGCGCATCATGGCCCAGAAGGTGCGCCGGCCCTCCACGTCCATGGCGACGGTCGGCTCGTCGAGGAAGACGAGCTCAGGGTCGCCCACGATGGCCAGGGCGAAACGCACCCGCTGGGCCTGGCCGCCGGAGAGCCGCTGGGTCTGACGGTCGGCGAGACCGGTGAGTCCGGCGCGCTCGAGGGTGCGATCGACGGGAGAAGGGCGACGGTACAGGCGCGACGTCATGGCCACCAGATCGCCGATCCTCACCCCGTGGGGGAGTCCGCTCCCGCCTCCCACCTGGACCATGGCGCCGACCCTCCCCGACGCCATAGCCGACCGGGGGTCGGTGCCGAGGACCGAGACGGCCCCCTGCTGGGGTCTTTGGAGGCCGAGGAGGATGGAGATGGCCGTCGACTTCCCGGCCCCGTTGGGGCCCAGGAGGGCGAGAGTCTCCCCCCGGGCCACCTCGAGGTCGAGGTGGTCGAGGGCGACGACGGAGCGGTAGCGGTGGACCACGCCGGAAAAGCGCAGTGCCGGCTCGATGTCGGCGTTCCCGAGGCGTGCGCCCCCCCCACGAGGTCCCATAGTCCTGCACTCATCGGCGCCGGGGCGCCCTCTATTGAGTTGCCCGGCGCGGAGGTCGGGATTCATCGGCCGCGGCCACGGCCGGGGCGGGGCCGACGGGCGTTCAGCGCCGGGCCCGGTCTGTCATCGAGCCAGGTCGACGCCGTCTTTGGGCCCGGCTGTAGGGTCGGGCCGTGCGCGGTTCGGTCACGGTCCACATGGCGGCGCCGGCCGAGACGATCTGGCGGGTGGTGAGCGACGTCACCACCACGGGCCGATTCAGCCCCGAGACGTTCGAAGCCGAGTGGCTCGACGGCGCCACGGGGCCCGGCGTCGGCGTCCGGTTCCGAGGCCACGTGCGACGCAACGGGCGGGGGCCGGTCTACTGGACCACCTGCGTCATCGTGGCCAGCGAGCCAGGTCGGGAGTTCGCCTTCACCGTCGGGGAGGGCTCGAAGGCCCTCAACACCTGGCGGTACACCTTCGAGCCGAGCGGCGACGGGACCGACGTGACGGAGTCCTTCGCGCTGGCCGACAAGGCCGCCATCCGGCTGTACTGGACGCTGCTCGGGTGGGCCCGGGGTCGGACGAACGCCGCTGGCATGCGGACCACCCTCGAGCGGATCAGGACCGAGGTCGAAGCGCCGGCGGGCGGCGGGGGCTGAGACCCCTCAGATCAACACCCGGCCCCGTCGGCTGGTAGAACCGGTCGATCTTCGACGACCTGCTCCTCGCCAACCGCCGTTATCGGACCGAGTTCCACGATTCGGGCGTGGAGGGAACGGCCGCCAAGGCGTTGGCTGTCTTGACCTGTATCGACTCCCGGATCGACCCGCTGGCCATGCTGGGGCTGCGGGCCGGCGACGCCAAGATCCTCCGCAACGCCGGGGCCAGGGTGACAGACGACTCCCTGCGCTCGTTGGTCCTCGCCGTCAACCTGCTCGGGGTGACGCGGGTCTGCGTGGTGCAGCACACCAATTGCGCCATGGTGGACTCCACCGAGGAGGAGATCCGGGCCCGGATCGAAGCGGCGCGCGGGGTCGGCACCGACGGATGGGACTTCCTGGCCACCACGGACCAGCTGGCCACGCTGCGCCACGACATCGACCTGATCGAGTCGTGTCCCCTGCTGCCGCCCGATCTCGAGGTGGGTGGGTTCATCTTCGACGTGCACAGCGGGGCCCTGGACGACGCCGTGCCGAGCAGAGGCGCCCGGCGCCGTCCCCCTCCCGGCGCGGTCGACCCACCTCCGGACCGGGGACGTCCCTAGGACGCGTCCGGGCTACGGGCCGTCCGAGGGTTCGCTCTTGACCGCCGCTCCGTTGGTCGCCGCTGCACCGAGGGGACCGAGTTGGCCGGCCAGGTCGCGTACCCCGGACAGGAGGTTGGTCAGCTCCATGGGGACGAGCACCTTGGTCGACGGCGAGCTCGCCACGTCGCGGAGCGCGTCGAGGTACTGGAGCATGAGCGTGTTGGCGTCGACATTCCGGGCCACGGCCGTGATCTGCTCCAGGGCCAGCGACAACCCTTCGGCCTGAAGGATGGCTGCCTGCCGGTCGCCCTCGGCCGACAGGATCGCCGACTGCTTCTGGCCCTCGGCCACCGTGATGGCGGCCTGCTTCTGTCCTTCTGACTCGGTGACGACGGCCCGGCGGGTGCGCTCGGCCGACATCTGGCGGGTCATCGCCTCCTGCACCGTGGGTGGTGGGTTGATCTCGCGCACCTCGACATTCGTCACCTTGACCCCCCACCGCTCGGTCACGTCGTCGAGCTTGGTGCGCAGAACGGTGTTCATCTCCTCGCGCTTGGAGAGGACGTCGTCGAGCGACATGTCGCCCACGACACTCCGCAAGGTCGTCGCCGCGATGTTCTGGGCGGCACCGGCGAAGTTCTGCACCTGGAGGACGGACATGACGGGGTCCATCACCTTGTAGAAGATGATGAAGTCGATGGAGATGGTGGCGTTGTCCCGGGTGATGGCCGACTGATGGGGTATCTCCAGGTAGCGCTCGCGCAGGTCCACCCAATTCGACCGGTCGGTGATGGGGTTGAGCAGCACCAGGCCCGGGCCCCGGGGTCCGAGGGACCGACCCAGGCGGAACAGGACGATGCGCTGGTACTCCCGGACGATCTTCACCGACAGAGTGGAGAGCACAACCAGGAGGACTCCGACGACCACGGCGACAGCGACGACAGCGATCACGTCCGCTCCTCATCTTTCTGACCGGCGGGGAGCTGGTCCCCGGCGGCGGCATCTGACCACACCCGCAGGCGCAGCCCCTCGACCTCCATGACCTCGACCGCCGCCCCCGCCGGCAGGCGACCGCACATCGACTCGGCCGTCCAGGTCTCTCCCCGGACCCGGACGGTGCCCAGGGGGTCCAGGTCGGTGAGGGCCACGCCGTCGGCCCCCCAGAGTCGACCGGACCCGATCGAGGGCTGGCGGCGGCGGAGGGCGGGAAGCGAGAGGGCCCCGGCCACGATGGCGCCGACGGAGACGAGGGCGGCTCCGGCCAAAAGGACCCACCCGAAGACGGGACGGCTTCCGGAGGGGACCATCTCGATGGCCCCGACGACGAGGGCGACACTGGCCAGGATGCCGAGAGCGCCGGCAGCGACGAGCCCGTGCGGTCCGGTGTGGACGCCGACGGCCAGCCCCGCTGCGACGACCACGAGGACCGACAACGCCACCAGAACCATGGGGCCTCCCTTAGCAACTGGCCCGCTGGTGCCAATCGTACCGGCCTGTCCCCCCTCCCGCACGACGGGTGGCGGAGCCTTGCGTGGTGGCCGCGGCTCCGGTCGCCCGCCACGATCTGGCCCGGCAACGGCGAAATGGGCATGATCAAGGGCGATGGAGAGCGCGCCCGGCGGGATCTACTACGACCCCTACGACTTCGACATCGACGCCGACCCGTACCCGGTCTTCAAGCGCCTACGGGACGAGGCGCCGCTCTACTACAACGAGAAGCTGGACTTCTACGCCGTCAGCCGGTTCGCCGACGTCGAGTCGTGCTCGATCGACTGGCAGACCTTCAGTTCGGCGCGGGGGTCGGTTCTCGAGATCATCCGGTCAGGGATGGCGACGCCGAAGGGGATGTTCATCTTCGAGGATCCGCCCCTCCACAATCTGCACCGTCGGCTCATGGCCAGGGTCTTCACGGCGCGGCGCGTGTCGGTCCTCGAGGCGCGCATGCGTGAGTACTGCGCCGCCGCGCTCGATCCCCTCGTCGGCAGCGGTGGTTTCGACTTCGTGCGCGACCTCGGTGCCGACCTTCCGATGCGGGTGATCAGCGACATGCTCGGGATCCCCGAGGAGGATCAGGTGGCCGTTCGCGACCACTTCGACGAGGGACTGCGTATCGAGGAGGGTCGGCCTCCGGCCGAGAAGGAGGTCGTGACCCGGGCCGCCGACATGTCGAGCTTCGCGCCCTACATCAGCTTCCGGCGTCAACACCCGGCCGACGACCTCATGACCGATCTGATCGAGGCCACGTTCGTCGACGAGACGGGCGTGGAGCGGCAACTCGACGACGACGAGGTCCTCAATTACGCGATGCTCCTGGCCGCCGCCGGCAACGAGACCACCACCAAGCTCATCGGTTGGTCCGGGTTCCTCCTGGGTGCTCATCCCGACCAGCGCCGGTCCCTCGTCGAGGATCCGGGGTTGATCCCGGGCGCCATCGAGGAGATTCTGCGGTACGAGGCGCCGTCACCGGTCCAGGCCCGGTACGTGACACGGGAGGCCGAGATCCACGGCTCGACCATGGCCGAGGGCTCGATCCTGCTGATGCTCAATGCCGCCGCCAACCGCGACGACCGGCAATTCGACGACCCGGACCGCTTCGACGTCCGGCGCTCCATCGACCACCACGTGACCTTCGGCTTCGGGCTGCACTTCTGCATGGGCGCGGCTCTGGCGAGGCTCGAGGGGCGGGTGGCGCTCGAAGAGGTGCTGGCACGGTTCCCTGACTGGGAGGTCGACCACGCCGGTGCCGAACGCGTCCACACCACGACCGTCCGGGGATGGCACCGCCTGCCGGTGTTCGTGTAGTGGCTCCCCCTCGACGAGGCGTGGCGATCTCAGGGGAAACCGGTGACGCCCGGTTCCCGCTCGACCCCGAGCGAGTTCAGGGTGAAAGCGACCAGGTGGTACTGGCCGACGACCATGCAGACCTCGATCAGCCGGTGCTCGTCGTAGTGCTGCGCCAGGGCACCCCACGTCTCGTCCGAGATCGACGCGTCCCGGTGCAGCTCGTCGGCCGCCGTCAGGAGAGCGGTCTCGAGGGAGGTCCACCCCGGGGCGCCGGGACCGTCGATCACGCGGGTGATCTCGGCGTCGTCGAGGCCGACAGAGCGGGCGATGCGTGCGTGTTGGCCCCATTCGTACTCGGCCCGCGTGTTCCAGGCGGTCCGCAGGATCAGCAACTCCCGGTGACGCGCCGCGAGCTCGCCCCGGTAGAGGAGGTAGCCACCGAAACTGGCCCACCGCTTGAACAGCCCCGGATGGCGGACCAGGGTGGCGAAGATGTTCAGGTCGACCCCGTCCACCTTGATCGGATCGAGCATCTCACTCACCCGTGTGTCGCGCCCTTCCTCGGGTAGGGGCAGGATGCGGGGAGGTCCCGGACGCGTCGCCATGGCCGAGAGGTTAGACACCCGGCGTCCGACGGCGGGTGGGGCACACCGCCAGCACCCTTTAGGACAGCGTCGGACCGTCCGTCAGGAGTCCACCGGTGCGCCGACCCGGCCCGACGGCGGCCGTCACGTCCCGGGGACCGACTGTCTCGCCGCACGATCCGCAGACCAACACGGCGTCGGCCGACGATCCACACGCCTTGTGGGTGACGACGAGAGGCGGTCCGAGTGGTGCGGAGTGGCGGTCGCCCCACTGACGCATGGTGGTGAGAACCGGCCACAGGTCGCGACCCTTGTCGGTGAGCCGGTAGTCGTAACGCAGCGGGTGCTCGGAATACGGCTCCCGCCGCAAAACGCCCGCGTCGACCAGGTGGGACAGGCGTTGCTGGAGGATGTTGCGCGAAATGCCCAGGCGCTTCTGGAAGGCGTCGAAACGCGTCACGCCCAGGAACGCGTCCCTCACCACGAGCATGCTCCACCACTCACCGACGACCTCGAGACACTGGGCCACCGAACACTCCATGTCGGCGAAGCTCTTGCGTTCCATCCCTTCATCCTACTTGGTTGCATAATAGAACTCAATCACCTAGAGTCGACCCCATGGCGAGCACCACGGAGATCCGCCCTAGCTCCGCAGAGCCGGTCGCCGGCGCGGCCGACGGTGGCAATCACCGGGCGCTCGTGTTCGTGGTCACCGCCCTGGGCGCCTTCATGGCGTCGCTCGATCTGTCGATCGTGAACGTGGCGTTCCCCGCCCTCGAACGATCCTTCAGAAACGACTCGAGGGCATCGCTCGCCTGGGTCATCACCGGCTACAGCATCGTGTTCGCGTCGCTTCTGGTCACCGCCGGTCGCAGCGCCGACCGTCTGGGTCGCAGGCGTCTGTTCTTCCTCGGCCTCGGGGTGTTCACCCTCGGGTCGGCGCTGTGCGGCCTGGCGCCGTCGGTGGGCCTGCTCGTCGCCGGTCGGTTCGTCCAGGGCAGCGGGGCGGCCGCCATGTTGCCGGCCTCGCTCGGCCTCCTCCTCGGGGCCTACCCGAACGAGCGCCGCTCCCAGGTGGTGGCGCTGTGGGGTGGCATCGGCGCCCTGGCCGTCGCCACCGGACCGTCTCTCGGTGGGCTCCTCGTGACCGGTGCCGGGTGGAGGTGGGTGTTCTTCGTCAACCTGCCGATCGGCGCCATCGGGTACCTCGTCGGACGGCGGGTCCTCACGGAGACGCCCACCGACCGCTCCGAGGTGAAGCCGGACTATGCCGGGGTCGTGATGGTGACCACGACATTGGCGGCCCTGGTCCTCGGGATCACGGAGGGACCGAGCTGGGGTTGGTCGAGCGGACGGATCATCGCGTGCTTCCTCGGTGCGGTCCTCGTGGGTGCCGCCTTCCTCCGCCGGTCGGCACGCCATCCCGAGCCCGTGCTCGACCTGACCCTCTTCCGGTCGCGGTCATTCAGCGTGGCCAACGCGGCCACCGTTCTGTACGCCATGGGCTTCTTCGCCATGCTGCTCGGGAACATCCTCTTCCTCACGAGCGTGTGGGGGTACTCGATCCTGAAGGCGGGGCTGGCTGTGACCCCCGGACCCCTGGTGGTGGCCCTCGTCTCAGGCCCGGCCGGACGGATTGCCCAGCGGGTCGGGTTCCGAACCGTGCTCCTGGTGGGCTTCGCCGTCTTCGCCGGCGGCCTCGGCTGGTACGCCACCGCCATCGGCCTCCACCCCGAGTACGTGACCCGTTGGCTGCCGGCCACGCTGATCACCGGCCTCGGGATCGGGCTCACGTTCCCCGTTCTCAGCGCGACCGCCGTGTCGAGTCTGCACATCGGGAGCTTCGCCGTGGGAAGTGCCGTGAACCAGACGGCCCGTCAGGTCGGCGGCGCGTTCGGTGTCGCCCTGCTGGTCGTCATCCTCGGCACGCCCCGCTCCCCGGCGGCGGCTGTCGTCAACTTCCGTTACCTGTGGGCGTTCGCGGCCACCATGGCGGTGCTCTCCGGCCTCGTCACCACCCTGCTGGCGCGCCGACGCGAGCAGTCGTCCACGGTGGCCACCACAAGCTGACCTCCCCACGACCTGACCGTTCACACCGGAGAAGGAGAGCCGTGTCATCGCCATCTCGATCGAGAGCCCCTGCCGAGACGACCAGTGACTACGACCGGTCGACCGCCGTCACGCCCTCCGAGGGGGGTTGGACCGTCGAGCTCGACGGCTCCTGGAGCATCGGGGGCTCCATGAACGGCGGATACCTCCTGTGCGCCATGGTCAACGCCGCCGTGGCGACGACGTCGGTGCCCGACGCCCTGGCCGCCACGGCCACGTTTCTCTCTGCGCCATCGAGCGGTCCAGCCCAGGTGAGCGTGGACGTGGTCAAGCGTGGCCGGCGGTCGACCGTGACCGAGGTCGTGCTCCATCAGGGAGGGCGCGATCACGTGCGGGCCGCCGCCGTGCTCGGTGAACTCGACGACCTCGACGGGCCCAGCCTCGACGCCGCCTCGGCGTCGGTCCCCCCGCTCGACCAGTGCGTGTCCCTGCGCGACCGACGGGGGCCGAGCGCCATGGCGCCACCGGAGATCTTCCGACACTTCGACGTGCGGCTCGCGCCGGACGTCGGATGGCTGACCGGCGCCCGCAAAGGAGGGGCTGACGGCACAGAGGCCCGGATCGAGGGCTGGGCGCGCTTCGCCGACGGACGCGAACCGGACAGCACCTCGCTGATGCTTTTCGCCGACGCCTTTCCACCGGCTGTTCTCGACGCCTATCCCGCAAGTTGGGTGCCGACCCTTCAGTACTCGGTGTATGTCCGCGCCCGGCCCCGACCCGGATGGCTCCAGGGATCGTTCCGGACCCGTTCGATGGTGGGCGGCCTGCTCGAGGAGGACGGCGAGCTCTTCGACCACACGGGCCGCCTCGTGGCCCTGTCCCGCCAACTGGCCCTGCTGTTGGCCCCGACCTGAGGCGTTGGGTTGGGGGTGCGTGGCATGCTGGCGACGTGGCGCGCCCCGTGGGCAGGCGGACACTGCTGAAGGCGGTGGTGGGAGCGGCGGCCGGCATCGGACTGGCCGGAGTGACATGGTCGGCCACCCGCAGCCGCAGGACGACGTCGCCGCTGACCGAGGAGCGGGCAACGAAGCATCCGCCGCCGACCACCAGCGGCAACCGGTCCCCGGCGCCCCCGGGGGTTCTGGCCGGCATGGTGGTGGGCGTCGACCCCGGGCACAACGGCGACAACTGGAACCACACCTCCTACATCAACCGGTCCGTGTGGAACGGACGCGAGGAAGAGACCTGCGACACGACCGGGACCCAGGAGGCCAACGGGTACACGGAAGCGGAGTTCGCCTTCAACGTGTCCCAGTACCTTTCGGCCGCCCTGCGCGCCCAGGGGGCGACCGTGGTCCTCACGAGGATGACCAACAACGGCTACGGCCCGTGCATCACCGAGAGGGCGAGCATGGTGAACGACGCCGGCGCTCACGTCGCCATCTCCATCCACGCTGACGGGGGTCCGGTCGACGGCCGGGGCTTCTCGATCCTGGAGCCGGTGGCGAGCGGCGTCAACGACGGCGTGATCAGCTCCTCGCAGATCTTCGGAGTGCATGTCCGCAGCGCCTTGTTGGCCAAGACCCCGATGCCGGTGAGCGACTACTACGGCGTGAGCGGCATCGTGCCGCGCGATGACCTCGGAGGACTGAACCTCACCACCGTGCCCAAGGTCATGGTCGAGTGCGGGAACATGCCCAATCCGACGGATGCCGCGCTGCTGGTCGACCCCGGGTTCCAGCAGCAGGTGGCCACCGCTCTGGCCACGGCCGTCACCACCTTCCTGACCAACGACGCGCCGGTACAAGACCCGCCACGACCTCCGTGACCGGCGGCTAGGAGGAGGAATCTCACGCCCGTCGTCAGACGTGCGGCTCATGCGCCACCGTTCGAGGCCGGCCACAGTGCATCCGTGGCCAAAGATCGGGTGCCGCACCCGCACCAAGTACGATGTCCAACGCCCGTCCCGCCGTGGGGCCCCGATCCGGAAAAGCCCATTTGATGCCCGAATTCAGCGATCCCCAGACCGACAGGACGCCCAATGTCGTCATCATCGGCGCGGGGCCTGCCGGGCTGACCGCCGCCTATGAGCTCGCCGTGCGTCACGGCATCACGTCGACGGTTCTCGAATCGGACTCGGTCGTGGGCGGCATCAGCCGAACCGTCGAGCGCGACGGCTGGCGATTCGATATCGGTGGCCACCGTTTCTTCACCAAAGTCAAAGAGGTCGAGGCCTTCTGGCACGAGATCCTGTCCGACGACGACTTCATGCTGCGGCCACGGTTGAGCCGCATCTACTACGAAGGGAAGTACTACGACTATCCCCTGAAGGCGTCGAACGCACTGAAGAACCTCGGGATCCGGGAGGCCTTCCTCTGCGTGATGTCCTACGTCTGGGTCCGCATCCGACCGCCGAAGGACCAGACGACGCTGGAAGGGTGGATCGCGGCGCGCTTCGGTTGGCGGCTGTACACGCATTTCTTCAAGACGTATAACGAGAAGCTGTGGGGGGTTCCCACCAACAACCTTCCGGCAGACTTCGCCGCTCAGCGCATCAAGAACCTCTCGCTGTTCAACGCTGTCATCAACTCGCTGTTGCCGCGCAGGAACAAGAAGGACATCACGTCACTCATCGAGGAGTTCCAGTACCCCAAGCTCGGCCCCGGGATGATGTGGGAACGGTGTCGAGATCTGGTCGAGGCCAACGGATGCAAGGTGATCATGAACACCCGCGTGGTCGGGGTACGCCACCACGACGGGCGAGCGGTGGCGGTCGTCGCTGAGACAGCGGACGGAACTCGCGAAGAGTTCCCCTGTGACCACGTGGTCTCATCCATGCCCATCTCGCAGCTCCTGACGGTCATGGACCCGCCGGCGGCCGACACCGCTGTCCGCGCCGCCCGGGATCTGCGGTACCGGGACTTTCTCACCGTGGCCCTGGTGGTCCCTGTGGAGTACAGCTTCCCCGACAACTGGATCTATGTGCACTCGCGCGATGTCCAGGTCGGCCGGATCCAGAACTTCGGTTCATGGTCCCCCTATCTGGTCAAAGAGGGCCGCACCTGCCTCGGACTGGAGTTCTTCGTGTTCGAGGGGGACGAGACGTGGAACACGAGCGACGCCGAGCTCGTCGCACAGGGGACCCGTGAGCTGGCCATCCTCGGGCTGGTCGATCCGTCCAAGGTCGAGGCCGGTTACGTGGTGCGGATGCCGAAGGCCTATCCCTTCTACGACGAGCACTACAAGGTCAACGTGTCCAGGATCGTCGAGTGGCTGGAGGACTGCACCCCCAACGTCCACCCCGTGGGGCGCAACGGCATGCACCGGTACAACAATCAGGACCACTCGATGTACACGGCCATGCTGACGGCCGAGAACATCGCACGGAGCACCCGCCATGACGTCTGGAACGTGAACGTCGAAGAGGAGTATCACGAGGAGTCGTCGGGCGACGATGAAACCCCCGATCGCGGATCCCGGGGCACCGGCCGTGACGCTCCCGTGATCCACCGCAGCGCCTACGGCGAGGATCATCCCGTCAATCGGTGAGCAACTCCGCCGGGGTACCGGGAGGGGGCACGCGACAGGGCCCCCGGTTCAACCGGGGGCCCCACCGATATTCCCGTCGATCTCTGAACGGCTACGACTTGGCCACCCCGGACAGGGTCGTCGAGCTCATGCCGAAGTTGGCGTCACCGCTGTAGGTCGCCACCACCGTCCAACTGGAGCTCGGTTGCGGATTCGACTTGGTCGCCTTCTTCACGACGAGCCACCCGGCCTTCAGCGTGCACGTGGCCACGTCCTGAGGGGGTGTGGCGCCGTTGACAGCCAAAGGCTGCACCCTGCCGCCGGGACTGCATCTGGCCTTGCTGTGACTCCCGGGAGCCGCGGCCACGAATGTGACCGTTCCCGTCGGAGTACCGGAACCTCCGGTGACAGTGGCGGTGAAGACCGTCTGTTGCTTGCTCGCCGGCTTGGCGTCGAAGGAGAGAGTGATGTGGCTCTTGGCCGTGGTGACGGCTTCGGAAATGCTGGCGCTGCTACCAGCGTACGTCCCATCGCCCGAGTAGACGGCCTTGACGGCATACGGTGACGCCGAGGCCGACAGGCTTCCGGCTGCCACCTGGCAGGCGGCCTTGCCCCGGCCGTGGATCTTCACCGTGTCGGAGACCGTGCAGTCGACGGTGCTCGAGTCGCTTCCCGTGATGGTGAACGTCACCGTGCCGGTGGGCTTGCCCGAACCCTTGGTGGACGCCGCCACAGTGGCTGTGAACGTCGCCGCGTGACTGTTGGCCACGCTGGCGGCGGCCTTCAGGGTCGTGGTGGTGGCCGCCGTTCCCACCGCACTGGCAGTGAACGGAGCCAGCGCGAGGATCGTCACCGTGGCGACCGCACCCGCCCCGGCAACGGTGGCACATTTTCTCAATCGGCTTCGCATCTTGATGTCCCCCAGAGCTGACCCCGAACCGCATCGGCCTTGTGCCGAGTGGGTGCGCGACAATCGCCGCCGTTGTCATGACCGATTGTGACGGGTCGCCCCCACCGGAGGCCCAACCAGGGGTCAAATCTTGGCGGGCGCGCTCAGATGGTCGCCTGAGCGGGATCCGCCGTCACGGGAACGTGACGCTCGTCTGGCCCTGCGGGACATCCCAGCCGAAGGTGCTCACTCCCTCTCCCCGGGAGATCGTGTGGGCGCCGAGATGGACACGAACGAAGCGGAGATCGGCGACCACCTGGGCGCGGCTGAGCGCCTCGTTTCCCGCCGTGGCGATGACGAGGACCACCTTGGACGCTTTCAGCGGCAGGGTCTGGGGTGACAGCTGCAGGGGGTAGACGTACCGACGTTGTGAGAAGCGGCCGACCACCCCGTTCGAGGCGATCACCTCGTCCGAAGGAGGGGCGTGGTCCAGGGCCCTGTGCAGAGCCACCGCTCCGGACGGCGTCACGGTCCACCACGTCTGACGGAGGTGGACGAGCAGGCGCGCGTCCTGGACGACCGCGCTGAGGGCGAGAAGACAGGCCAGTCCCCAGACGATCGCCCCCCGGTTCGTCGGGAGGCGACGGGGCGCCGCTGCCGAGGGTGCACTTCGGGGAGACCCGGCTTCGAGCCGTGCCCCCAACCAGAGGAGCACGATGACGTCGCCGACGAGGACGAACGGGATCACAGCCAGCGTCTGGAACGAATCGTTGACACTGCTGAACGACGGACTCACCGCCAGGCCGGCGGGCACCAGGGTCCCGAAGGACACCAACAAACCGATCGGCGAAAGGATCCCTACCAGACCGGAGGTGATGAGGGGGCGAACCATGGCGTGCGATCGGGAGGAGAGCATCCGTAGCGCCCGCACCGGGTGGCGCAGGACGCCACTGAGCAAGGCGAACGTGCCCGCATGGCCGTTGTCGGCCACCAGGTACGAATACTGGCTGGCCAGGTTGCTCGCCTGATTGGCTCCGACCCCGGTGACGACGAGGACCCACGCTCCGGCGACGACGCTGACGACGAGCGTCGTGACGAGACCACGTCGGTCGCGCGGCCGCCGGGCGAGGAGCGCGATCAGGACACCGAGCCCGACGAAGAGCAGGAGTTCGGTGACAACGGCACCGAAGAGCAGACAACCGGCCGCCGCCAGACAGGCGCGGGTCCACCGGCCGTTCCACAGCCAGTAGCCCACGAGAACCAGCAGCGGGAGCCCGAGCGGGGTCAGATGGATGTCGAAGGACACCGTCTCGTACCACCAGGCGTTGGCCATGAGCACGAGGAGGGCAAGGAGTCCGGCGACGGTCCGGTGACGATCAAGGCGGACGGTGAGGAGAGTCCAGACCCAACGCAACGTGATCAGCTCGGCCGCGGCCACGGCGATGTCCTGGACCACCAACAACCAGAACGGGGAACCGGAGAGGATGTGCAGAAGGCTGAGCGGCCACATCACGAGATCGAAGTGGTCGCGCAAGAAGGGTGTCGACGGATACCGGACGGTGTCGAGAGGTAGCGCGTTGCCGTGGGCGATCAGATACCAGGCCTGGGCGTTGTGAGCGAAATCCTCCAGGAGGTCAAAGCGCCTGTAGAGGTACCAGCTGTAGAGGATCAGGACGACCAGTTGGGCCGCGACGAGAACGACGCAGATCGTGGGGAAGAGCCCCGGTTTCGGAGGCCGCCGGGAGAGGGCCCCTCTCATCACGTCCGCCGCGCACAGGCGCAACGCCTGCGTGGGCCGGTCGGTCTCAGGGGCGCGTGGGCCTCGCTACCGCTGTCGGCCGCGGTCAGCCTTGCGGTGCTTCCACGCCATGAGGAGCCCGTCGATGGGATCGTCGATCGTCCCCACGGCCTTCCCGCACGCGAGGCACAACACCTTGCGCGTACAACAACCACCGAAACGGGGGCTGCGCAACGGGGGATCGAACGCTGCCCATCGCCAGATGCGGCGCTGGTGAACTGCCAGTGCTCGTGCTCCTTCACCGTGCTTGTTCACGATCGCCCTCCCCCCCTCGGGGGTGGATGGTACGCACAAAAACTGAAAGATGCCTGTGAAAGTCGGCCCATTTTCCAACACGCCCGTCCCGTGGCGCGCCGACCGGAGAGGGAGTGGTGGAGATGGGGTCATTGTGGCGCCCGTAAGCTGGCGGACCGTGACGCACCGGAGTCCTGGCAATCGGTGGCTCGAGGACAGCGTTGCCCGGGGCGGCGACTACGACGAGCGCTTCGCGCGGCTGGCAGCTCAGGGTCTCGATGTTCATGGGGAGGCCAATCTGGTTGCATCTCTCGGGCTGCGATCGGTTCTGGACGCGGGGTGCGGAACGGGCCGGTTGGCGATCGAGTTGGCGCGACGCGGACTCGACGTGGTCGGCGTCGACCTGGACGCCGAGATGCTAGCGGTGGCCCGGGACAAAGCTCCACTCATCCGCTGGGTCGAGGCGGACCTGGTCGGCGTCGACCTGGGCTGCACCTTCGAGGGGGTCGTTCTGGCCGGCAACGTGATGATCTTCCTGACCCCGGAAACCGAGCGCAAGGTCTTGGCCAATCTCGCCCGTCATCTGGAGGCCGGGGGGCTCCTGGTCGCCGGGTTCTCCCTCCTCGAGAACCGCCTCACGCTCGAGGCGTATGACCGCCTGGCCGCCGAGGCAGGGCTGGAGCGAGTCGACCGGTGGTCCACCTGGGACCGCGCACCGTTCAGCCCCCACGCCGACTACGCGGTCTCGGTCCACACCAAAGGGTGAGGCGCCCGTCCACGCCGGAGCTGGCGAGGGCCGGTGTCCGGGCCGCTCGGTAAAGTGGGCTCGGCCACGTTGTCCTCATCACCCGGAGGAAACGCCGCCGCCTGGAGGAAACATCATGACGATCACCGATCTCCCGCCCACCGCTGTCCACCGGGGAGAGGACGAGTTGCCCTTCGTCGACATCGGCGACGGGGGGACCCTGCAGCTGCTCCAGGTCGATCTGGCCAACGGGGTCTGGATCGTCCGCAACCACTTCCCTCCGGATACGACCATCCCCACCCACAAGCACACGGGGCACGTCTTCGCCTTCACCCAGAAGGGGTCGTGGTTCTACAAGGAGTACCCCGACGTCGTGAACACCGCCGGCTCCTATCTCTATGAGCCGGCGGGATCGGTTCACACCCTTCATGTCCCGGCCACCAACGACGGGGTCACCGACGTGTGGTTCGCCATTCACGGGGCCAACCTGAACCTGGACGCCGACGGCAACGTCGAGCTGGTGATCGATGCTCACGGGATCCTGCCGTTCTACCGGGCGGTCTGCGCAGAGCAATTCGGCATCGCCGACCCGCCGGTCGTCGTCATCGGGGGCTGACACGGATGCGGGCCGTGGTCCTCACCGATGAGCGTCCCCGGCTCGAGATGTCCGATCTGCCCCTTCCCGCACCGGGTCCCGGCGAGGCTCTCCTGCGCGTCACCGGCTGCGGGATCTGCGGAAGCGACCTGCACCTTGCCAGCCAGTTGGCCGCCCCGGGCGCCGTCCTCGGCCACGAGATCGCCGGGGAGCTCGCGGCTGTGGGCTCAGGGATCGATCCGGCGACGTGGCCGAACGGGACGGCCGTGGTGGCCCGACCGTTCGGTGGGTGTGGTGACTGCGTCTGGTGCCGGGGCGGACGGGCCGACCACTGCGCTCAGTTCCAACTCATCGGACTCGAGCGGCCCGGAGGGTTCGCCGAATTCGTGACCGTCCGCGCCGACGAGCTCTTCCGACTCCCGGCCACGATCAGCGCCGATGAACAGCCCCTGGTGGAACCGTTGGCCGTGGTTCGTCGGGCGTTCCGCAGGGGTCAGGTGACCCCCGGCGACCGTGTCGCCGTCCTGGGCGCCGGTCCGATCGGCCTGGCCGCCGTGGCCTGGGCCGTGGCCATGGGGGTGGAGGTGGTGGTGGTCAGCGAGCCTTCGGCCCTCCGGCGCGACCTGGCCCTCGGATTGGGCGCCCGTGCCGCGTTCGACCCCACCGTCGAACCCATCGCCGCCGGCGTCCTCGAGGCCACCGGCGGCGGCCCGAGCGTCGTCGTCGAGTGCAGCGGGCGTCCCGGACTCATCGAGCAGGCCATCGAGCTGGTGGCGGTGGACGGGCGCGTCGTCGTCGTGGGGATCTGCCCGCAGAACGACGAGATCTTCCCGTTCTGGGCCTTGTCCAAGGAGATCGACGTCCGCTTCGCCATCTATTACGGGCGCGAGGATTTCACCGACACTCTCGAGGCCCTCGACGCCCACCGGCTCGACGCCCGGTCGATGGTGACCGAGACGATCGGCCTGCACGAGCTCCCCGAGCGCTTCGCCCGGCTCGAGCGCGACCCGGACGCCGGGAAGGTCATCGTCTGTCCGTAGATGGATGGTCGGCGTGATCGGTGCCGACCCACGAGCGACAGGAACTACCGAGGATTTCGCGTTCCGGACTTGACCGCCTGCACCATGAGCGTCTGTTCCGTTCTTCCCGCCACGTTGGTGGCCGTGACATCCAATGTGTACGTGCCGGCACTGCGCGCCCGCGGCATGCCCGCCAGGACACCGGTCGCAGCGTCGAAGGTCACCCCCCGGGGAAGCGCCCCGGTGAGGGAGAAGGTCGGCGCGGGCAAACCGGTGGCGACCACGCTGAAGCTGAAGGAGTGCCGGACCGTCACCGTGAGCGACCCCGGGCTCGTGATCGCCGGGGCCTGGTCGGGAGAGCTCGGGGTGACCACCACCTCGGTGGACCGTGGCCCCTGACCCACGCCGTTGACGGCGCTCACCTCGTAGTAGTAGCTGGTCCCGTTGACCACGGACAGGTCGGTATCTACGGGGCTCGAGACGGAACCGAGCAGCGACTCCGTCCCGGGGGCGGTCCCCCGGTAGACGTCATAGGCGGTGATCGCCGACCCCCCGTCGGCCGGCACGGTCCAGCTCAACGCCACCGACCCGTCGCCGGGTGACGCAGTCACCGCGGGGGGGCCGGGGACCGCGGCCGGGGAGACGGTGAGGGGAAGGGCGGCCGATTGCGCACCGGTGTTGGCGGCCACGTCCGTGACGGTGGCCGTCACCGAGTGCGACCCGTCGTCCAGGGCGGGCAGGGTGTACCGCCAGTTGCCCGAGCCGTCCGCCACGGTGGTGCCCACCGTGGCGCCGTCCACGAACACGGTGACCGTGTCGTGCGGTGCGGCGCCGGCGCCGTCGACGATGGGATCCGGCACCGCCGACACGTCATCCGTACCTGACGCCGGGTCCAGGGTGGGAGCCGGAGGTGGGGGCGGCGGAGTGGTGATGATGGTCAGTGACAACGCCGCCGACGGAGTGCTCTGGACACCGGCCTCGTTGACGGTCGCCGCGGAGAGCTCGTCCATGCCGGAGGCGAGCGGGTCGGTGATCACCGTCCAGGATCCCGTCGAGCTGGCCATGGCCCCGCCGACGAGCCTGCCGCCTTCGAGGATGCGGATCGGGACGTCCGGGACGCTCGTCCCGTCGAGCCGGGGACTCGTACTGTTCGTGATGTCGTCGCCCTGGACGCCCGAGTCGCTCACTGGGTCCAGCGTCGGTTGCGAGGGCGGCGCCAGCGGCACGGTGTCCACCGTGAAGTCGAAGGGGCTGACCACGTTGGAGGAGTTGGGCGCCAGTTCCACGGCCGTCAGCTGATGGGCGCCCTCGGTCAGAGCCGTCGTGTCGTCGATGCAGACCTGGCCGTAGCCGTTGGAATTGAAGGTCCCGATCCCCGTGCCGTCCATGGATGCCCGATAGGACGACAGCCCGCCGTCCCCGTTCAGCAGGAACGACGGTGTAGCGACCGAGCTGGCGGTCCTGTCCGAGCCGATCTGGAGGTGCTGGCCGCAGGTGCCGTTGTCCAGCTGGATGGCATTGAGGGCGTACGCCTCCGCCCGACCGGCAGGCACCAGACCGACGCCGAGCGCGAGCAGAACCGCACCGGCCCGGTACCGGAGCCGGAGGGGAGATCGCCGGTTCGGCGGCCCCACGTGGCCTCTCAACGGGCCACGTGAGCAGGGCCGACGTCGCTGGCCAGGACAATTCGTCATACACGGGGTATCTCGGGCGGGCCGAGCGGGGACTTGAGCCCGGCCCAACGCCACCGAGACGGGTGCCGATCTCGGGATCCCCCTCCCCCGGGCCCGAAGAGATGCCGATCGAGGCCGCCGGTCTCACCCTGTGAGCGTCCGGATGACCACTATCCGTGCCTGAGTCGTCCTCATCCGACGCCCGCGCGGCGGCTTGTGGCGGGTCCCCCTCCCCCGGACCGGCGACCCTCCCGGATAAGCGATTTGGTGGCTCGACGAGGGGTTTTGTCAAAATTGACAGTTGTGAGAGGACCTTTCCGGGAGTAGCACAGGAGCTGTTGTGTCTTCGTTGTGAAAACGCTGGCACCTGATCTCATCGTCGTCAGCCCCGGGGCAGCCGTTGGCCACAAGAAAGGTCTGAATGTTCCACTCACCTTCCCGTCGCCTCCGGCGCCTGGCCATGCTCGGCTCGGCCATGGCCGTGGTCGTCCCGTTGCTGGTGGTGACCGGTCCGGCGGCGGAAGCCGGGCCGCGACACAGCGTCACCCCGTCCAAGGTCTGCGATCCGACCACCCCTGTCGGACAGCCGTACACGTGCTCGTACGCCATTCAAGACACCGACGGGTTCCACGACACCATGACCGTGTCCGACATCGACGACGTGGTCACGACGGCGACGGGCACCATCGACTCCGGCAACATCCTGGGTTCGCTGCAGCTGATCTTCGACCCGGGCGTTGTCAATCCGAGTGCCATGCCGACCTGCACCGGAGGGAGCGGCCTGGGCACCGTGGCCAGCCCGTACGTGGGTGCGACGCTCTGCACGATTCCGTGGGACGCCGGGATCGAGACGAACGACTACAGCTTCTATACCGTCAAAGGGGTCGACTACAACCTCCCCGGCCACTCACTGACGGACCTGGTCACATTCACCTGGGACTCGCTGTGCGAGAGCGGCATCAGCTGCCCCTCTCCCAACCAGCTCGCCACCATCGGCGGCAGCTCGTTCGTGCAGCAGCTGCCCTCGCAGACGAGCACCGCGGTGCGCAACGGCTCGGGCACGGCCGTGGCGGCGGTGACGGTGGGGACGACGGTGCACGATTTCGTCACGGTCGCCCCCGGATCCGGTGCCCCGGCGGGCAGTCCCACGCCGACGGGGAACGTGACGATCGACTGGTTCACGAACGGCACCTGCACGTCCCCCGCCAATGCGGTGAGCAGTCCCTTCACCCTCAACGCCAGTGGCCAGGTTGACGCCACCAGCTTCAACTTCACACCGACCGCCGCCGGGCGGTATGCCTTTCAGGCCCACTACACGACCGATCCGGCCGACCCGGCATACACAGCGTCGGACGGAGCCTGTGAGCCGCTCACCGTGGTCGATGCCAGCATCAGCATCTCCCCGCTCACCGCCACCAATCCGGTCGGGGCGACGCACACCTTCACCGTCTCGGTGACCGAGAACCTGGGGACGGGTTCGGTCGCGGCCCCCGACGGCACCAAACCGACGCTGTCGTTGGTCAACACCGGCGGCGCCACGGCCACCATCACGGGCGGGACCTGCGCCACCCCTGGGACACTGTCCGGTTCGTGCACCTTCACGATCAGCTCCCCCACCACCGGTGTCACCACGGCCACCGCATCGGTCACCCTCACCGTCGACGGCCTGAGCGTGACAAGGAGCACGACCGGACCCGACAGCAGCGGAGACAGCCCACCGGCGACGAAGAACTGGGTGAAGGCCGACACGCAGACGGTCACCGCTGTCCAGCTGGGCGGCACCACGGTCACCTCGGTCCCGCTCGGCTCGACGGTCACGGACCTGGCCACGGTGACGGGCACCGGCGCCGGCACCCCCACGGGCACGGTCACCTTCACCTTCTTCGCCAATGGCACCTGCGCCGCCACGGGGGCGGCGGCGGGGACCATCAGTCTTGTTTCCGGGTCGGCCACCTCGAACTCCGAGGGACCGCTCGTGGCCGGGTCGTATTCCTTCCAGGCCACCTACAACGGCGACAGCAGTTACAACACCTCGACCGGCACCTGTGAGCCGTTCACGGTGACGCAGGGAAACGTGAGCATCACGACCGCCGTGCAGCTCGCCGGCACCACGGTCACCTCGGTGCCCTTCGGGTCGACGGTCACCGACCTGGCCACGGTGACGGGCACCGGAGCGGGCACCCCCACCGGCACGGTCAGCTTCACCTTCTTCGCCAACGGCACCTGCGCCGGAACGGGAACCGCGGCCGGGACCGTCACCCTGGCGTCGGGATCGGCCACCTCGAACTCCGAGGGACCGCTCTTGGCCGGGTCGTATTCCTTCCAGGCCACC
>Ga0209415_10002789_pt1 | contig 32724 bp, 30 predicted proteins | sample PeaSoiSIISIP2007_FD_187696 | JGI IMG/M metagenome (GOLD analysis project Ga0209415, IMG submission 187696) | Peat soil microbial communities from Weissenstadt, Germany - SII-SIP-2007 (SPAdes) (version 2) | ecosystem: Environmental > Terrestrial > Soil > Wetlands > Peat | place: Germany... | reverse complement strand
CATGATGTCGCGAGAAACGAGATCGTCGTCGACGACGAGGATGCGCATCCCGCGCAAATCCGTGCGCTCGCTCACCGCCGTCGTCGAACGCTGGAAACATGCCGTAAACCAGAACGTCGAACCGACGGTCGGCTGGCTCTCCACGCCGATCTCGCCGTCCATCAATTCGACGAGTCGCCGGGAGATCGATAGGCCGAGTCCCGTCCCGCCGAAGCGGCGCGTCGTCGAGCTCTCGCCCTGGCGGAAAGGCTGGAAGAGTCGTGCGCGCACTTCCGGGGTCATCCCGATCCCGGTATCCTCGACGGAGAACTTGATTTCGACCGTCTCGTCGTCTTGAAAAACGTCGGTTGCGGTGATCAGGATGCGCCCACGTTCCGTGAACTTGATCGCGTTGCCGACTAAATTGGTGAGGATCTGTCGCAAGCGCGCAGCATCGCCGACAACGTGGCGTGGGACGCCGGACTCGACGTACGAGTGCAACTCGATCCGTTTGACGCCGGCCTGCCGCGAAAACGTTGCCGCTACGGCCTCGACAACCGAGACCAAATCGAAATCGAGCAACTCGAGCTCGAGCCGGCCGGCCTCGATCTTCGAGAAGTCGAGGATGTCGTTGATCACGTGGAGCAACGCTTGGCCGGAATCGCGGACGGTCGTGCCGAGCTCGCGCTGCTCGGGATCGAGCGGCGTCTCGAGCAAGAGCTCCGTCATCCCGATGACCGCGTTCATCGGGGTACGGATCTCGTGGCTCATCGTCGCAACGAATTCCGACTTGAGCCGCGAGGCCTCCGTCGCTTGATCCAGCGCGTCGTTGAGGAGCGCTTGCCGCTGCGTCAGCTGATTGGCCATGAGCCGGAACGAGGCGTCGAGTTGCGCGATCTCGTCGTCGCCGCCGACCGGATCTCCGATCGCTTCGCCGATCGCGAACCGCATGACGTTTTCGTCCAGGACCTCGATGCGGCGCACCAGCCTGCGCAAGCCGATGTACCCCATGACCCCGGTGAACGCGAGGCCCAGGACGACCGCGGAGATGAGCAGGACGTTCATTCTCAGCCAAGAGGCGTCAAGGCGCGCTACGCGCTGGTCACGCAAACGGCGCTCGGCGTCGATGAACGCGGCGTTCTCCGCGCGGAAGAAGTCCATGTTGCGCAAGCCGTTGCCGAGCTTGACCGCACGCGTTGCAGCCGTCAGGTCTCCGCGGAACGCGTATCCCGTCCCGTGGCGCAGGATCACGATCTCCTGCGTGACGAGTTTTTGCATCTGCAGCGCGCGTTCGTACTGGTCCGGATTGTCGGCGACGAGCTCCGTCAACTGCGCGGCGGCCGCGGGACCGGCGACCGTCGCTTCGTTGAACGGCTCGGCGAAAATCGGGTCTCCGGTAATGATGAAGCCGCGCGCCCCCGTCTCCGCACTCAACATCATCTGCGCGAGAGCCCCGGCACGCGTTATGACCTCATCCGATCGCTGGGTCGCATGGCTGGCGGCCTGCGTCTGGGCCTGCAGCCAGAAGATCGCTGCGAGCAGCAGCAAGAGGCCGATCAGCGGCACGGTCACGAGGACCATCAGCTGATCGCGAATCCTCCTCATCGCCCATCCACCCCGGTCAGATTCATTGACTCTGCTTTCGACGGGTCTTGCCAAGAGCACCCGCCGCCTCCAATCGCCCGAGGAGGACGTGGTAGTAGAGCATCCCTCGCTGTTCCCCCAGGATCGTCAAGACATCGCCCAGCTCGGTCGAATCGCCACGGGCAAGGGCCGGCAGGCTGCGCCCGATTCCGGAATCCCCCAGCGGAAAGACGTCCAGCCGCCCGAGTCCGCGCAGGGCGACGACGCTCGCCGTCCAGGCCCCGATCCCGCGCAGCGAGACGAGCCGTTCGACGACCTCGGTCGTCGGGAGCGCGCCGAGCGCCTGCTCATCGAGCGCCCCGCCGGCGATCGCCGCTCCGAGTTCGTGCAGCGTGCGCGCCTTGCTTGCCGAGAGGCCGCATGCGCGCAGCTGTTCGGCCGGAGTCGCTATGAACGCGGATGGCCCCGGAAACGGGAACAGGGTGAGGCCGTGATGAGCGACGGGATGCGAGAGCTTTACGATCAGCCGACCTAAGATCGATGAAGCTGCAGCCAGGCTCACTTGTTGAAAGACGACCGCATTGACGATCGCTTCCCACAGCGTCGGATAGGACGGCGGCTTGACGCCGCGCATACGCCGCGCCAGCGCGGCGAGCCACGGGATCGCCCGGACGGCGCGATAGAATGGACGCAGGTCGCGGTCGGTCCCCAGCATCCGCCGCACGAGCGCGGACGGACTGCGCCGAGAGCCGACGAACCGAGCCTCGAGCGAATCTGCGGCGCCGCCGCGGACCTCGAGGATCGTCCCGTCGTCGAACGCGCGCGCGTAGATGCCATCCGGCGTCAGGACGTCGACGACGTTCGTCGAGAGGCGTCGGAGGACGTTCGCGGTCAGGTCGAGCCGGAAGGGGGGCAGCGTGTCGATAATCATTGGCCGGTGAAGTACATCGGCGCCTACGTGCAATACTGGCGCATCAACCTGCTGACGATGGTCGAGTACCGGACGAACTTCTTCCTCTGGGCCGGCTTCACGGTCGTCTATCACGGGACTGCGCTGGGCGCTTTGTGGGTGACCCTCTACCGCTTTCCGTCGCTGGGCGGCTGGGATTTCAAGGAGACCGCCTTCCTCTACGGGCTCTGGATGCTCGGCCACGCGGTCAACAACACGTTCTTCTTCAGCATCGGCGCCGTGCCTGAATTCGTGCGCGAAGGCCGGTTCGACCGCTTCTTCGTTAGGCCGCTCGATCCGCTGTTCCAGACGATCACGGTCCCGCAACAAATATGGCCCGACGAACTCGTCCTGGCATTCGGGTATTTCTGTTTCGTCGTCCCGTTCTGCGGCGTCCAGGTCGACGCGCTCTTTTTGCTCTACGTCCCGCTCGTCGCGATCGGCGGCGCGTTGATCGATTTTGCGATCGGCCTGTTCATCGCGACCTTATCGTTTTGGTTCGTCCGGATCGACACGCTGCGCTGGGTCGTCATGTCGCTCGAGCAAGATTTTTCGCGCTATCCCATCAACATCTACACGCGCGGCGTCCGGGTTCTGCTGGCATTCGTCTTTCCGTTTGCCTTCATGAACTACTTCCCCGCGACGTTCCTATTGCACAAAAGCGAGACGGCGCTCTCGCTCAATCCGGCGATCGGCCTCTTCACGCCGGTCGTCGGAATTGTGTGGTTCCTCGCCGCTTACGCTTTTTGGCGCGTCGGAATCAATCGCTACCAGGGGACCGGTTCGTAGAGGCCGCTCCCGCCCATCCAGGGCTCCGCGGCACAAGGGTCATCCGTGACCCCCGAAGGTCGCGACGATCGCCGATTCGAGTGAGCTCACCTCGCGTGTTTCGAACGACCGGTCGAGCAAGAGCCGCTGCTGCGGCATGTTCGTGATGAATCCGAGCTCGACCAAGACCGCCGGGACGCGCGCCTCGTCGGTGACTGCGAGGTGACGCGGCCGGAATTCCGATTCACCAAGGTCCAGCGGCGCCAACGCGCGCCGCAGATTGTTGGCAAAGGCGACCGAATTGGATTTCAGCCAGAACACGCTCGTCCCGCGCTTTGACGGATCGGTCGATGCGTCGCAGTGGATTGCGATGAACGCCGTCGCACCGAGCCGGTTCGCGAGCGCGGCCCGCGCGTGATTGTCTTGCCGCGCATCGGTCGCCGTTCGATACGGGTGCGCGGCCGATCTCGTGAGGACGACATGCGCGCCGTCCGCCCGCAGCCGCGCCGCGAGCAGCTCCCCGATACGCAAGGTGATCTGCTGCTCTTGCACCCCGTTCGGCGCGACCGCACCCGGATTGAGCGGCGAGCCGTCCGGATACCGCACGCCGTGGCCCGGATCGACGACGAAGAGCGTCCCGGCGAGCGGCTCACCCGCTGCCTGCACTGTGACGCAGCACGCAACAAGAAATACGAGGCAGGCGAAGAGCACTCTCATCTGCCGAATACTAGAACATGAGGCGTGCGAACTTCCTGGCGGGTACCGGTAGCGCGGGGTTGGCGCTTGGCGCGCCGCTTTGCGCCGAAGCGGCCCCCGCATTTCACGATATCGTCGCCGCCTCGACGGGGGCGCTTTCCCTCTACGTGCGGACGATGGACGGAGTCGTTCGCTATGCGCTCGACTCCGACGAGCAATTCCCGTCGGCCTCGACGATCAAGCTGGTGATCATGCTGACCGCGTTTCGCGCGTACGAGCTGGGTGACGCGACTCCGCAGACGCCGGTCCGGATCCACGCTTCCGACCTCGTCGGCGGTTCGGATTTCTTGCGCTATGCGAAGCCGGGCGCAATCTATCAAATGGGCACGCTGGTCCAGCACATGATCCGCCAAAGCGACAACTCCGCCTCGAACGCGCTGATCTCACACTTCGGGTTCGAGCGAATCAACACGACGGCGGCGAAAGCCGGGATGGCACGCACGCATCTCAAACGGCATTTTCTCGACTATACGGCGATCGTCAAGCACAACGACAACCTCACGACCGCGCACGATTTGGCGATGATTCTCTATCAAACGGAGCGCAGCGCGCGTGATGGAATCGCGACCGTCGCCGAACCCGAGTCGTGCCGCAAGATGATCGAGATCCTCCTAGGTCAAGAAGACCGGAACAAGATTCCGGCGGGATTGCCGCGGAAAACACCGGTCGCGAACAAAACGGGCGAGATCGACGGCGTGCGCAACGATGCCGCGATCGTCGATCCCTTCGGGAGCTTTCCCTACGTGATCGTGGTGTTGACCAAACACCTCGAAGACGAGTCGAGCGGGACCGCCGCGATCAGCCGCATCTCCCGTCGCGTCTACGATACGCTCACTCGATCGTGACGTGCTCCATCACGTCGCCCTTGCGGATCGCGTCGACGACGTCTTCGCCCTCGACGACCTGACCGAAGACCGTGTACTGCTTATCGAGAAAACGCGCATCGCCCAAGGTGATGTAAAATTGCGAGCCGGCCGAATTGGGGTCGGACGACCGCGCCATGGCGACCGCCCCCTTGACGTGCGGGCGTTCGTTGAACTCGGCCTCCAGGCGGTACCCCGGACCGCCCGTCCCCGTCCCCTCCGGGCACCCGCCCTGAATGACGAACCCGGGCTCGACCCGATGGAACGTCAGGCCATCGTAAAAGCCCGCGCGGGCAAGTTTCATGAACGCGGCGGTGTGCCGAGGCGCGTCGTCCGGATAAAAACTGAAGACGATGTCGCCTTTCGGCGTGTGGATCCGCGCCCGAGCCGTCTGCGCTTCCGTCACCAGGGTCTCGACTTCTTCGTCGGTCGGAGGTCGCTGAGTTGCCATAGCGCCCCCCTTTGGTATCGGGGTTGCCCCCTCCGGCTCGCCAACGAAAGGTGCGCGCGTCCGGCTCGCGAGCTCGCGCAGCTTCTCCTCTCGCGTCAGACGCTTGAATCGAGCTTCCTCACGCTGCGCGCTCGACCGATCGGAGACGGCCCAAAAGGCGAAGAGCATCAAGGGCCGGCGGGACCTCGTATATTTGGCCGCCTTGCCCTCGGCGTGCGCGCGCATCCGAGCCCCTAAATCGTAGGTCCACCCCGTGTAAAGCGTCCCGTCGCCGCACAAAAGGACGTAGACATATGGAAGCCGCCGTCGCGATGCGACGGCGGCTGTTTCCTTTATCTCGGGGTTCGCTGTGCTCGAGTTACGCGCGGGCTCCGACGAGCCGCTCGGCGATCTTCGCACCGGCGACGTCGGGCTGGTTTACCGAGACCGAGACGGTCTCGCCGTTGTCGAACGTCAGTCTGGCGGCGTCGTTGCCCGCGGCTTCCGCGGTGGCGGTTCCGTTGCGGCCGACCCAAACGGCCGAGTCCCACGACAACTCAGCCGTGCGAACCGAGGTTCCGAGGCGATTGTGCACTTGGGCGTCAACCGCGTCTACAAATTGATCGAATGTCATACTTTTCTCCAGCTGAGCTTGGCCATTTGGCCTACTACTCTCCGAATCATACACCCTCTGTAGTAAGAAAGCAAGCCCTATTTAGCCATTTGTATAGTAGTTAGGGGCCCCCTCGGGGTATCGAGCCTCGAAGGAATGCTGAGGGGCCCCTTGGTTTGGGGGGCCCCAAGCGAAGCTTGGGGGGCGCGGAGGCTAGGCCGGAGCGCCGTTAAACCGCGAGCCGGTCGATGCGCTCGGCCAGGGCAAAATCGCGGTCGGTCAGGCCGCCGGCTTCATGGGTGCAGAGGATCAGCTTGACCTCGTTCCAGGAGATCTCGATATCGGGGTGGTGGTCCATCGCGTTCGCCGCCTCCGCGATCGCGTTGACGAACGCGACCGAGCCGTTGAAGTCGCCGCGGTCGTAGGTCCGCTCGAGGGAGTTCCCGCGGTGGTGCCAGCCCGGCCTCTTCTGGAGTTTTTCGACGATCTCGGCGTGGGAGAGCTGCGGCTTCACACGAGCCCTTTCCGGCGCAGGTCGCGCACCGACGCGTCGACCGCCTCGGCGGTCTGTTCGACGTTATCGTCGCTGTGTTCGCTGGAGAGAAACATGACCTCATTTTGCGAAGGCGCGAGCAACACTCCTCGTTCGCGCATCGCGTGATAGAAGGCTGCGAACGCCGCGGGGTCGCAGCCTTTTTGATCTTCATAAGACCGGGTCGGCGGGCCCGGCCGGAACTTGAAATCGACGATGCTTTCGAGCTGAACGACCGCGTAGTCGAGCTGCAACGACGCCACGCTTTCGCGGATCCGGCCGGCGAGCCGGCGCGCGCGCCGGTCCATCGCCGCCGGCACGCCGGCGTGTCCCTCCAAATAATCGAGGACCCGGTGCGCGATCGTCACGCAAAACGGATTGCCCGCATGCGTCCCGCCCGTGAACGTCGCGCCCTCCGGCGCAAGCTGCTCCATGATCTCGCGCCGCCCGCCGAACGCTGCGATCGGAAAGCCGCCGCCGAGGATCTTGCCGACCGCGGTGAGATCAGGCCGCAAGCCGAGACGCCCCTGCGCCCCGTGCATCCCCAGGCGCAGCCACGTGATGATCTCATCGAAGATCACCAGCGCGCCGCGCGCCTGAGCGCGCTCGAAGAGACCTTCGAGAAATCCCGGGAGCGGCTCGACGAGTCCCATGTTTCCGACGATCGGCTCGACGACGATCGCCGCAAGCCGTTCGCCCTCGCGCGCGAGGACCCGATCGACGTCGTCGAGATCGTTGTAGCGGGCGACCGCGACGTCGCGCGTCGTCCCGGATGGAATTCCCGAGCGCGCGGGATCCGGCGTTTGCGCGGACGCGCCCGCGTCGACGAGCGCGAGATCGAAGTGACCGTGGTAGTTCCCGCCGAATTTCACGATCAGCTCGCGAGCGGTATAGGCGCGCGCGACGCGAATCGCGCTCATCATCGCTTCGCTTCCGGTCGTCGTAAAGCGCAGACGCTCGATCGACGGGAGCGCATCGCGAATCCGTTCGGCGAGCGCGATTTCGTCCTCGTGCGTCGCGCCGAAACACGCCCCGCGCCGCGCAACCTCATCGAGCCCGGCGCAGAGCGCGGGATGCGCGTGTCCGAGCAGCAGCGGACCGTACGCCATGACGTAGTCGACGTACTTGCGGCCGTCGGCGTCGAACGCGTACGCCCCCTCGCCGCGTGCTTGGACGAACGGGACGCCGCCGACCGGCGCGCCGGCGCGGACCGGCGAATCGACGCCCCCCGCGATCACGCCGCGCGCGCGCTCGAAGAGTTGTGCGGAACGCGTCCGTGCTTCGATCATCGAGTCGGCATTGGTCCGGGCGCTAGCCCAGTCCCTGCGCGATCCGCAAGCCGGCGGTCCGGAGGTCCCACGGCAGCGCGTGCGCGCCGGCGCCGATCGCGCGGCCATTCCCCTCATCCCGGGCACCGCGCGCCGCGAGCGCGAAGAGCGGTCGACCCAGCTCGCGCGCGAACCGCATGGTGTGCATGGCGCCCCCTTCGGCCTCGCTCGAGATGAGGACGACGGCGCGCGCGTGCGCCGCCTGCAAGCGGTCCCGCTGCACGAGCGTCGCCGGGCTGGCCGCGCTCCCGAGCGGCTGCTCGCTCGCAATCCCGCCGCCGGCCTCGACGATCGCAGACTCGAGCTCGCGATGCTCAGGCGGATACGTGCGGTCGATCCCGGTCCCGACGTACGCGAGCGTCGGGATCCCGGCGGCCAGCGCTCCCCGGTGAGCCGCGGCGTCGATCCCCCGCGCGAGACCGCTGATCACGGGATGCCCGAGCGAGCGTGCCAATTCGAATGCGAATTGCTCCGCTTCCTCGTCCACATGGCGGCTCCCGACGATTGCGACGCCGGCACGCGGGAGGCGGCCGCGCACGTACAGCACGGACGGCGCGTCGCGCAAGTCACCGAGTCCCGGTGGATATTCGTCGTCCGACCGCATGACCGGCCGCCAGGGTATGTTCACGACTGCACGGGCTTGCTACACTCCAAGGACGATGGCAGAGACTTTAGCGATCCTCGTCGGCGGCGGCCCGGCGCCCGGGATCAATGGCGTCATATCGTCCGCGACGATCGAAGCGGTCAACAACGGCTTGCGCGTGATCGGCCTCTACGACGGTTACTATCACATCGCGCGCGGCGACACCACTCACATCGCCGATTTGAGCATCGAAAAGGTTTCGCGCATCCACTTCACAGGCGGCTCGATCCTGCGCACCTCGCGGACGAATCCTGCCAAGGATGAGGCAACGCTCAAGCAGTGCGTCCGTTCGCTCCTCCTTTTAGGAGTGCGCTATCTGGTCGCGATCGGCGGCGACGACACCACCTACGGCGCAACGAAGATCGCCGAGCTGACCCGCGGACGGATCGGCGTTGCGACGGTTCCCAAGACGATCGACAACGATCTCCCGCTCCCCGACAATGCGCCGACGTTCGGTTTCGAGACTGCGCGCGCGACTGGGACCGCGATCGTCGAGAGCCTGATGGAAGACGCGCGTACGACGGCGCGCTGGTATTTGGTCGTGTGCATGGGACGTAAATCCGGCGCGCTGACCCTCGGGATGTGTAAAGCCGCGGGTGCGACGTTGGCGGTCATCCCCGAAGAATTCACCGACGATCCGCTGGATTTGCGCGCGGTCGTCGATACGATCGTCGGCGCGATCATCAAACGAAAAGCCAGCGGCCACGACCACGGTGTCGCGGTCGTTGCGGAAGGGATCGCCGAACGGCTCTCGGCAGAATCGCTCGACGGGCTCGACGGCGTCTCGCATGATTCGTACGGACACGTTCGGCTCGCCGACGTCCCGATCGGGACGATCTTGCGCGACGCCGTGCGCAAGAGGCTCACGGATCTCGGCATGGAGACGACCGTCGTCCCGAAGGATATCGGCTACGAGCTGCGCTGCGCGAAACCGGTCCCGTTCGACACCGAGTACACGCGCACGCTCGGTTACGGTGCGGTCCGTTATCTGCTCGGCGGCGGGAGCGGTGCGCTGATCGCGCTATCGGGCGGGCGCGTCGTCCCCGTGAACCTCGCGGATTTGTTGGATCCCGCAACCGGTCGCGTCCGCGTGCGCTTGGTCGACGTGACGACCGAAGCGTATGAGGTCGCGCGCAAGTACATGATTCGCCTCGAGCCCGAGGATCTGCAGGAACCGCGGCTTTCGCGCGTCGCCGCGTGCACCAACCTCTCGGCCGACGAGTTTCGCGTCCAATTCGCGGCGGCTTCCTCCGTCGAGTCGGTAGGTTCGCGCGCGTCCTAGCATAAACGCATGGGTATGATCACGATCGAGATCACCCCGAAGACGAATATCAGCGAATTGGTCGCCGTGCTGCCGATCGCGGAAGACGTCCTCACGCAATTCGGCCTGCACTGCGCCGGATGCGGCGTCAACAAGTACGAGACGATCGAGCAGGGCGCAAAGGCGCACGGCCTGCAGGTCGAGCCGATCGTCGCCGCGCTCGTCGAAGCGCGCCACGCCGGACGCGTCCCGGCGATCAAAAGCGAAGACAAGCGCCCGCAGCGGCGCGCCCCCGGCGAGTTCACTCGGCGTGCGGCGTTCAAACACGTCGTCCCGATCATGTCCGGCAAAGGCGGCGTCGGGAAATCGCTCGTGACCGGCCTCATCGCCGTCGGCCTGCGCCGCAGGAACGCGCGAGTCGGGATCCTCGATGCCGACATCACGGGACCGTCGATGCCGCGTCTCTTCGGCTTGCGCGAGCCGCTCGGACTCGAACGCGACCCTTCGAAACCCAACGATGAGAAGGCGCCGCCGCTGATGGTCCCGGCGACGACCCGCTCCGCGATCGAAGTCGTCAGCACGAACTTGTTGACCGATCAGGAAGACACCGCGATGGTGTGGCGCGGGCCGATCGTCGCAGGCGTCATCCGCCAGTTCTACGAGCAAGCGCTCTGGAGCGACCTCGACTATCTGCTGATCGATCTTCCCCCAGGCACCTCCGATGCGCCGCTGACGGTCGTCCAGTCGCTTGCGATCGATGGTGTGATTCTCGTCACGATGCCGCAGGCACTCGCGACGATGATCGTGCGCAAGGCCGCCAACCTCGTGCGGCAGCTGCAAAAGCCGGTCCTCGGGGTCGTCGAAAACATGTCGTACTTCGTCGCGCCCGACACGGGCCGCAAGTACGAGATTTTCGGTCCGTCGCACGCCGATCAGGTAGCAGCCCTCGCAAACGCTCCGATGCTCGCGCGCATCCCGATTGATTCCCACATGGTGGAACTCGCCGACAGCGGGCGGATCGAAGAGATCGACGACCCGATTTGCGACACATTGGCCGGCGCGCTCATCGATGCGTTGGCCGCGCGTCCAAAAACGAAAGAGACGATCAGCCTGATCTAAGCGTCTGATCTAAGCGTCTCTCTTGCGCGTACTCTTGGTGGTCACCGTCGCGCGCCCGAGGCGCGCGTTCAGGCGCTTTCAGAATTCCCTCACTTCGCTGCCTTTTGATGGAGCTATGAGACTGACGTTTCTCGCCAAGTTTACACTGGCCACGTTCGTCGTTGCGGTCGTGGCAACGGTCGCACTCGCGTATACGCTCGCGACGGCGCACATTCGTGCCGTCGAGCGGGACGAGATGATCACCGCAACGGGACAGATCGTCGCCGCGCTGACGCCGGCGCTGACCGAACTCTCGGAGGTTCGCGCAAACGATCCACGCTGGCTGGAGATGCTGCGGAACGGCGTCGGCGCAGGCCAGCGCAATCAATTCGCGGCGGCGATCCGCGTCTACGCCCCCGACGGCCGGGCGATCTTTCCTAAAGGCGCGCCGGCCCAGCCGGTCGACGTCGCGGCGACGATCGCACGACAAGACATCTGGTCGCGCGACATGGTGAGCAGCGGGATCCAGACGCGCACCGAATACGCGCCCTTTGCACAGGACGGCCGCATCGCGGCGGTCATTGCGATCGATTTCCCAATCGATCAGATGGCCGCGCAGGCCGCCGGCGAGCAGAAAACCGTGATCTTCGCGACCGTCGCGACCGTCGCGCTCATCTTCCTGACACTCGTGGCGATGGCAGCCGGCGCGTCGCGCGAGCTCGAGCTGCGCCGTCGTCAAGCCGAAGGAACGTTCGCGCAGACGCTCGGCGTCCTGGCCGAGACGCTCGAGCTGCGCGATCCGTATACGGCCGGTCATTCGCGCCGGGTCTCGGAGTACAGCCGCGAGCTCGCGCGCGCGCTGCGGCTCTCGCCCCGCGAGATCGACGTCATCACGAACGCCGCGCTGCTGCACGACATCGGAAAAATCGGCATCCCCGACCGCGTCTTGCTCAAGGACGGTGCGCTCGACGAGCGCGATCGCGCGATTGTTGGGAAGCACCCGGTGATGGGCGCTCAAATCATCGGCAGCATCTCGTCAATGGAAGACGTTGCGCCGTGTGTCATGCACCACCACGAGCGCATCGACGGCACCGGCTATCCGGGATGTCTGATTGCCGAAGCGATCCCGCTCGGCGCGCGCATCATCGCCGTCGCCGATACCTTCGATGCCATGACGACCGACCGTCCCTATCGCCGCGCGCTCTCGATGGAGGTTGCCCTCACGGAAATGCAGCGGATCGCCGGGACGCAACTCGACGTCTCGATCGTGACTCGCTTCGTGCAGATCGCGCTCGCCGGGAAGGTCGTCCCGCCGCCCGCGGCCCTGGACGAGAGCGAACTGCGCTTCGGTCCGTTGCTCGGCCTAAAGGGGGCGGTTTAGCACTACTCGGGCCTCGGCGCTCCCGACGCGAAGCGGCCCGGTCCGCTCACCACCCGCCAGCGTCCACACGTGAATCGCGTGCAGACCGGGGCGAACGTCCGTGAGGGTAAAGCTCTCGCCGCTCGACTTGATTTGCGCGAACGGTCCGTCGACGACGACGATGACCGCGTGCATCGACGCGTGGATGTGGCACGCGATTTGATTGACGCCGGGCCGGGGAAAGGTCACGAGCTTTCCGGGACCCTTCGAATAGAATCCGATGTCGAAATAGTCCGGGCCCTGCAGCGAGTAGACGCTGTGAATGTAGTCATCGTCGTTGGGGAAAAGGACGCTCGAGCCCGCCGGGACGACGAGCAGGTTCGGGACGAAAGTCCGGCTCGTCTGACGTAAGGTAGTCTGATCGGTGCTCGGCGCGGGTTTCGAGCCGTCGCTGACCCAGACGACTCCGGCCTCGCTGAGCGTCCCTTGGACGGTCGCGGCGGCCGCGGACCGGCAATAGAAGCCGAAACACGTCGAGCCGACAAGCAATATCGCCGCGGCGTGGAAACAGAGAGCCCTCATGCGTCGCACATTCATCCCAATCGCTACCGGCTTCGCGCTCGGCTACTTCGCCGTTCGCTGCTTTGAAACACTTTCCGTCTGGGGGAAAGAGCCCCGGCGGCTCCCGCAGGATGCGGCGCAATACGGAAAGACGCGTCGCGCCTTGATGCTCGCGGGGATCGCGCGCTCGATTGCATCTCTGACCGTCTCCGCATACGTCGTCGCTCCCCGCCTCGAACGTCTCCCCGCACCGCTCGCGTTCGCCGCGCTCAGCGCCGTCGACGCGGTGCTGGACCTGCCGATCGATTACGTCGAGCACTATCGCCTTGAACGCGCATACGGCATGAGCGAACAATCGACGGACGCGTGGCTGACCGACCGTGCGAAGATACTCGGCCTGACATGCGCGATCGGCGGTCCGCTCGTCGGCCTGCTGCTGAGCGTCGTGCGAAGGATGCCCAAACGTTGGCTTACGATCGTCGCGCTCGCCTTGGGGCCGTTTCAAATCCTGGTCCAGCTGGTTGCGCCGACGTTCATCGCACCGCTTTTCAATAAGTTTGTGCCGCTCGAGGGCCCGCTCGAGGAGCGCCTACGAGCGCTGGCACATCGATACGGTGTCGGAGACGCGGCGATCCTGCGCGTCGACATGAGCCGGCGCACCACGAAAGCCAACGCCTACGTCGTCGGCCTGTTCGGGACGCACCGGATCGTCGTCGGCGACACGTTGCTCGACGACTTCACTCCCGAGGAGATCGAGTTCGTCGTCGCTCACGAGCTCGGCCACTACGTCCATCGCGACACCTGGAAGCTCGTCGGGATCGGGACCCTGGGCGGTATCGTGATCTTGGCCGCCGCCGACGCGGCGGTCGGCGACGATCCTCCGAGCGGCAGCTTCGCGTGGTTGACCCGGATCATGCTGTTCGCAACGTTGCTCTCGACGCTTGCCGGGCCGCTCGTCGCCGCGATCGCGCGTCAGATCGAGTGGGACGCCGACGCGTTCGCGCGCGAAGCGACGCAGCATCCCGAATGGGGCGCCGCCGCTTTCACCCGCTTGCGCGATAAAAACCTCGCGGAGGACGAACAACCGGCCTGGATGGAGTATCTCTTCTCGACGCATCCCTCGCTCAAGCGGCGCATCGAAGCACTGCGAACAGCGGTCTGACGATTCAGGCCTTCCACGCTTGGAAATGGCGCTCGATCAGTCCGACGAGCTGTGTCGAGGCGACGCCGATCACGATGAAGACGACGAGCGGGACGAAGACGTCGGCGGTCCGCAAATGCGCGGCGTAGACCGTCATGCGGAAACCGAGTCCCGCGTTTGCTCCGAACATCTCGCCCAGCACGACGCCGATGAGCGCGCGGCCGAGCCCGATCCGCAGCCCCGCTAAGATGAGCGGCGTTGACGCAGGGAGGACGACTTTGAGGATGACGTCGCGCGTCGTCCCGCCGAAGGCTCGAACGACGCGGATCAACACCGGGTCGACCGATTGGACGCCGGCCACCGTGTTGACGGTGATCGAGACGACGGTGAGCAAAAACGCGACCGTGACGACCGTCGCGAATCCGAAGCCCATCCACACGACGATCAGCGGATAGATCGCGATCAACGGGGCGGAGTAGAGAAACCACATGAATGGGTCGAGCGAGTACTCGATCGTCCGGTTGAGCCCCATCGCGATCCCGACCGCGATGCCGACGACGACCGAGAGCCCGAAACCCAGCGCGTATTCCGTCAAGCTGACCTTGAGGTCCGCCGGCAATTGTCCGGATGACCATTGCGTGACGAACGCCGATGCGATCAACGACGGGCTCGCCAGGATCGTCGGATTGAGCAATCCGTGATCGGCCGCGACCTGCCAGAGCAGGACGAAGAGGACCAGACCCGTGATCCCCAAGAGCAACGGCTCCGGGAGCCGCACTACTGCTCGAGCTCTTGCCGCCACGGACCAATCCTATTCTCGAGCCAACGCAAAAAGGAGACGCACGCGAAGCCGAACGTGGAGATGACGACGACCAGAACGACGATCTCGGAGGCGCGTGCAGCGCTGCTATAGACCTGCACGAGCCGGCCGATTCCCATCACCGAGACGTACATCTCCCCGGCGATGAGGACGACGACGGCACGGCCGACGCCCAGCCGCATCCCGGCCATGATCGCGGGCAAAGAGCCGGGTAAGATCGCTTTGCTCACCACCTGGAGCGTGTTCGCGCCGAACGAACGGACGGCGCGGGTCCAGGGCTCGGCGACCTGCGCCACGCCCGTCATCGTATTGATCATCACGGGGAAAAAAGCGCTGATGAAGACCATCACGATCTTCGACGTCGTCCCGACGCCGAACCAAACGACGAGGATCGGGATGAACGCGATGATCGGCGCCTGGTAGATCGCGATCAACAGCGGATCGAGGAGCAGACGCAGCCGGCGCACCAGCGCGAGCGCGATCCCCGCGACGATCCCGAAGATGACCGCCGGGACGAAGCCGACGAAGAATTCATTGAGGCTGACCCACGCGTTCGAACCGAGCTCTCCCGTCGACGCCATCTTCGCCATCGTCGCGACGACTTCGCTCGGATACGAAATGAGGTCGGAACGGATGAGGTTCGTCGATCCGACGATTTGCCACAACGCCAGGAAGACGACGACCGAGAGCGAGCCGACTACGAGGCGACGGCTGGCCAATTCAGCGTGCTGCGGACTTGCTCTTCGAGGAGGCCCCAAATCTGATGGCGGTAAGCGGCAAACTCAGGCGTATTGCGCACGTCGAGGTCGCGGGGACGCGGCAGGTCGACCCGGATCGTCTCGATGATGCGGCCGGGCGAGGCGCTCATGACGATGACGCGATCGGCAAGGTAGACGGCCTCGTCGATGTCGTGCGTGATGAAGACGATCGTCTTACGATCGCGTTCCCAGATTCGCAGCAACTCGACGGCCATCAGCGCGCGTATCTGCGCATCGAGCGCGCCGAACGGTTCGTCCATCAGCAAGACTTCCGGCTCGACGCTGAGCGCCCGCGCGATCCCGACGCGCTGGCGCATCCCGCCGGAGAGCTGATGCGGAAAATGCCGCTCGAAGTCGCGTAAGCCGACCATCGCGATGTAACGCTGCGCGGCGGCCCGCCGCTCCGCCGGCGTGACGCCCTTGAGCTCCATTCCGAGTTCGACGTTGCTCAGCACGTTGCGCCACGGGAGCAACGCGAAGTCTTGAAAGACCATTGCCCGATCCGACCCCGGAGCCTTCACCTCGCGCCCGCTGAGCCGAATCGAGCCGCTCGTCGGATGCAGCAGCGCCGCGATCAGCATCAATAGGCTGCTTTTACCGCAGCCGCTCGGACCGACGACCGTCACGAGTTCGCCGCGCTCGACGCCGAGACTCACGTTCTCGAGCGCGAGAAATTGTTCGTTGCTGAGCGGACGCCGGTATGCGAGGCTGACATCCTCGACATCGAGATGACTCATTTTTACGGCGCTCCGCCCCAGGCTCCGCGCCCCCCATGCTGCGCATGGGGCCCCCATACCATTGGGCCCGTCAGCGCTCTGCTACGATTGCCGTTCCCCCAGGGGGCCCGTAACAACATTTAACTTGGCGCCCACTGCTTGAACGACTTGATGTACGTCAGATCGAGCAGTTTCGAATCGGGCCAAGGCTCCTTGACGTCGCCGGTCGACATCGTGATCTGCCAGAAGACCGGCATGTACTTGTCGGGGAACAGCCCCCGCTCGTTGAAATCGTTGATGACGTCGTCGTAGGCGCGTTCGGCCCACTGCTTCTGATACTTGAGGTGGTCGATCATGACGCTGACCGCGAGATCGCGCTGCACCTTGGCCAAGCGAATCGCCGCGACATGAGCGCGCAGCAGCGCCGTGATCGTGTTCGGGTTCTCTTTGAGGAACTTCGTCTTCGTCAAGAACACGTGCTTGGGCCAATGCGGCGCGACGACTTGCGCCTCGGTTCCAAGGAGGGTCAGCCCTTCCTCCGGGCCTTGCCACTTGAACGGCGGCGAGATGATCGCCGCGCTGAGACGGCCCGCTTTGAGCGCCTGATACGCGCTCGGCGTCCCTCCGGACTGAACGATTTGCACGTCCTTTTCCGGTTCGAGCTTGTGTTTGCGCAGCGCGTAACGCATGAGCGCGTCCGTCAGCGAGCCGAAGGTCGAAACGCCGACCGTTTTACCCCGCAGATCCTCCCAGCGCTTCACCGACGGGACTGCGAGCCACGAAAAGTCCGCTTGCCAAAAACCGGCATAGAATCCGATGACGGGCTGGCCCGCATTGATCATGTTGATCAGGCCGTTCGTCGATTGCACGTTGACGTCGGTCGAATCGCCGGCGAGCGCCTGCGAGACCTCGGCGTCGCCGCGGAAGCTCACCAGCTGCACGTCGAGGCCTTGCGCGGCCCACGTCTTCGCTTGTGCGACGTAGATCGGGAGGAAGCTCGTCGCATCGACAGGGAGCCCGAGCCGCAGATTCGGCCTTTCCGGCTTGCCGATCGGGGGATTCGCGCCTTCCAGCGCCAGCATGCCCGCTGCCGACATGCTGGCCAAGAAGTCCGACCGTCGAATCATTTCTTTTCCGTCGGCCGAGCGTCACCGGCGTACGAGTTCCGGTAGATCGGAATCGTCTTGCCGCGCAAGTCATAGAGGTATTTGATGATCTGCTCGTTGGTCATGTATTTCGCCATGTCGTAGTGATTGCGATGCGTCATGTCTTCGAGCGGCCGGCGCGATCCCGGCATCGACGGGACCGCGGGATATCCGAACGGCATGATCAACACGAGCCGCAGCGGCTCGGGGACGCCGAGGATCTGCTTGAACGGATGCTCGATATGAATCGTCACATGCTGACTGCCCAGCCCGAGCGCCGCGCCTGCCAGATGCATCAGCATCGAGGCGTTGGAGAGTCCGTCGGTAAGATGCGTCTGATCGAGCCCGTACGTATGCGCTCCCTGCACGGTCCCCCACTGGCGCCGGCCGTCCCCGACGACGACGATCAGAAACGGCGCCTCGGCCCAGCCGACGCTCTGCCGCTGCTTCTGCACTGCCTCTTCATGCGTCATCTGGTAGGAAGGATGGCGCAATTCCATCACGCGCTGCTGCTCCATCCAGTAAATGAAGTCCGCGTTGATATCGACGTACGCTTGGAAGAGCTCTTTCTTGACCTTCGGATCGGTGACGACGATGAACTCCCACGGCTGAGAGTTCGCCCCGGACATCGCCCACCGCCCGGCCTCCAAGATCTTCTCGATGTACTCTTCGGGGACCGGATCGTTTTTCAACTTGCGGACGCTCGTCCGATTCTTGATGAGCTCCATCAAGAGGGCGTAGTCGGTGGTCTCGGTGTTGGTCAAGGCCATCACACTTCTCCGTTGGTATTGTCCGGGAGTTCGATCAAGACGCTCGCTTGCGTCAGCGCCTCGGCGCCGTTGCCGCGGACGGCGACGGTCCGGCCCGAAGCGGCACCCAGACCATCGCGATGGACAACGACATGCAGTGCGAACGCCGTGGACGCTGCGACGGTTTCGAAGCTGGTCCGTTCGATCGGCGGGGGCTCTTCTTGGTCGAGGCCGATCCCGTGACCAAAGCCGTAGGAGCGAGCCGATTGCAGCAGGGCGGGATCGCCGAGCGCTTTCTCAGCGGCACCGGCAAGCAAGGTGACCGCCGTATGCGGACGCAGCCCGTTCTGCATCGCGTCGACGGCGCCCGCCGCTTTCGACGCGATCGCGCGCAGCTCCGGCGACGGCGTGCCGAGTACGTAGGTTTGCGCCGTCTCGGCCCAATGGCGCTGGACTTCGACGGCGATGAACAGCATCACCGCGTCGCCGGCTTCGAGCCTGCGGTCGTCCGGGGGGCGCAGCGCGATCCCGCACTGCGGCCCGCTCGCGATCAGGATGCGAATATCTTCGGCGGCGCAGAGCCGCATCGCCTTATCGACGAGCGCGCTCGCACGACGTACCGTCGTCCCGACGCGCAAGACGTGGGCTGCCGTCTGCAGGCCGGTTTGCGCCGCTTCGGCAGCGCGCGCGATCGCCGCGAGTTCTGCGGCGTCTTTTTGCATCCGTAATTTCCGGAACGCTTCGTCGCGCGTGTTCCAGGTCACGCCGGGCAACGCGCTTCCGATCGCGTCCCACTCCGCGATCGGAAGCGCCTGTCTCGTCCCGACCAGGCCGAGCTTCGCTTTCTCCAGTCCGCGCTCGCGGACGAGCTTCACCGCCTCTTGCGGTAAGCGCGAAAACGGGCGCAGATCCTCGAACCACGTCAAGGTCTTCGAGGCGGGGATGTCGCGCAACCCGACGTTCGCCAACAACGTCGGCGGCGCGTCCTTGACGACGAGTATGAGCACCGACCGTAGCCTCGGGAGAAAATGGCTCACGAACGCGACGTCGCCGTAGCCCTGCGCGTCGCCGTAGATCAACCACGCGTCGTCGCCGCTTGCAGCCAGCGCCGACTGCACCGCACGGAAGCGCTCGTCGAACACCTCGCGAGGCACGAGATCGCGGTCCCAATACAGACCGCCGCGTTTGAGGACTTGATGCTGCGTCTGCACGACTACTCGCTCTTCCAGAAGAGGCGAATCGGGCTGCGCGTCAACGCGCGCGGACCGTCGGCTTCGATGACGACGGTGTCGCCGAGCATCATGTAGCCCGTTTCGGGAAGGTACTGATTGGGATGGATTACCATCGTCATGTTGGTCTCGAGGATCGGCCCCGTGTCTTCGTTGAGGTCGTTCGGGACGACCGCGCCGAGCCCGAGGCTGTGTCCGCGCGTGCGCATGTAGGGCTGGCGGCAATACTCGGCATAGCCGGCGCCGCCGATCACCTCGTTGACGGCCCGCGCGATATCGGCGCTCGGTATCCCCGGCTTCGCGACGGCGCTTCCGCGCTGCAGCGCCGCGATCAGCATGTCGTATTTTTCTTTCTGTACGGCCGTCGGCTCGCCCAAGATAAACGTGCGGCAGAGCTGCGCCAGATAGCCGCGGTACATCGGCGTGATCTCGCCGATGATGACGTCCCCGGCCTCGAGACGGCGCTCGCTCGGCGGACGGATCGCGACGTTATGATTGCCCGCCGCGATGAGCCCGAAGTTGTCCTCCGCGCCGGCGGCCTGCATCGCCGCCTCCACTTCTGCCGCGAGTTCGTACTCGCGCATCCCGACGCGCGCGGTCTCGCACAACACGCGAAAGCCTTCGTCTGCTATCGCGCTCGCGTGTCCGATGCGCTCGAGTTCGGCCGGCGTACGGGTTGCCGCAACCGAAGGAATGATCTTTCCCCCGTCCGGCAACGCGGCGTTGAGGGCATCCGCAAACTTCGCCGCCGTCCCGACCGGCATGATCTCAAAGCCGGAGAGCGCCAGCGGCCCAGGCAGCTCGCGCGCAGACTCGACGACCGTTCGCACGAGATCGTTGGGCTCGACGCCGCGCACGTCAGAGACGCCCGCGGCTTCGCGTGCTCTTTCGACGTCCCAGGCGGGCGTGACGATCAACCGCGCCGGACCTTCGCGCGGGACGAGCAGCACGGTCTGGCCGAGCGAACGAAAATCGGTGAGGTAGAAGACTTGATCCATGCGCAGCATGTTGTGCTGGCCGCGATAATACACGACGAGGCCACCGACGTTTTGCCTGCGCATCTCGGCCTGAACGCGCTCGAGCCTGCCGCGCAGATCGGCCGTCAGGTCAACGCCTTCTTTGAGATCGATCACCGCGCATCTCCCTTCTTCGAACGCAGCGCTTTCGTTGCCGCCGCATCGACCGTCATCCGCACGGGGTCGATCGCGACGCCGTAGTCGTCGCGCGCCGATTCGAGCGAGACGAACCCTTCCACGACGTCGAAGCGGACCCGCTCCGGATCGCGTTCGAACGGATCGCCCCAGCCGCCGCCTCCGGCGGTGCACACCGCGACGCTCGTCCCCGCGGGCGCCATCTCTCGGACGGGATCGGCGACTTTGAACTCTTCGCCGGGCAAGCGCAGCAAGTTCTGCGACGCCGCGCCCGGCTTGCCGTTCCATAATCCCCACGGCGGGAGCTTGCGCCGCCCGCTGTTGCTCGTGCTCCAGCGGCCCTCGACGAGGCCGCGGACTTGCGTCATCATCCCCAAACCGCCGCGATATTTTCCGGGACCGCCGGAATTCTCGCGCAACGCCCGCTTTTCGACGATGACCGGCGTTTTGAGCTCGATCGTTTCGATCGGCGCATTGCGCACGTCGCCCTGGCAGACCGAGACGGATGCCGATTCGCCGTCTTCCCAGGGTCGTGCACCCCAACCGCCGCCCTCGATCGTTTGCAGGACGAAGTCGCGGCCGTTGCGCGGATCCTTTCCGAAAAAGACGAGTGCGCCGCCGAGCGTCCCCATGTGCGCGGCGGGCATCTTCTCCGGCAACGCAGGGGCGAGCGCCTTGATGATCGTGTCCACCACCGTCGGAAGCATCCGGCTCCAGCCGGCCATCGGCGCGGGATGGCGCGCCATCATGATGTTGCCTTCTTGAATTTCGACTTTGAGCGCTCGAAACGACCCCTCGTTCACGGGTTCGAGCGGACCGGTGATCCCTTTGTAGGCGATGTAGGGTCCGGCGAGCGTCCGCGCGTTGATCGCGCCGCGCCGCTGCAACGAGCACTCCGTCAAGTCGATCGTCATATCGTCGCCTTTGACGATGACGCGGATCTTGAACGGGACGATCGAATCGCGATCGGCCCCGTCGCTGTCGAGGTACGATTCCGCTTCGTACGTGCCGTCGGGAATCTCCCGAACGACGAGCCGGCACTTCGCTTCCGTCTCATCGAAGATGCGCTCGATCGAGGTGAGGATCGTGTCGCGTCCGTAGCGCGCGAAAAGCTCTTCGAGTCGGCGCTCCGCCAGTTTGCAGGCCGCCATCTGCGAACGCATATCGCCCATCGACGATTCGGGATAGCGAATGTTGTCGCGAATGAACCGCAGGATCTTCTCGTCGGGGACGCCGCCTTCGTAGAGCTTGATCTGATCGAGCTGCAGACCTTCCATCCACGGATCGCTGACGAGCGACATCGCGCCGAAGCCGGTACTCAACCCGCCGACGTCGATCCAATGCGCGCGGACGATCCCGAACGCGAGGAGCTCGCCTTCGAAAAAGAACGGCGTGTAGATGCAGACGTTGTTGAGGTGCTGGCCGGCGACGCGCTGATGATTCGTGACGATGACGTCCCCGGGCCGGAAACCGTCGCGCCCGAAGCGTTCGACGCCGTCCTTGATCACGACGCCGAGGTCTGCGACGAAATGCGAGACGCCGCCGATGTTCTGCGAGATGAGCCGGCCCTCGACGTCGAGCAGCGCACAGCAGTAGTCGCGAACTTCGTAGATCATCATGTTGTACGACGTCCGCTGCAGATCGACCGACATCTCGTCGGCGATCGCCGGGAGCGCGTTGCGCAGCACCTCGAGCGTCACGGGGTCGATGCGCGGGGGACTCTGAACCGCCATTATCGTGCTCCTCCGAGCCGAACGATCAATTCTCCGCTCGGCGCAACCTGCATCTCGTCGCCGGCGAAGAGCAACGTCGTCGAGGCGTACTCCCAGATCACCGCCGGCCCACTGACGCGCTCGCCCGCCGCCAAGAGATCGCGATCGTAGATCGGCGTCGTCACCGGCGCCGAGGGATCGTCGAAGATCACCGGCTGCTGCGCGATGAGGGCCTTGCCCGGCTTGCTGGCGACTCGCGCAAATTCGGAACGCTCGCGCCGGCCAAGGACAGTGAGGCGTAGGTTGACGATCTCGACGGGCTCGTCGACCGCCTGGTGTCCGAAGCGCCGGTCGTGGATCTCATCGAACGCGGCACGAATCCGTTGCGGATTCCGGCTGCGCAGATCGTCGATCGTCACCGGCGTCTGAATCGCGAATTCCTGACCGACGTAGCGCACGTCGAGAAAGCGCGCGACCGTGACGGCGTCGGGCGGCGTCCCTTCGTGCTCGAGCAGTCCGCAGCCCTCGGCGATCATCCCCTCGAACATCTTCTCGATCTCGTCGAAGTCCGAATCCAGCAGCGGGCGGTAGTACGTGCGCACGTAGTCGTGCCGCAGATCGGCGAGCAGCATCCCGAACGCAGAAAAATGTCCGGGGACGCGCGGTACGATGAGTTTCGGCAAGTGCAGCTCGCGTGCGATCTCCGCCGCGTGGACCGGACCCGCGCCTCCGAAAGCGACGAGGGCAAAGTCGCGCGGGTCGTAGCCGCGTCCGACCGAGACGGCGCGGACCGCGAGCGACATCTCGGCGATGGCGATTTTGACGATGCCGAGCGCCGCTTCAGCGACGCTTAAGCCCATCGGTTCGGCGATCTTCGTACGAATCGCCTCGCGGGCCGCTGCGACGTCGAGCGGCATCTCGCCGCCCAAGAACTTCGTCGAGCTCACGCGGCCGAGGACGACGTTGGCGTCGGTGACGGTCGGCTCTTCGCCGCCGTGTCCGTAGCAGACGGGTCCGGGATGGCCGCCCGCGCTGCGGGGACCGACCTTGAGCGCACCGACCTCGTCGATCCAGGCGATGCTGCCGCCGCCGGCGCCGACTTCGATGATGTCGACGACGGGCAGCATGACGGGGTGTCCGCTCGCGGGGCCGCCGATGAAATAGCCTTGCGCGATGTCCGGCTTGTTGTCGCGGACGAGGCTGACCTTCGCCGTCGTCCCGCCCATGTCGAACGCGATGACGTCCGCGATCCCGAGCACGCGACTGATCTCGGCCGCTGCGATGATCCCGCCGACCGGTCCCGACTCCATCATCGCCACCGGGATGCGCTTCGCGGTCGACGGCGACATGCTGCCGCCGTTGGACTGCATGATCAGCAAACGTCCGGCGAAGCCATTCGAGCGCAGCAAGCCCTCGAGGTCTTCGAGGTATTTGCTGACGCGCGGACCGATGTACGAATTGAGCACCGTCGTCGACATCCGCTCGTACTCGCGGTACTCGCGCAGGATGTCGTGCGAGAGCGAGCAGTACATCTCGGGTGCGACCTTGGCGAATATCTCGCCGACCGACGCCTCGTGCTCGGGATTGGCCCACGAATGGATGAAGCAGACGGCGACCGTGTCGACGTTTGCAGCTTTCAGCTGCTCCGCGATCGCGACGGCTCCGTCGCGATCGAGAGGCGTGATGACCTCGCCGCCGGCGTTGAGCCGTTCCGCGATCTCAAATGTCAGGTGGCGCGGGACGTACGGCACGGGGCGCTTGAAAAAGAGATTGTAGGCTTCAGGCCTGTTTCCGCGGCCGATGCGATAGACATCGCGCGTCCCTTCGGTTACGAGCAAGGCGGTGCGTGCCCCGGTCCGTTCGATCGCCGTGTTGATCGCGGTCGTCGAACCGTGAATGAACGTCTCAACCGCCGCCAGCGGCAAGCCGCTCTTGACCAGCGTTTCGCGGATCCCGACGGCCAAGTCATATGGCGTTGTCGAGCTCTTGGCTTGGTGAACCGTACCCGACGAAAGATCGAATGCGATCAGGTCGGTGAACGTGCCGCCGATGTCGAGTGCGATGACGAGTGACAAAGCCGCGCCCCCTTCTTACGCCGTGACGGCCATTCCGCTTGGCGTCCGGCTTCCGATCAAAAGCGCCGCCTTGCGCACGCGCGGACCGATCTCGCGCACGAGCTCGGCCGCAGTGATCCGATCGGCCGAGATCGCGACCGAGAGGGCGGCAATGGGTGCCCCGTCGCGATCCTTGATCGCAGCTCCGGCGGCGCGCAGGCCGACTACCATCTCGTTGTCGCTAATAGCGAAGCCCCGCGCGCGCGATTCGTCGAGCTCGTGCAGTAACGCTGCACGGTCGGTGACCGTCTGCGGCGTGAACTTCTTCAACTTGGCGCCCCGCAGCAAGCGATCGCGTTCCGCCGCGGACAATTCGGCCAAGAGCGCCTTGCCCATCGCGGTGCAGTATGCGGGGAGACGCGCGCCGACGCCGACCGGAAGGCTCGCCTGCAGCCGTTTCGGAGCAAAGCGCTCGACGTAGACGATATCCGCCCCGTCGAGCAGGCATAGGCTGATCGTCCCATCGAGCTCCTCGCGCAGGCGGCGCATCTCCGGCAGCGCACGCTCGCGGATATCCAGCGACGCCAGATAGGCAAATCCAAGATCGAGGATGTGCAAGCCCAAACGGAAGCGGCCATCCGCGTCCTGTTCGAGGTAACCTAACTCGACGAGTTTCGTCGAGAGCCGATACGTCGTCGTCTTGTCGAGCCGCGCCGCTTGCGCGAGCTCCGTCAGTCCGACCGACGTTCCGGCCGCCGCAATGCACGACACGACGTGCAAACCGCGGGCCAGCGTCCCGATCGGTGATTTCGCCGCGCTGCGCGTCATGCGGTTTTGGGCGCCCAGGCGCTGAACGAGTCGATGTAGCGCCGGTCAAGAAAAACGCTTTCGCGCATCGGCGCCTTCACGTCGCCGTTACTTTCGGCGATCTGCCAAAAGATCTTCATCGAGCGCTCGGGCAGACGGCCGCGCTCATCGTAGGTAGGGATCAGCTCGTCGTACGAACGCTCGGCCATGACGGGCGTATACTTCAAACGCTCGACGAACACGGCGACCGCCGCCGGCCGATCGGCTTTGGCGCGGCGTACCGCCGCTACGTGACCGCGCAACACGGCTGCGACCGTATTCGGGTTTGCCGCCAAAAATTTGGTTTTCGCCGAAAAGATATGCTCGGGCCAGTCCGGAGCGACTTCACGCTGCTGCGTGCCGAGCAGCTTGTATCCGTCACTCTGTGCTTGCCAGGTGGCCGGAGCAGAGAGCATCGCGACTTGCGTCCGGTTCGACTTCAGCGCCTGGTATTGATTGATGTTGTTCCCGACTTGCACGAGTTGGGCGTCGCGTTCAGGCTCGAGCCCATGCTTGCGCAGAACGTAGCGCGTGAGCGCGTCGGTCGTCGAGCCGAAGGTCGAGACACCCAGCGACTTGCCTTTCACGTCGGCCCACGATTTAATCGCCGGCTGCCCCCACCACGAGAAGCCGGCGAGATTGAAGCCTCCGTAGAAACCGATGACCGGCTGGCCCGCGTTGATCAGGTTGATCAGACCCGTCAGCGAACCGCAGTTGACGTCGATCGAATCGCCGGCGAGGGCCTGCGAGGTCTCCGCATCGCCGCGGAACGCGAGCAGCGTAACGTTGAGTCCCTGTTCCTTCCACGTTCGCTGCGCCGCGATGTAGAGCGGGAGATACGAGGTCGCATCGAGCGGGATGCCGACTTTCAGATCGGTCAGTTCCGGCTTGCCATATGACTGCGCGGCGCCGAGCAGCGGCGTTGCCGCTGCGCTCAGCCCGAGGGCAGCGCCCACGCTCAGCGCGTTGCGACGCGAGACGCGCAAGCCCCTCAGCGGATCCTCATTTCGTGTCCAAGCGCGCCGCGGAACGCCCGATCGAGCCGGGCGCCCATTCGCGCGCCCCGAAGCGCCGTCTCGTACGCGTAGTCATCCGCGATCGAGGCGGCGATCGCATCCCAAATCGCATCCGAGTGATCGACGTCGGCGACGATATGCACGTTGCTCGAGATGAGGGCGTCTTCTCGAACGCCGAGCTCGCGCACGATCTTGTCGCGCCAGCGCTTCGACATCGCGCCGCCGGGAATGATCTCGCTGTTGTTGCGCCGCTCGAGAAAGTGCGAGCCGGTGAGCGCCGCCAGCCAAGGCTCGCTCGAGTTCACGTAATTCCAACCGTTGAACACCGCCTCGACGAGGGGCGTCGGCTCGGCCCGCGCTAAATCAGCGTCCGAGACGCCCAATGCCGTCGCCTGCTTCGACATGAGTACGCGATGGTCGCTCCCCGCTCTCGGATCGTGGAAGAGCTCGTCTTGCTCGTGCTGCCAGATCGCGCGCTTGACGTCCCACGGCGCCTTGGCTTGGACGTAGGCCCAGCCTTCGCGACGGTTGTTGTTGTAGAATACCATTTGGATCGCGACGAAGCGCGCCCGTTCCAACGTCAGCGGCGTTTCGAAGAACAGTTTGAACTCGTCGGAGGAGAACTGCGCGATCGCGAGCTCGTTCAGCTCGGTCTCGAGACGCTTGACGAGATCGTGGCGCACCGGGGTTTGAGCGATCATATATCGTACCGTTGGTTCGATAGTTGAAACGCCGCGTAGTTCCGAACTCAACCGGGCCAGCCCTGCCGGGCAGCCAATACTGGCTCCCGATGACGACCACCGAGCGGCTCGCAGCTTTCGTCGCGAGCCTCGACCCTTCCACCGCCGGCCCATCGCTGCTCGACGCGGTCCGCATGCACGTTTTCGACACGATCGGCGCTGCCTGTGCCGGAGCTCGGGTCGCCGATACGCCGCCGGTTCGCGAGCTCGTCACCTCGCTCGGTCCGCGGGATCCGGCGCTCGCCCTCGGTCAGGGCCTGCGCACGACGCTCCCGCTTGCGGCCTTGCTGGGCTGCGTCGCCACGCGCTGCACGGAGATCGACGACATCCATATCGGTTCGTGCACGACGCCGGGCTCGGTCGTGGTCCCGGCCGCGATCGCGGCTGCGAGCGCCGAGAATTCCGGCGACGATCGCCGTTTTCTCGCGGCTTGCCTCGCCGGATTCGAGGTGCTCGTGCGCTTCGGACTCGCGATCGACGGGGCGCACATCCTTTATAAGGGGATCTGGCCGACGTACCTCGCCGCCGGATTCGGGACGGCTGCTACGGTCGGAAAAATCGCCGGTCTCTCGGCGGAGCAGCTCGCGCACGCGTTTGCCATCGTCGCGACGATGGCGACCGGGACGGTTGGCGGCCGCGCACCTGGCCTGACCTCACGCTGGTTCATCTTGGGATCCGCCGTGCAAAGCGCTGTGATGGCAGCGTTGGCTGCAGGCCGCGGGATGCAGGGCGATCTGACGTTGCTGGACGGACGCTGGAGCGAGATCACCGGCGTAGCGCTCGACGGCGAACGCCTCGTCGATGGGCTCGGCACGCGCTTTCACGCGTCGGAGATCAGCTTCAAGCCGATCTGTTCGGCGAAACAAGCGATTGCAGCCGTCTACGCGATGCGCTTTCTCTTAGAAAACGAGCGCATCAACGCTGGGGATATCCGGCACGTGCTCGTCGAGGTCCCCACGGCTTACGCGAAGATGATCGATCAACCCGATCTGCCCAAGAGCCGGCTGGCCTCGATCACCAACGTCCGCTATCAATTGGCGTTGGCCGCCTTCGCGCCCGAAACGCTGAACGATCCCGTGCGCGACCAGCTCCCCGCAAGCGACGACATCAGCGCCTTCACGAAAAAGGTCGATGTTCGCGCCGACGCGGCGCTCGACACGACATACCCGGAGTCATGGCCTGCGCGCGTGACGCTCACGCTCGCGTCGGGTTCGCAAGCGGTGAAAGAACTTCAGCGCGCGCCGGGCGATCCGGGCAGCGGCTACGGATGGAGCGCAGTCGAGGCGAAATATTCGGGCAGCGCCCCGGAGATCGCGACCGCGTGCAAACGCTTGGGCGAACGCGGTACGCTCAGTGCGTTGCTAAGCGCGCTAGAAACGACTGAACGGCCGGAGTCCAGAGCGGCAAGCCGTCCGCGTAGCCGATGAAGGCATGACCATCGCTTCCGAACGCCGGTACCGGAACGAACGTGTCGTCGCCCGGATGTTTGGCGCTGAACGCATCGAACATCGCACGGGCAAGTTTCGGTCCGAAGAAGTGGTCGTTTTCGGATGAGAACCAGATCATCGGGACATGCACATCCTGGCCGAAATTCCGTGCGGACGCAATCAAGAATTCGGGACGGCACACCGAGTCCCGCGCGTCCGAGCCGCGACCGGGAGCGAACACGATCGCGCCGATAACGGGAGGATTGGAGCCGAGCGCTGCAAGCGTCGCCCAGCCGCCTGCGGAGTGACCGGCGAGGATGATGCGCGACGGATCGACGTAGGGTTGCTTCCGCATGTAGTCGATCACGGCGAGCAGATCGCGCGCCGATTGCCGGCCCGCTCCATAGTAGTCGGGGCTGCTGCATGAAGGTGCGCCTACGATCGCGACCTCCGAAAGGGGACCGTCGGACTTGCCATATCCGCGCCGCAACGGCGTCACGACCGCATACCCCTGCGAGACGAACCAGCGGCTCGCGGCATAATAGTCGGGCACCATACGGCGCGTCTGGGATTGGTCGCTCGCCGTTCCATGATTGAGAATTACCAGTGGAAATGGTCCATCCCCGGCCGGACGCCACAAGGCTGCTTGGAGATTGACCGGTTTCGCCGTCCCGCTCAGGAGAGCCGGAATGAAGGTCATTTGCGGCACTGGCGCCGTTTGCGCCGCCGCGCCGGCGACTGCCAGGCACCACGTGAGGATCGCTAGAGCAAATCGCGCCCGCCACATCTAACGGACGGAATTCGCTACGTCATTCCACATCGCTTCCGCAATCGCGTCCCACCCATGCGTCCGCGCAACTTGCTGCGCTCGGTCGAGCCGCGCAGCGCCGGCGGCGACGGCCCGGCGGCAGGCCGCGATGAACGTTGCGGGGTCATCGCCGATGTCGACCAAGTCGTCGTAGTCGGCTAGGACGTCGGCGATCGGCGTCGTCGCGACCGGGACGCGGGCGGCGAAATATTCGAGCGTCTTCGTCGGCGAGATCGAGCGCGTGCTCGCGTTTTGCGCAAACGGCATCAGCGCGACGTCGGTCCCCGCCAAGAACGAAGGCAACGACGCGTAGGGGACGCCGCCGGTGAAGTGCACGTTCGGGCGGCGCGGAAAGCGCGCCGGATCGACCTTGATGGTCGGGCCGATCAGGACGACGTTCGGCCGCTCCTGCGCTTCGGCCAGTGCCGCGAGGATCTCGTAGTCGATCCGTTCGTCGATCACGCCGACGTAGCAGTAGACCGGGCTCGGAAGCTCGGCCACAACGGGATGCGGCGCAATTTCGGGAGACGCGCTGAAGCGCTCGAACTCGACGCCGCTCGGAACGAGCTTGACCTTTGCTCCGTACTGCGCGCGCGAGGCGTAGAGCGAACGCCCGCCGGCAAAGACGAGCGTCGCCCCTTCGAGCAGCGCGCGCTCGCGTTCGCGCATCCCGGCCGGTGCGAAATCGAATGCGGCCAAGTCGTCCATGCAGTCGTACACGAGCGGCCCCGAGAACGCACCGGCCAGTTCGAGCATCATCGGCGTGTAGAGCCAGACCACCGTGTCCGATGCGCCGAGCAACGAACGCGCCGTCGCGATGGCCTGCTCGTCGATGTACGGCGCGCCGTAGCCGCGCGCGCGCAACGGACGGATGACCCGCAGGTTGCCGAAGGTTCGGACCTCGTCCCAATCGTGCGTCGCCGCGAACGGCTCCTCGATCACGACGACCGGGACATGGTGCGCAAGGCGCGTCAGCAGGTGATGGGGCCGTTGCCATACGCCGTCCCAGCGCAAGTGCAAGCCGGCGACGAGGCCGTGCATCAGCGCGCGGGAACAGCCGTGAGCTGCCGCAGCGTGCGGGAGACGGCCGTGGGCTGCGGCGTCTCGCCTGGACGAGCGAATGTGTAGATGCCGTCTTCGACGACGCCTTCGCGGTTGCGCAAGAGCGAATACCAATCGATCATGCCGAACGCGGCCCACGCGCCGGCTGCGACGACGGGGATCCCCTCCTCGCGCAGCGCCAGCGCATCATCGACTCGGGCAAGCAGCCAACGCACCCGCTCGGATTCGTCGCCGTGCAAGTGGATCTCGCTGATCGCGAGCGGCAAGCCGAGACGCTCGTACGCCGCGCGGAGGAGCGGCCGCGGCGTGATCTCGCGCTCTTCGACGGAGACGGCCGGGACGTTCTCGATCCCCCGCTCCCCGGTGAAAAGATAGCGCTCCGAGTTCGGATAGTAGTTGAAGCCCATGAGATCGGGCGGCGTCGCGCGCTCGGCAATCTCGCGAAGGCGCGCTTGCGGGACATTACAATCTTCGCTTAGGTAGCGATAGAGCGCATGGCCGGGGACGACGCGGCCCATCAAGAGCTCCGCTGAGAGATACATCCGCTCGCGCTTGTGGGCAACGTAATCGCGCACCCCGGCGTCTCCGGCAGTGAAGCGCTGCAAGTCCTCCGTCATGACGAGTTGCGCGTCCGGAACGATCGTGCGGATCCGCTCCATCGCGCCGATGATGCCGAGGATTTCATTCGTCATCGCTCGACCGAACGCGGCGTGATCTTCGACGAGATTGGGATACCAAAAGCCGTAGAGCGTCGAAAAGCGCGCGGTCGTCAGCGGCTCGTTGATCGGCGTCCACCGCCGCACCCAAGGAAACGCGCGCGCGACCCGCTCCGCGTAGTCGGCAAGCAGCTCGGGAAAGCGTTCGTCCAGCAGATCGGTCGTCAGCGGCCCGCTCCCGTGATGAACCAGCGTCACGATCGGCTCGACGTTGCTGTCGCGCAGTGCTTCCAGACGCCGGCGCGCCCAGTCGAGATCGTCGCGCTCCCACAAGACCGGATAACGCGCCGCGGCGACGCCGAGCTCGGCGATTAGATCGATGTCGGCGTCGCGCGCATCGTGTCCCGTTTCGGCGAGCTGATCGCGAACGGCGGTCGCGTTAATCCGCGCAATCGTCGGCTCGGGGCTCGCCCAGAATTCGAGGGGCTTAGCTAAGGACAGGCGAGGGCCTCGTACCGAGCCAGGTTGCGAGATCGGTCTTGACGCCGACGTGCGTCCGTTCGCGCAATTCACGGCGGAACTCGGCGAACGTGCCGAACGCTTCGGCAAACGCGTCGTGCTTGTGAATTGACTCGAAGTTGATTTGCGAGGCGAGGATGAACGTCTCGTCGGGGAAATCCGCGTAGACGTCGAGCGAACGCGCGAGGATCCCGCGGACGACGTCTTCGACGAACTTCGGGTTGTGATGCGCCTTGTTGACGATGAAGAACTCGTCCGGGCGCTTGAGCAGATCGTAGGTCTCGCTCGACATCGAGCTCTCGACGATCTCGACGAGGTCCTCGGCGCGAATTTCGATTTGCCTGTCAGGCGCCGTCCCGATCAACACCGCACCGCGGCCGCGTTGATTATGCGTCGCGACGGGGAGCGCATCGAGCGCGCGATTCGCATCGGCCTCGCTGAAGCCGGCCTCGACGAGCTCGCGGAAGCTGTGCTCGCGGATCATCAGCTGCGCGCAGGGACACGCCGTCATCCCTTCGGCTTCAACGCCGACGACGCGCCGCGTCCCGTCCGAATCGGCGTGCGCGATCCCGATCAACGTGTACGTCTCTTCCCCGCGCTTGGCGCTCACCGGCGTCCAGCGCTCGAGCCCGAACTGCGCGCGTAAGCGCACGTCGGCTCGGAGCGCGCTCTGCGACTTGACGATGTGCGCGGCGACGCGCTCGGTCAGCTCCTCGATGCGCCCGGGACGATCCGGCCGTTCCAGCACGTCGAGCGTCGCCTCCTCGAGCAGCTCGGAGAATCGCGACATGTGAACGCCGGCCTTGTCGGGGCGCAGATCGGCGACCATCGTGAACTCGCCGTTGAAGACGTGCTCCTTGCCGTCGATGTTCAGGTGGATGATGCGCTTGACGCTCGAGACGCCGACGCGGTTGAGCGAGAGACGGACGTCGGGCTCTTCTTCTTGCCGATTCGCGAAGAAGTGCATCGCCCGGACCTTCTTGTGGATCCCCTCCGAGCCGACGGCCTTCGCCATCTCGGAAACCGTGCGTTTCGTGCGCGGATCGACCAGTTGCGGCGCGATCTCGGCGAGTGGAATCAGATTGAACGCGCGCCGCTCGATGTACGGATGCGGGACCTCGAAGCGGCCGAAATCGCGGACCAGGTCGTCGATGTAGAGCAAGTCGATGTCGATCGGCCGAGCCGAAAGATCGTTGCTCCGTTGCCGCCCGACGGCCGTCTCGACGCTGCGCGCGAAACGCTCGAATGCATCGGGATCGAGCTCGGTCTCGAGCTTCGCCGCGATGTTGAGGAACTGCGGTCCGCCGACGTTTCCGACCGGTTCGGTTTCATAGTACGAGGAGACAGCCTCGATGCGCGCGCGCAAGCGCAGCCGCTGCAGGGCTTGCAAGATGTTGGCTTGGCGGTCGCCGAGATTCGAGCCGACCCCGATGTAGACCGTGGACATGGG
>Ga0209415_10002788_pt1 | contig 32726 bp, 27 predicted proteins | sample PeaSoiSIISIP2007_FD_187696 | JGI IMG/M metagenome (GOLD analysis project Ga0209415, IMG submission 187696) | Peat soil microbial communities from Weissenstadt, Germany - SII-SIP-2007 (SPAdes) (version 2) | ecosystem: Environmental > Terrestrial > Soil > Wetlands > Peat | place: Germany... | reverse complement strand
AGGGCGTTGTCGTACTGCCAGTTCATCTCGAACTGGCCGTTGGCGTCCTCGTGGTCGTTCTGGTAGGGCGACCAGCCGAGCCCCAGCATGTTGTCGCAGATTTCGGTGATTACGTCGTACCGCCGCATCAACGCAGCCTGGTCGTAGCAGGGCTTTTGCTGGCGGTCGCTGTCGTCGGCGATGCGTTCTCCGCTGGGCGCGATCAGGAAGAACTCACACTCGACACCGCTCTTGAGCTCGTATCCCTTCGAATTCGCCGAGGCGAGCGCGCGCTTGAGCACGTTGCGCGGGGCGTGGCCGACTTCCTTGCCGTCCATCCAGAGATCGGCCGCGAGCCAGCCCACCGTCGGCCGCCAAGGCAGCTGGATCAAGCTCGTGGGGTCCGGGAGCGCGAAGAGATCGGAGTCCGCCGGCGTCATGTCGAGCCAAGTGGCGAAGCCCGCGAACGCCGCGCCCGCCTTCTGCATCTCCCCGATGGCGGCCGCGGGCACCAACTTCGCACGCTGGGTTCCGAACAGGTCCGTATAGGAGATCAGAAAATATTTGATGCCGCGGTCCTTCGCGGTCCGCGCCAAGTCAGTCGGCATGCTTGTCCCCCTCGTATTCCCGCCGCTCTTCCGTCCGCCCGCTTCTCGGCTGTGTCACATCATGACGCCGCTTTGCCCGGAATCCAATTCGTACCGGCGAGCGGCACCCCCGCCATGGCGGCGGACTCTACGGTGAGTGCCACAAGGTCCTCGGGCTCCAGATTGTGCAGATGGCTCTTGCCGCAGGCGCGCGCGATGGTTTGCGCCTCCAGCGTGAGCACCGACAGGAAGTTCGCGATCCGCCGACCACCCAGCACGGGGTCGAGCCGTGCGGCGAGCGCGGGGTCCTGGGTGGTGATCCCCGCGGGGTCGCGCCCGTCCTGCCAGTCGTCATAGGCGCCCGGGAGAGTGCCCATTGCCTTATACTCGGCTTCGTAGACGGGATCGTTGTCGCCGAGCGCGACCAGCGCGGCGGTGCCGATGGAGACTGCATCGGCGCCGAGCGCCAGCGCCTTCGCGACGTCGGCGCCGTTTCGGATGCCGCCGGAGACGATCAGCTGCACCTTCCGGTGCATGCCGAGGTCCTGCAATGCCTGCACGGCCGGGCGGATCGCCGCCAGGGTCGGAATGCCGACATTCTCGATGAAGACTTCCTGGGTCGCGGCGGTGCCGCCCTGCATGCCGTCGACCACCACCACGTCCGCGCCCGCCTTCACCGAGAGCGCGACATCGTAGTAAGGGCGGCTCGCGCCCACCTTGACGAAAATCGGCTTCTCCCAGTCGGTGATCTCGCGGAGTTCCTCGATCTTGATCTCGAGATCGTCGGGGCCGGTCCAGTCGGGATGCCGGCAGGCCGAGCGCTGATCGATCCCCTCGGGCAGCACGCGCATGGCCGCAACGCGCGCCGAGATCTTCTGGCCCAGCAGCATGCCGCCGCCGCCGGGCTTGGCGCCTTGGCCCACCACCACCTCGATGGCATCGGCCTTGCGGAGATCGTCGGGATTCATGCCGTAGCGGGACGGCAGGTACTGGTAGACCAGGATGCTCGAGTGGCCGCGCTCCTCCGGCGTCATGCCGCCGTCGCCAGTGGTCGTGGAGGTGCCCGCCATCGAGGCGCCGCGCCCCAGCGCTTCCTTCGCTTGCGCGGAGAGCGAGCCGAAGCTCATGCCGGTGATGGTGACGGGTATCTTGATCTCGATCGGCTTCCTCGCATGCCGCGCGCCGAGCACGACGTTGGTGCCGCACTTCTCGCGGTAGCCCTCGAGCGGGTATCGGCTGATGGAGGCGCCGAGGAAGAGCAGGTCGTCGAAATGCGGGACGCGCCGCTTGGTGCCGCCGCCGCGGATGTCGTAGATGCCGGTCGCCGCCGCGCGGCGGATTTCCGCCAGGGTGTGCTCGTCAAAAGTCGCGGAGAAACGGGGCGGGGTCGGTGGGATATTCTGGTAATCGGACATGAGTCCTGCTCAGTACGCCGAAGCGTTGTCCACATGAAAATGGTAGAGCCGGCGGGCGGAGCCGTAGCGGCGGAACTCGCCAATGTCGACCTCGCGAGCGATGCCGGCTCGCTCCAGGAGCGCGTGCAGCTGTTTCCGGTGCTGGTCCTCGAGCTGCTTTTCGATGCAATCCGCGCCCAGGCTATGAACGTTACCGCGCACAAAGAGCCGGGCCTCATAGATGGAATCCCCGAGCGCCTCGCCTGCATCGCCGAGCACGACCAGCGAGCCCGCTTGCGCCATGAAAGCGCTCATGTGGCCGATCGACCCCTTGACCACGATGTCGGCGCCCTTGAGCGAGATGCCGCAGCGAGCCGACGCGCTGCCGTCGATCACGAGCAGTCCGCCGTTAGCGGTGGCGCCGGCGGATTGGCTGGCGTCGCCCTGTACGTGCACCAGGCCCGACATCATGTTCTCGGCGACGCCCACGCCGGCGTTACCTTTGACCAGTACCGTCGCGCGCTTGTTCATGCCGGCGCAGTAGTACCCAACGTTGCCCGCGATCTCGACGGTGGCATCGGCATCGAGGCCGGCCGCGATCGAATGTCGGCCCTTGGGGTTGAAGATGCGCCAATAATGGGAGGTTTCGGGATCGAGATGGTGGAGCTCGGCGTTGAGCTCGCGGACGGTGTTACGCGCAAGATCGAAGGTGCGCGCATTCGCGCGCAAGCTCATTGCTTCAGATCCCAGAAATAGACCTTGGCGGGCTCCGGCTCGAAAACGCGTGCGTGCTCGATATTCGGTAACTCCGCGAGCGCGCGATACTCGGTGCCGAAGGCCACGTAGTCGTCGGCCTCGGCCATCACGGCGGGCTTGCAGGCGATGGGGTCTCGCAGCACGCCGAACCCGGATTCCGTGCCGACGACAAAGGTGTAGAACCCGTCGAGATCCGCGAGCGCGCTCTTCAGCGCCGCGTCGAGGGTCATGCCCTGGCGCAGCCGCCAGGTGAGATAACCCGCCGCCACTTCCGTGTCGTTCTCGGTCGCGCAGCCGATGCCGTCGCGCCGGAGCTCGCGGCGCAGCGAATTGTGATTGGAGAGCGAGCCGTTGTGGACGAGGCACTGGTCGGGGCCGGTCGAGTAGGGATGGGCGCCATCCGTGGTCACCGCGGATTCCGTCGCCATACGTGTGTGCCCGATCGCGTGCGTGCCGGACATGCCGGCGAGATCGAAGCGTTTGGCGACCTCGGCGGGTAGCCCGACTTCCTTGTAGAGCTCCATGCGCCGACCCATGCCGACCACCGAGACATCGGGCGCAATCCGACCGAGGGAAGCGCGCGCGTCTGCGGCGCGTGCCGTAGGCACCGTCAGGACCGCGTGGGTGTCGCGGCGGGAGACGGAGACGTCCTCGCCAAGCTCGCGCGCGACCTCCGCGGCGATCGCGTCGAAATCGGTGTCGACGCCGCGTCTCAGAGTGAGTTTGATCCTCTCGGCGCGAGCCTCGCCGTAGACGGCAAAACCCGCGGAGTCAGGACCGCGGTCGGAAAGGGTCGTCAGCATGGTGCTGAGAAACCCGCCGAGCTCCGGCCTCAGCTTGGGGTTCTTGAGGAATAATCCGACGATTCCACACATGCGAGCGCTCCGCGAATGACCCTCGGAAGGTCGCATGCGGGCGGCGAGCTTGTCAACGCAAGAGAATAAATGTTTCCTGCTGGGAAACATAATCCTACCATCGCAGCCTGCTATGAGCCGTCCGAAGGAGTGCGCATGAGAGTTCGCAAGAAAACCACACCGAAGGGCCAGGCGTCCGAGCCGGAGCTTCGTACCGGTTCCGCCGCACCGGCGGCAGCGCCGAGCAGCATCGAAGCGAGCATCGGAGCGGAGGTACGGCGCCTGCGCAAATCGCTGGATCTGACCGTCGCCGGGCTTGCCGCAACCGCCGGCATGTCCGCCGGCATGCTCTCGAAGATCGAGAACGGTGGCATTTCGCCGTCGCTTTCCACCCTCGACGCACTCGCCAAAGCCCTCAATGTACCGATCACGCAGCTCTTCACCGATGCCGAGGAGCGCCGTGATTGCTCGTTCGTGAAAGCAGGGAAGGGGGCTCGGATCGAGCGGCGCGGCACCAAGGCCGGGCACCTCTACGATTTGCTCGGCCACTCACTCGAAGGCGAGATCGGCGTCGAGCCCTATCTGATTACGCTGAGCGAGCGGGCAGAGCCCTATACGCAGTTCCGCCATTCCGGCTTCGAGCTCATTTACATGCTTTCGGGCAAGGTCAATTACCGACACGCCGACCGGACCTATGCCATGGAGCCCGGCGATGCGCTGTTCTTCGACGCCGCGGCGCGGCACGGCCCCGAGCACCTGACCAAGGTGCCGATGCAGTATCTCTCCATCATCATTTATCCGCGGAAGGACCGACGATCGCGCGACTAGGCGATCGAAAACGCCGCCGAGGCATTGATAGAGACGAGACGTCGAGAAGCTGCTTTGACACTGAGCGTGCCGGCTCCCGTCAACCCGCGGGTTGCCGATCCTCGAGCTCTTCAGCGACATCCTCGCAAACCACCGCTAGCTCGTAGAACTCGCGCGCGATCACGGCCTCGTCGACTTCCTGCGCACGGGCACGGAATTCGGCGGCCTGGGCGCGGAGATAGTCAGGAAAGTCCATTACCGCCTCCGCCCTGAAGGCATCAACGACGTTACAGAAATACCATAAACAAGCTGGCCCCGCACGTGGCACGAATGAGGCTGGGCTCCGATCTCGCTGTGCGCTAACGCTGCGTGGCAGCGTGACGCTCGACCTGTCCATGAGCGGTCGGGTTCCGAGTTCATGAAAGGCGCCGAATGTCGTGACAATTTTGTGAGCGCGGCAATTCTTGGGAATGCAGCAATAAATCCGAGGGCAGCTTTGCCCTGTTTCATTTGACACACGGCCGATCAGCTTTCATCGATGTCAGAGCAACCGCGCACGACGCGTGGAGCTCGCGGAAGAGGCGATCATCACCCATGCCTGAAGTTGATCCCCCGCTGGCGATTGTCGCGGAACTGACGCATCGCTGTCCTTTGCAATGCCCCTATTGCTCGAATCCCCTGGAGCTCGAGCCCGGCCGGGACGAGCTCGACACCGACACTTGGCGGCGCGTCCTCGACCAAGCAGCAGGGATGGGCGTGCTGCAGGTACAGTTCTCCGGCGGTGAGCCGCTGGTGCGCCGCGATCTCGAGGACCTGGTCGGGCATGCCGCGCGCGCCGGGCTCTACACCACGCTGATCACGTCCGGTGTGACGCTCAGCGATACCCGCGTCGACGCCTTGGTCGAGGCGGGCATCGACCACGTGCTGATTAGTTTCCAGGACGCGAACGCCGACGCGGGGGACTACGTCGCGGGCTACGACGGTGCCCATCGTATAAAGTGCGAGGCAGCGGCTCGCGTCAGAGATCGCGGCCTTCCGCTCACGATCAATGCGGTTATGCATCGCCAGAATCTCGCCCGTATGCCCGAGGTGATCGCGCAGGCTGTCGAGCTCGGCGCTGGTCGGCTCGAGATTGCCCATGTGCAGTACTACGGTTGGGCCATGGCCAATCGCGACGCCTTGCTGCCGACCCGAGAGCAACTGGACGAGGCTACGGCGATCGTGGAGGCCGCGCGCGAGCGGCTGCGCGGGCAGCTCGTCGTCGACTATGTGATGCCGGATTATCACGCGATGCTGCCCAGGGCCTGCATGGGCGGCTGGGCCCGACGGTTCCTGAGCGTGACTCCGTCTGGCAAGGCGTTGCCTTGCCAAGCCGCGGAGACCATCCCGAGCCTTTCGTTTCCTTCGGTACGCACAACGAGCCTCGATGCGATCTGGCGGGGGTCCGAGGCCTTCAACCGCTACCGGGGGACCGGTTGGATGATGGAACCGTGCCGCTCCTGCGACCGGCGCGAGATCGACTGGGGCGGCTGCCGCTGCCAGGCCTTCGCCCTCACGGGCAATCCGAGGGTCGCCGATCCCGTTTGCCATCTCGCGCCTGATCATGGCGCCCTGGAGCCGGCGCTCCGCGCGGCTCGGGCGGTGCCCCCGCCCTTGGTCTACCGCCGGCTGGGCGGGACGATCGTGGTGCCGGAAGACGCCGCGCCGCTCTCAGTGACGCCCTCCTAGACAGAGTCCACTCCGATCGCGCGGGTGCGAGTGGCGGGTTGCCCTAATTGTCCGCGGACGTCCACCTTGGTTGGCCTGGTCGCGATACTCGTAGATCGCGTGGGTCCTGGCATCGATGGCGAGCGTGTGCATGTCCTTGTCCGAAGGAATCGCTCCGAGCCTTCCACCCGCGGCCATTGGTTGACACGCGGCAGTTCCCAGGTGTTACCCTGAATGTGAGCTGAAACCCCGGCGTCACTTCGGGAACCTAGGATTGGGATTCTCGACGGGTAAAAGCAATCAGGGAGGTCGATCGAAATGGCCAGCACGATTTCAATCCATCCGGCTGTGGATCACGGCGTGAAACCAGGCACGAAGGATTTCGCCGGCGGTACGCTCAGCTGCAAGTGCAAGCAGAACGCGGTTCAGGTCAGTATCAAAGGTCAATGCGCCTTCAACCACGTTTGCGGCTGCACGAAGTGCTGGAAACCGGAAGGCGCACTGTTCTCGCAGATCGCGGTCGTCCCGCGCGACAACCTCAAGGTCACCGCGCACGCGGAGAAGCTCAAGATTGTCGATCCCTCCGCCGCGATCCATCGCTACGCCTGCAAGGATTGCGGTGTCCACATGTACGGTCGGATCGAGAACAAGGGGCACCCGATCTACGGCTTCGATTTCTTCCACACCGAGCTTTCCAAGGAGAGCGGCTGGGCGCCGCCGGAGTTCGCGGCCTTCGTGTCGTCGATCATCGAGTCCGGTACCAAGCCCAGCCAGATGGGCGCCATCCGCGCGCGGCTCAAGGAATTGCGCCTCGAGCCCTACGATTGCCTGTCGCCGCCGCTGATGGACATGATCGCGGCACACACGGCGAAGGCCAAGGGTGCGCTCCGCGAATAGCGCCGAGGTCCACCATGCCCGGCTGCCCGCCGCGCGCCTGATCGAAGGCCGCGCGGCGCGGCGGCCGTACGAACGTCCATTGGAACGAAAGATTTGAGGAGAGGCGTCATGCAAGTCCGCGCGGCGGTGGCGCATAAGGCGAAGGAACCGCTCACCATCGAGACGGTCGAGCTCGAGGGTCCCAAGGCCGGCGAAGTGCTGGTGGAGATCAAGGCGACCGGCATCTGCCATACCGACGCCTACACGCTCTCGGGCGCCGATCCCGAGGGGCTGTTCCCGGCGATCCTCGGCCACGAGGGTGCGGGTATCGTGGTCGATGTCGGTAAGGACGTGACCAGCCTCAAGAAAGGCGACCACGTCATCCCGCTCTATGTGCCGGAGTGCCGGACCTGCGACTACTGCACCTCCGGCCGCACCAACCTGTGCCAGGCGATCCGGATCACTCAAGGCAAGGGCCTGATGCCCGACGGCACCAGCCGCTTCCGCATCGGCAAGGAGCCACTCCACCACTACATGGGCACCTCCACTTTCGCCCAGTTCACGGTGGTGCCGGAGATCGCGCTCGCAAAGGTTCGGGCGGACGCGCCCTTCGACAAGATTTGCTATATCGGCTGCGGCGTGACCACCGGCGTCGGTGCGGTCATCAACACCGCCAAAGTCCGGCCCGGCTCGAACGTCGTGGTGTTCGGCCTCGGCGGCATCGGCCTCAATGTCATCCAGGGCAGCCGCATGGTCGGCGCCAACATGATCGTCGGCGTTGACCTGAATCCCGGCCGCGAGGCGCTCGCGCGCAAGCTCGGGATGACCCACTTCGTCAATCCCAAGACGGTCAAAGGCGACCTGGTCGCCCATCTCGTCGAACTCACCAACGGCGGCGCGGATTATTCGTTCGAGTGCATCGGCAACGTCCAGACCATGCGCCAGGCGCTCGAGTGCTGTCACAAGGGCTGGGGCGAATCGACCATCATCGGCGTGGCTCCCGCGGGCGCGGAGATCGCGACCCGCCCGTTCCAGCTCGTTACCGGCCGCGTGTGGCGCGGCACCGCCTTTGGCGGCGCCAAGGGCCGCACGGACGTGCCCCGCATCGTCGACTGGTACATGGGCGGCAAGCTCAACATCGACGACCTCATCACGCACAAGATGCCGCTCGACAAGATCAACGACGCCTTCCACCTCATGCATGAGGGCACGTCGATCCGCAGCGTCGTGATGTTCTGACGCGGCTCGCTTCGGCGGAGGCGCTGAGCGGTCCGATTCGCGGCGCTCTTCGAGACGAAGTTTGAGAGTCCAGGAAGCTGTCCGGCGGCTTGAGAGTGCCCGCTGGGCTAATCCCGCGGCCTAGCGTCCTTCGGGCTCGTCGGCAGGCATCTTGACATCCGTTCTTTCGGTCGCTATTGAACCGACTGGTTATTTAACCACTCGGTATCACGCGAATGTCGACCGATCGCCTCAGCACCACCTTCGCCGCTCTCGCCGATCCCACCCGGCGGGCGATCTTGGCGCGGCTTGCGCTCGGCGAGGCCTCGGTTGGCGAGCTCGCCGAGCCCTTCGACATGAGCCTGCCCGCCGTCTCCAAGCACCTCAAGGTGCTGGAGCGCGCCGGCTTGATCGCTCGCGGCCGCGAGGCGCAGTGGCGGCCCTCGCGGCTCGAGGTGGGTCCGCTCAAGGATATCGCGGATTGGCTCGAGCACTATCGGCGGTTCTGGGAGCAGAGCCTCGATCGTCTCGGCGTCTATCTGCGCGAGCTCAAAGCCAAGGAGGAGAAGAAACGTGGCCGAAAGAAATGATCCCGGCGCGACGGCCAACGAGCGCACGGTCGTCATCACCCGCGTTTTCGACGCGCCGCGTACGCTCGTTTTCAAGGCTTGGACAGATGCCGCTCACCTCGCTCGGTGGTGGGGTCCCAAGGGTTTCACGAACCCAGTCTGCGAGGTGGACGCTCGGCCGGGCGGCGGCTTGCGGATCGTCATGCGCGCTCCCGACGGCGCCGAGCATCCGATGACGGGCGTCTTCCGAGAGGTCATTGCGCCCGAGCGGCTCGTCTTCACGAATATCGCGGTCGATGGGGAAGGCAAGCCTCTGCTCGAAGGGCTCACGACCGTGACCTTCGCCGAGCACGACGGCGTCAAGACGAAGCTCACCCTGGAAAGCAGAGCCGTCGGTCTGGTCGCTTATGCCGCGCGTATGCTGGAAGGTATGGAAGCCGGTTGGACGCAGAGCATCGATCGCCTCGGCGAGCATGTCGCGCGAGTGCATGCGGGCTGACGAGCCCGGTAGGAAATGGAATCAATCACTACGAGAGGCAGTCATGACTAACCGGTCCGCAGAGCACGGCAGCTTCACCATCGAGCGCACCTATGATTGGCCGCCAGCGCTCGTTTTCAAGGCCTGGGTGGATCCTGCGGCTAAGGCGCATTGGTTCCGGGGGCCTTCGGAGTGGAAGGAAACGGCCCGAGAACTCGACTTCCGCGTGGGCGGGCGCGAGCGTCTTACGGGTGCTTGGCCGGGCGGGCGAATGTCGCACTACGATGCGCGCTACTGGGATATCGTGCCGAACCAGCGCCTCGTCTTCACCTACGATATGCATGTCGACGACAAGCGTATCTCGGTGTCGCTGGCGACGGTTCAGTTCAAATCCGCGGGAGCGGGCACGCGACTGTCATTCACCGAGCAGGCCGTCTTCCTTGACGGCTTCGTCGACGGCGGTGGCCGCGAGCAAGGCACGCGCGCGCATCTCGAGCGCCTGGACGAGGCGCTCAAGCGCATGCCCGCGACCGGGTAGCACCGGTCACTCGAGCCGGGTCGGACCTTCAGCCATCACAGATAAACCCTGAGAAGGAAACGTATCATGCAAGTCGAACCCTACCTGTTCTTCGACGGCCGCTGCGAGGAGGCGATCGACTTCTATCGCCGCGTACTGGGCGCCGAGGTGACGGTGCTCATGCGCTTCAAGGATTGCCCCGAGCGGCCGCGCAACCCAGGCATGATTCCGCCCGGCAGCGAGAACAAGGTCATGCATGCGAGGCTGCGGATCGGCCGCAACGACGTGATGGCGTCCGACGGCCGGTGCACGGGCAAGCCGAGCTTCCAGGGTTTCGCCCTGTCTCTCAATGCTGCGAGCGAGGCCGAGGCCGACCGCTTGTTCGCGGCGCTCGCCGACGGTGGGCAGGTCCAGATGCCCTTGGCCAAGACTTTCTTTTCTCCGCGCTTCGGCATGGTGGCCGACCGCTTTGGCGTGCCCTGGATGGTCGTCGTGCTGCCGTAGGCCGTTCATCCGCCGGTTAGTCCAGCACGGGCTCAGAAGGAGAGAACAGGATGCGCTTTATGTGTCACGCCCGCCGAATGCCGCGCCAAACCTCCGCGGCTTGCCAGGTTTCCGCGACGTCATGGACCCGAAGGATTTGCACGCCCTGGTCCAGCGCCGCGAGCGCCGCCGCCAGCGATCCCGGCAGCCGCGCTTTAGCGGGCGTACCTCGATCGACCGCCGAGGCGATGAAGGATTTGCGCGACGCGCCCAGCAAAACCGGGCAGCCGGTCAAGTGCAGCAGCGACAGCCGCGATACGATCTGAAGGTTGTGGCGCAGTCGCTTGCCGAAGCCGATGCCGGGGTCCACCACGATGCGCGTCCGCAGCACGCCCCCGGCGGTGCACGCCTGGATGCGGTTTTCGAGGTAGTCGAGAATATCGAGCGGGGCGCAGGCATAGACGGGATCCTGCTGCATGGTCTGGGGGTCGCCGAGCATGTGCATGAGCACCACGGGCGCATTGCTCCTGGCCGCAACATTAAGACTTTCCGGATCGCCCGTGAGCCCGCTCACGTCGTTGATGATGTGGGCGCCGGCCGCGAGCGCCGCCCGCATGGTCGCGGCATTGTGCGTGTCGATCGAGATCAGCGCGCCGGCGTTGGCGAGCGCGCGCACGACCGGCTCGACCCGGCGAATCTCCTCGGCGGGGTCGAGCGGCTGCGCGCCCGGCCGCGTTGACTCGCCGCCGATATCGAGAATGTCCGCGCCGGCCTCGAGCATCGCCTTGCCGCGCGCGACCGCGGCCGAGGCATCGAGATGGTCGCCGCCGTCGGAGAAGCTGTCCGGCGTCACATTGAGGATTCCCATGATGCGCGGACGGCTGAAATCGAGACCCGCCCACGGCGCGCGTGCCACCGTCAAAGCTTGGAGCTGGCTCTCGTAGCGCATCGAGAAGTCCGCTGCCCAGGCCCATCGCTTGGCTCGGTCGAGAGAGACCACGGTGCCGGTCATTCCCGCCGCGGTCGTCGCGTCTCGCGCGACGATCTCGACCTCTCCAAACGCGAGCCCGAATACGCCGCCGGCCAAGGGCAGCGCTCGCCCCTCTGCGACCGCGGCCTCGGCCGTTGCTCCCGACAGCAAGGCCTGCGCGCGCAGCCAGAAAGCGGCGGCGCCCTGCTGCCTGGCCAAGGCTGAGACACGGTCGAGAGCAGCCTCTGTCATCTAGATCCGCCGCGGCGAGCAGCGAAGGCACGAGATTTGTGACTGCCGCGACCCCTGCACCACGGGCACCGTGCCGTCGCTTTCAGCTCGTCTCGCTCTTGCGATAGGCCGCCTTCGCGAGCCAGTCGCGGTTGATCTCGATCCCCCAGCCGGGGCCGTCGGGGATGCGCACCTTGCCGTCTGCGATCTCGAAAGCCGGCGAGAACAGCCCGTATTGCCAGGGATAATAGTCGGGACCCTCGATGGAGAACTCTACGTAAGGGCCTGCGTTCGGCAGCGCTCCCATGAGGTGTAGCGTGAAGACGGTAACGAGCGACAGGTTCGCGGAGTGCGGCGTGACGGGCAGTCCCGCGGCCTGCGCCATTCTGGCGACCTTGAGCGTCCGGCTGATGCCGCCGAGATAGCACACATCCGGCTGCACCACGTCGACCGCGCGCATCTCGATCATGCGCCGCCAGATCGTGAGGTCGCAGTCCTGCTCGCCGCCGGTGACGTCGAGGTCGAGCGCGTCCGTCACCTGCTTGGTCCACTCGAGCTCCCAATAGGGGCAGGGCTCCTCGAAATGACAGATGCCGTTGGCCTCGAGGAGGCGGCCGACCTCGACCGCCCTCTTGGGCGTGTAGCAGCTGTTGCCGTCGACCAGCAGCCTGACATCCGGTCCCATCGCCGTGCGCATGGTGGGCACGATCGCCTCGGTCCGGCCAGGCCATTCGTCCTGGTCGTGGCCGCATTCCCGGCCGACACGGAACTTGAAGGCGGTGTAGCCATGAACGTCGCGCAGGCGCAAGAGCCGCTCGGCTTCCGCCTCCGGCGTGATGTCGCGCTTCATGCTCGAGGCATAGACCGGGAAGAAGCGTGGCTTACCGCCCAGGAGCTCGCAGACGCTCTTGCCCTCGAGTTTTCCGCGGAGATCCCAGAGCGCGGTGTCGAGACCCGCGATGGCCCGGAACAGATACGATCCCGGGAACTTGTGCTCGCGCTCGGGGATCGCGGCGACTAGGCTTTCGATGTCGAGCGCGTCCTGCCCGAGCGCCCACGGCGCGACTTGGCGATGCAGCACGAGCGCGGAGATATCGGAATTGTAGTTCGCGACTTGGCCCCAGCCTTGGTGTCCGCTATCGGCGGTCACCCGGACGAAGCCCACGAAATCCGTCGCGAAAGTCTCGATCGATTTAATTTTCATGACAGCGCCCCAGCCGATCCCGCGGGTAAACCGTTGCATGGAATTGGACGCGGAGAAAGCGCCATTCTAAGCTTCCGCACGGGGCACATCGCATGGATTACGACTTCATCGTCATCGGCGCGGGCTCGGCGGGCAGCGTCGTGGCGAGCCGGCTCAGCGAGGATGGGCGCCATCGCGTTCTTCTGCTGGAGGCCGGTCCGTCCGACCGCCGGCTCTGGGTGCAAATCCCCATCGGTTACGGCAAGACCTTCTATGACCCGCGTGTGAACTGGATGTATAGCACGGAGCCTATTCCAGGCTTCGGCGATCGCATCAACTACTGGCCGCGCGGTAAGCTGCTGGGCGGATCGAGCTCGATCAACGCCATGGTCTATATCCGCGGCCAGGCTGCGGATTTCGATGAATGGGAGGCGCTCGGCAATCCCAGCTGGGGCTGGCGCGACGTGCTGCCCTATTACAAGCGGATCGAAGATCACGTCCTGGGCGCCAGCGAGGAGCACGGCGCCGGCGGGCCGCTCCACGTATCGGAAGCCTCCGATCAAGCGCACCCGCTCTGCCAAGCCTTCTTTCGCGCGAGCGAGGAAGCGGGTCTTTCCTTCAATCGGGACCTCAACGGGAAATCCCAGGAGGGCGTCGGATATTACCACTTCACCATCCGCGACGGTTTTCGGCTCTCTGCCGCGCGCGCATTCCTTTGGCCCGCCATGCGGCGTGCCAACTTGCGGGTCGAGACGATGGCGCACGCGAGCCGGATCGTGGTCGAGGGTGGGCGCGCCGTCGCGGTGGATTACCTCCGGCACGGCGTGCGCGCGCGGGCGCAAGCGCGCCGGGAGATCATCCTGTCGGCCGGTTCCGTGAATTCGCCGCAGCTGCTACAGCTGTCGGGCGTCGGGCCGGCGCCGCTTCTGAAGGCACTCGGTATCGACGTGGTGTGCGACCGGGCGGCCGTCGGGCAGAACTTGCAGGATCATCTCTGCTACGATCACGCGTACCGGGCCCGGCAGCCGACGCTCAATGACGAGCTCTATCCCTGGTGGGGCAAGGTGGGGGCGGCGCTGCGGTACGTCGCTTTCAGGCGGGGACCGCTGTCTCTCAGCGTCAATCAGGCCGGCGGCTTCTTTCGTGGCGCGCCGGAGCACACGCGGCCGAACCTCCAGCTCTATTTCTCGCCGCTGAGCTATGAGCGGGCACCGCCGGGCGTCCGCGCTCTGACCAAGCCCGATCCGTTCTCCGGCTTTCTGATGAGCGTCTCGCCGTGCCGCCCGACCAGCCGAGGCCATCTCGAGATCCGATCCGCCAATCCGCTCGAAGCGCCCGCGATCCATCCGAACTACCTCTCGACCAACTCCGACGTTTCGGATCTCCTGACGGGCGCGCGCTTCCTGCGCCGGCTCGCGGCGACGCGGGCGCTGTCCTCGGTGATCGCCGAGGAATTGAAGCCCGGTCCCGCGACGGCCACGGACGAGGCGCTCATCTCCGACATTCGATCGCGCAGTTATTCCGTGTTTCACCCGGTCGGCACGTGCCGAATGGGCTCGGACCCCGCGACGTCCGTGGTGGACGCGCGTTTGCGCGTCCATGGCATCGGCGGTCTGCGGGTGATCGATGCCTCGATTTTCCCCGCTGTGCCATCGGGCAATATCAATGCACCCTGTATTATGACGGGGGCCAAAGGCGCCGATCTCATTTTGCAGGAACTATGCTAGTGTCCATTCGATGCGCGGCGGGGGAGCGCGGGGAGTGTAGGGGGTTTTCCTCGGCAAATCCGGCGTTTGCATAGCGATTTCCACGCGTTTGCCAAGTGCTGGGAGGCACAAGATGACCGAATTGGAATATTGGACTCTGCAAATCCAGAAGGGCAGGATCTCGCGGCGCGAGTTCATCGGCCGCGCCGCGGCGCTCGGTGTCACCACCGCCCTCGCCACCACCATTCTGAGCCAAGCCGGCGTCGCTGCCGTGCCCAAGCGGGGCGGGTCCTTCAAGGGCGGCTTGGCTCACGGCGCCACGACCGATACCGGCGATCCCGCGGCCTATCCGGACACCGCCACGCAGGTTCCGTTCGGCGGCGGTATGTCGAGCTATCTCACGGAGGTTGATGCCAAGGGTAACGTCGTCGGCGACGCGGCCGAGAGCTTCGAGCCCGCCGACAAGGCATCCAAGTGGGTGTTCAAGCTCCGTAAGGGTGTCACCTTCCATAATGGCAAGGATTTGACGGCCGACGACGTGATTGCGTCCTACCGCCACCACATGGGCAAGGACTCCAAGTCCGCGGTGAAGTCCGTGCTGGCGTCGATCAAGGACATCAAGGCGGATGACAAGAGCACCGTCGTCTTCACGCTCGACGGCGGCAATGCCGATTTCCCCTATCTCGCCAGCGACTACCACATTCCGATCCTGCCGGCGAACGCCGATGGCACCGCGGATTGGCAATCGAACAACCGCACGGGCGCCTACACCTTCGTGTCGTGGGAGCCGGGCGTCCGCGCCAAGCTGAAGCGCAACCCGAACTACTACGTGTCGGGCGCGCCGTATTTCGACGACGTCGAGTTCATCAGCATCACCGACGTGACTGCGCGCGTGAACGCGCTCAACACGGGCGAGGTGCATTGGATCATGCGGCCGGACCTCAAGACGCTGGACCGGCTGAAGGGAAACAAGAACCTCGAGATCAGCGAGGTCACGGGCTACGGGCACTACACCTTCCCGATGGACACGACGGTCGCGCCCTTCAACAACGCAGACGTGCGCACCGCCCTCAAGTGGGCGATCAACCGCGAGGAAATCCTAAAGAAGGTCTTCCTGGGGCACGGGATCGTCGGCAACGACAATCCGATCGCGCCGTCGGTGAAGTTTGCCTATGACCCGAAGCCGAAATACACCTACGATCCCGAGAAGGCGAAGGCGTTGCTCAAGAAAGCGGGCATGGCGAATCTCAAGGTCGACCTGTCCGTGGCGGACGCGGCATTCAACGGCGCGATCGACGCGGCGGTGCTCTATCAGGCACAAGCCAAGGCTGCCGGCATCGACATCAATGTTGTGCGCGAGCCCAACGACGGCTACTTCGACAACGTCTGGCTGAAGAAGCCGTGGTGTGCCGATTACTGGAGCGGACGGCCGACCGTGGACTGGATGATGAGCGTGGTCTATGCGAAGGGCGCGGCCTGGAACGAGACCCACTGGGACAATCCCAAGTTCAACGACCTGCTGGCGCAGGCACGCAGCGAGACCGACGAGAAGAAGCGGGCGACCACCTACCAGGAAATGCAGCAGCTCGTGCACGACGACTGCGGCCAGATCGTGATCATCTTCAACAACTACGTCGAGGCCCTCTCGAAGAAGCTTGGTCACAATCAGATCGCCGCGAACTGGGAGTGCGATGGCCTGAAAATTGCTAAGCGGTGGTGGTTCGCTTAGCTTCGTCTGAAGCGGACGGGTTCGGGTCGTCGGCGTGCCGGCGGCCCGGCCCTTCCGAGAGAACGCGTCGTAATCGGGAGGCAAATGGTGTCCACGGGGAGATTGGATCCGTGAACCCCATCTTGAGAACCGTGCTGCAAAGGCTCGGGCTCGGGCTGATCACGCTTTTCGTAGTCTCGGTCGTGATTTTCTCCGCCGTGACGATGCTGCCGGGCGATTTCGCGACCGCCATCCTGGGCCAAGCCGCGACGCCCGAGACGGTGGCCGCATTCGAGCACTCCGTCGGCCTCGATAAACCACCGTTCGTGCGGTATCTCCTGTGGATCGGCGGCGTGTTGCACGGGAATTTCGGCGAATCCTTCTCGAGCGCCGGCGCGCTCGCGGGCGGCCATGTCCGAACCGTTGTCTCGCTGGTCACGCCGCGCCTCTGGAATACCTTGTTCCTCGCAGGCCTGACTGCTGGGATCGCGGTGCCGCTCTCGCTCGTCCTCGGGATGCTGGCCGCGCTCTACCGCAACAGCGTGTTCGACAGGCTGGTGAACTTGGTGACGTTGACCTCGATCTCGGTCCCCGAGTTTTTTGTCGCCTACATCCTGATGCTGTTCCTTGCGATCGACTTCCCGATATTCTACTCGCTGGCGAACGTCAGCGCCGAGACGCCATTCCTCGAGCGGGTGGCGCGTTGCACGTTGCCGTCGCTGACGTTGATCCTCGTCATCGTCGCGCACATGATGCGCATGACGCGCGCCGCGATCATCAATATCCTCGCGAGCCCCTATATCGAGACCGCGCGGCTCAAGGGCGTCTTGCCCGGTCGCATCATCTATAAGCATGCGCTGCCCAATGCGTTGGCACCCATCGCGACGGTGGTAGCGCTCAATCTCGCCTACCTGATCGTGGGCGTCGTGGTGGTCGAGGTGGTTTTTGTTTATCCCGGCATCGGTCAGCTCATGGTCGACTCGGTCTCCGCGCGCGACATCCCCGTCGTGCAGGCCTGCGCGCTGATTTTTGCGGTGACCTATATCGGCTTCAACCTGCTCGCCGACATCGTGTCGATCGTCACCAACCCCAGACTCCTGCATCCGCGATGAGCGCCGAGCCCGCGGAACTCTCCAGTGGCACGACGGACGTTGCATCGCCGCGCTGGACCCCCGTGTCGGCAGCGTGGCGCGCTCTCAGGCAGGCGCCGCCGACGGCGTGGTTCGGTCTCACCGTCATCACGATCTACCTTTTCTTCGCGGTGTTCGCGCCGCTGATCGCGCCCTATGGGGAAGCGGAAATCGTGGCTGGCGCATACGAACCCTGGGGCGGGGATTATCTGCTCGGCACGGACCAGCTGGGCCGCGATCTGGTCTCGCGCCTCATTTATGGCGCGCGTAACACGATCGGGATCGCGGTCATGACCACCGGCCTTTCGTTTACCATCGGCGGCGTGCTGGGGCTGTTCGCGGCGATCCTCGGCGGTTGGAGCGATCAATTGCTGGCGCGCGCGGTCGACATCCTGATGGCGATTCCGCAGCTGATCTTCGCGCTGATGCTGCTGTCGATCTTCGGCTCGTCGATGACCAATCTGATCTTGATCATCGCGGTGCTCGATTCGACCCGCGTTTTCCGCCTTACACGGGCCGTCGCCATGAATGTTGTCGTGCTGGATTTCGTCGAGGCCGCGCGGCTCCAGGGCGAGAAGCTCGGCTGGATCATGTCCCGCGAGGTCTTGCCGAATATCCTGCCGCCGCTGGTGGCGGAGTTCGGGCTCCGGTTCTGCTTCGTCTTCCTGACGATCAGCGCGCTCTCTTTCCTCGGCCTCGGCATTCAGCCGCCGACCGCCGATTGGGGCTCGATGGTCCGCGAGAACGCCACTCTCATCAACTACGGCGACGTGACGCCGCTTTTGCCGGCGGGCGCGATCGCGCTGCTCACCGTAGCGGTCAATTTCGTGGTGGACTGGTTCCTGCACAAGACCAGCGGGCTGAAGGATGAGCGTTAGCGAGCACATCGACCGGGCAGCGCCGTCGCCTGGCCCGGGCGCGCGGCTCCTCGAGATCAAAGCCCTCTGCATCGAGGGTCGGAGCGACGACCGCTGGCATCAGATCGTCAAGGGGGTCGGCCTGACGCTTCGGCGCGGCGAGGTGCTGGGGCTGATCGGCGAATCCGGCGCGGGCAAATCCACCATCGGGCTCGCCGCGATGGGCTATGCGCGTCCGGGCTGCCGTATCACGGGCGGCAGCATCCTGTTCGACGGCATCGACCTCCTCAAGATCGACGAAGCCAAGCGGCGCGAGATTTGGGGCACCCGCATCGCCTATGTGGCGCAGTCGGCGGCCGCCTCATTCAATCCCGCCCATAAGCTGATCGACCAGTGCGTCGAGGCGTCCGTCGGTCACCACTTTGCCGGCGAGGACGAGGCCAAGCGCACGACCGTGGACCTGTTCCGCCGTTTGCGCCTGCCCGATGCCGAGCACATCGGCTACCGCTATCCGCATCAGGTCTCCGGCGGTCAGTTGCAGCGCGCGATGACTGCCATGGCCATGGCATGCCGGCCCGATCTCATCATCTTCGACGAGCCCACGACGGCGCTCGACGTCACCACCCAGATCGAGGTGCTGGCGGCCATCAAGGACGTGGTGCGGCAGTTTCACACCGCCGCGATCTACATCTCCCACGATCTCGCCGTCGTCGCGCAAATGGCGGACCGCGTCATGGTGCTGCGCTATGGCGAGCTCGTGGAGGAGGCGCCCACTCGCGAGATGCTCACGAACCCGCAGCAGCCCTACACGAAGTCGCTCTGGGCGGTGCGGTCGCTGCGTAAGGAGGAGGAGTCCGGGCAGGATAAGATTTTGCGCGTCGATGCCGTCGATGCGGCTTACGGCGTCCTTAAGGTGCTGCACGGCGTCAGCATCCAGGTGCCGCGCGGCCGGACCGTTGCGGTGGTGGGTGAATCGGGCTCGGGCAAATCGACCTTGGCGCGCGTCATCACGGGCCTGCTGCCGCCCGCGGCGGGTTCGATCGTCTTCGACGGCAAGCCGCTTCCGCGTGGGCTCAAGGAGCGCGACAAGAAGCTGCTCCAGCGCATCCAGATGATCTATCAGATGCCGGACACCGCGCTCAACCCGCGCCGGCGCGTGCGCGACATCTTGGGCCGGCCCCTGGAGCATCATCTGGGCTTGACCGGTGCTGCGCGACACGGCCGCATCCTCGAGCTCCTGGACATGATCGAACTCGACGAGCGCTTCCTTGAGCGCTTTCCGAGCGAGCTCTCTGGCGGGCAGAAGCAGCGCATCTGCATCGCCCGCGCGCTCGCAATCAATCCGGAGCTCATCATCTGCGACGAGGTTACCTCGGCGCTCGACCAGCTGGTCGCCGAGGAGATTCTGAAGCTGCTATTGCGGCTCCAGAAGGAGCTCGGCGTTTCCTATCTCTACATCACCCACGACCTCGCGACCGTGAAGGCGATCGCCGACGAGATCGTCGTGATGCACCAGGGACGCGTCGTGCAGAGCGGGTCCAAGTCCCAGGTGTTGACGCCGCCGCACCACGCCTATACCGAGCTGCTGCTCTCCTCGGTTCCCGAGATGGACCCGGATTGGCTCGACAGCCTCCTCGCGCGCCGGGGGCTCGCAGCCGCGACCTGAGCGCGTGGCGTCAGGCCTTGTTCACCCGCATGAGATAGCGATAGGGGTCGCTGGTCATCACGGCGCCGCCCGAAACCAGCAGCACTGACCCGGAAACCCACGCCGCCGCTTCCGAGGCGAAGTAGACCGCCGCCGCCGCGACGTCGCTGGGCTGGCCGACGCGGCGCAACGGATAGAACATCGAGCGCTGGCGGCGGTCCTCGGGTGTCGCCAGCCAGGGCGCGGTCAGTGGCGTCTCCACCACCGCGGGCGCGATGGCGTTGACGCGGATGCCGTATTGGCCGAGCTCGACCGCCATGGTCTGGGTGATGTTGTTGAGCGCGGCCTTGCAGGCACCGTAGATGCCTTCGCCCCCGGGCGCGGCGTAGAAGCTGTCGATCGAGCTCAGGAAGATGATTGAGCCGCCCTTGCCGGATTTCCGCATGGCGCGCGCCGCCGCCTGGGCACCGAACACCTGCGCCGTCAAATTCAGCCGGAGCATGGCGTCCCAGCCGCTCTCGGTCACGTCGAGCCACTCGCTGGTGCCGCCGGGGTCGGACACGAAACCGCCGGCGTTGTTGACCCAAACGTCTATCTTGCCGAAAGCGGCGACGCCGGCGTCCGCGATTTTCTGGAGCTGCGCGAGGTCGGTGACATCGGCGGTTATGAGATGGGCACGACGGCCTTTGGCCTCGACCTCGCGGCCGACGGCCTCGAGGTCCGCCCGCGTCCGTGCCGCCAGCACGACATCGGCGCCTTGCTCCGCGAAGGCGAGCGCGATCCCGCGCCCCAAGCCGCGACTGGCACCCGTAACGACGCAGGTCTTGCTGGCCAACGAGAACATGAGAGCCCCTCTTGAATTGCGTGAGCGCCTCGCGAGGTTGCGAGAGCGGGGCTCTTATCTAACAGCGGATCGCGGAGTTGTACCAGCGCCAGGCGCGAGATCGTCCGCCAACCCGGAGTGGTATCGATCAGTGCGAATGCCAGCGCCAGCGATCGACCGTCTCGTTCAGGAACCCGAGGCCCTCGTGATCGGTCTCCCACGCCTTGGGGAAGTTGGTGCTGCCGCCCTGCGGCCGCAACGAGCGCTCGAGGTCGTTGAAGCGGATCCGCATGGGATGCGGCACGCCCTCGCCGACGGCGATCGCTTCCTGTTGGCGCAGCGTCGGGAGCGTGTTCAACAATCCTGCCGCAGTCTCCGGCAGGGTGCGCCGGACCAGGTTCTGGTCCTTGTCGTTGGTCATGCGCATGGCGAAGACGGTGCTGCACTGGGACAGGATGGCTTCGGATATCTCGGACGGACGCTGAGTCACCAGGCAAAGCGATACACCGTATTTGCGACCTTCCTTCGCGATCCGCGCGATCGCGCGCCGGGTCGGCTCGAAGCCGAGGCTGCTGTCGTTCGGGACGTAGCGATGAGCCTCGTCGCAGACGAGCAGGATGGGCACGGATTTGGCGTGATCGCTCCAGAGCGCGAAATCGAAGATGAGACGGCAGAGCAAGGACACCACGACGTTTACGATCTCGGACGGCACGCTGGAGATATCGAGAATGGTGATCGGTTTGCCGCTCACGGGAATGCGCAGGAGGCGCGACAGGATCTCGGTCAGGTTGTCGCGCACCGTAAGGCCGGGAAACATGAAGGAATAGCGCAGATCCTGACGAAGATCCTCGATCGTGCCCATCAGCCGGAGGTAGGGCAGGGTATTGTCGGGCTTGTCGAGTTTGCCCATGGCGTCGGAGATATGCTTCACGACGGCGGGCATCCGATAGGGCGTCGGCGTATCCACCGTCAGAAACGTCTCCGTGCTGCCCTCGCCAAGGAAGCTATGCTTGGCGGCGATGATAGCCTCCTTGAGGATGTTCGCCTCGCGGCTGCGCGCGATCGGCTCCCGGCTGCACAAGACCTCGGTGATCTCCTCGGCGCTCATCAGCCAATACGGCAGCTCGATGTTGTGCGTGTTGATGCATTCGGCCATGTTCCCGAAGGCGCGGCTGTACTCGCCGTGGGGATCCAGCACCACGACGTGGCCGTTCGGGTGGGCGTTCAGCAGCGAGCGCAGCACGACCGTGAGGGAGCAGGATTTGCCCGAGCCGGTCGTGCCCAGGATCGCCGAATGCTTGCAGAGGAACTCCTGCGAGATCAGATAGGCGGTCTTGGAGGGGTCCTGATGGAGCACGCCAATCGGCAAGCTCGGCGAGTTCGGCTTGCTGTAGATGCTGTCGAGGTCTGCCGGTGAGGCAGGAAACACCGGCGCGCCGAGCACGGGATAAACGGATATGCCGCGAGAGAACGGGGCGGGCTTACCGTCCGTGCGGGCGACGAGCTCGCCCAGCAACTCCACCTCGGCGATCGCAATCCCTCGTCCGCTGCCGCCCGACGGATCCTTCAGCGCGAGGCTGTCGACGAAACCGAACGACGTCGTGGTGGATGTGGGCACCTTGATGAGATCGCCGATTTGCACGTGCTCGTAGGCCGCCCGGCTGCCGGCTTGTGCGTCCGCGCCGAACAACGCGCATGAGAGTTTGAAGCCCGACACCACCGTGACCATGCCGATTTGCCCCGGCGCATGCGTCGCAGCCGATTGTGCCATGGAGGCATTCGGCAGGTCTGGTCTCGGCGACGTATCGTCCATCGACGCTCCTGATTTCTCGAGGTCTCGACATTTCGCCCAGGTCTCATCGGCGTCGCGATGCGCCGATGCGCGATATCCCGGCGATTCTTAGGCGAGGCCCATTAACCCCGCGTTAACGCCGATCGAAAGGAAGAAGTCCCGGCTAAGATACCGAGCTTATTGGGCGATCTGGGCACCGCGTGACTTCTGCTGCTGTGCGTCGGCGGATTTGATCGTGCCTGCCTTGGGGGGCGCGCTCGGCGTCTTGGGCGTGACGGCCGCGGCTGCTCCGAACTCGCGCGTGAAGTCGCGTGCCCGCTCTCCCCAATCGCTCGAAGAGGGGGCGGCGGCGATCACGGGCGCTTGCACGGGGACCACGCCTTCATCGTGCCAAAGCGAGAAGGCGAAGTATCCGACCACGATCATCATGCCGACGCTGGCAAACGCCAGCGCGCGCTCCATCCGGCCGAGCCGTGCGCGTATCGCCGCAGGATGCGGCAACGCTTCGGCCGCGAGCTCAGCGCCCTCGGCAGCGTCGGCAGGCTCCGCTTCGTCGGTCGATTGAACCGAGGAATAACGCCCCGGTTTCATCGCCCTGCTCGCGAACTCCGTCGTGCTGAGCACACTATGGATCATCTCCGCGAGGTCGCTGGTCAGTGCCTCCCGAGCTACCTTTTCGTGGTCGACGCGAGCCGAGGCGGGAAGCGGAACCGGCGCGGGTGCCGGCCCCTCCACCGGCACCGCCGTCGCGGGTGTGGTTTCGGTGGCAGCCACGGTCTCGAGGGGAGGCTCGATCGATGGCTCGGTAGGCGACGCTGCCACTCCGGTGCCGGTGGACACCGTCGCGTCGGTCACCGCACTCGATGCGATCGGCGGAGGTTCCGCCACAACGGCCGCGCTCTCGTGCGCGACGAAGGGCGAGGGTTCGAGTTCTTCCGCAGGCTCCTCTTGCGGCGAGACAACGGTCTCTGACGGCGCCGCGGATGCTTGCGCGATGACACTCGCCGTGTGTTCCGCTGCGGGCTCGACCGATCGAGGCTTCTGGACCGAAACGTCGATGCCCGCAACGCCGGGCGCCTCGGTCGGCGCCTCCTCGAGCGCCCTCGGCTGCTCCTCAGGGGGCGACAAATGTACGGCGTCCGCCGGGAAGATGTCGCTTTCTCGGGGAGCGATCTCGGGTTCCACCTCCGGCGCAGCGGCTGACGCTGCCGGCTCTTCCTCGGGTTCAGCCACAGGCGTGGCGGGCGGGAAGTCTTCTGCCCATGCGCGGGCGTCGACTGTCGCGATCGATGCTTCGGGCACTGACGCGATGGTCTCGGAAGGTAGGCTCCCGGGCGCAACGATCGCCGCCTCGGTCGCCGCTTGGAGTGTGGACGCAGCCGTGATTTCAGGCGACGCATCAGTGGTCGGCAAGGCGCTGAATGCGTTCACGTCGCCCGTGGACGGTTCCTGAGGGGCCTCTGACGCATCGATCGGCAACTCCGAGACGGCGTCCGTCGGTATCGGATCGATCGGCGCCTCGATCGACGTCTCCTCGACTGGCCTGGATTGCTCCTCGGTGAGCCGCGACGGTGCGGCGTCCTCCAGTGGGACCTCGCTTCGCCGCGCGAAGGTTTCGGCCGCTGCCTCCAATCGCGCGGACTCCGCCTCGGGCCCTATTTCCGGCTCCGCATGTGCGGGTTCGCCTGCCTCGGCGTCGGTGCCGAATGCCGCAAAGTCCAGCGCTTCCCGCGGTGGCTCGGTGGTCTCGGAAAGTTCATTGTCCGGCGCAGCGACCGCTGCCGGCTCTGTGCTGAATGCGCCCGATTCCTCAACGGACGGTTGCTGAGAGGCCTCTATCGGTGCTGGATCGATCTGCGGCTCCGGCACCGATTCCGTCGAGGGTGGTTGGCTCTGCGGCAAGACGAAGGCTGTCTCCTGCTCCGGTGCGGGCTCTGCTGCGTCCGTGAAGACAACGGCCGTGCCGGCCAACATCGGGCCTGCGAGATCGGCGTCCTCCACCATCGGAGCGGACGCGCGAGGCGGTACATCGAGGTCAAGTATTGGCGCCGGCGGCGCCATCTTTGATGACCCCGTCTCAACAGGCGTGGACTCCGGAGCCGCGGTTTCGATCTCAACGCTGACCGTGGAGTGTGTCGGTTCCGGCGCAACCGGCGATGCTGCCGAAAACGATTCCGTGACGATCGGGTCGACCGCTGCCTCCGGGGCCACGAACGTGTCCGTGCCGACGTCCGAGGTCGCGGGTTCGGCTGTCTCGGCCGCCGTCTCGAGATCGAAGAGCGAGGCGGTCGGTTCTGGCTCTGCGGGCGCCTCCAACTGCATCGCTCGCGACGATGCCTCGATCGACCCCGATGACGGCTCATCCGTCTCGGGCTCGGCCGCGGGCTCCGGCGTCTCAGGCGCGCTCGCCGACCGTTTGGCCGGCAGCATCCGCTCCAGCATGTCGGCGAGACGCGCCAACATCGCTTTCTTAGCTGGAGCGGGGGTCTTGATTGCGGGCGCCGAGATCGGCGCCGGCTCGTCGAGTTCTTCGGGAGCGATGCCCGGCTCCATCGCATTCGAGGTTGGCTCGGAAGTCGCCGCCTCGAAGCGGTTGTCGAATTCGAAAGCTTGCTCCAGGCGCTCGGTGACCGGCGTGAAGAACTCTTGTGAGTCCGCTTGTTCGGTACTGGGTAGCTCGTCTAGCTCGAAGGGTTGCGCCGCAGGTTGCTCGATCGCAGGGCTAACCGGCTGTTCCTCCGCCGTCGTAACCGGCGCAGCCTCGGCTTCAATCGGTGGCGGTGGCGCAGCCGAGATCCGCATGTCGACCAATTCCACCGCTGTTGGCATGCTGACCGCTTGAGACTGATCCGAGGATTCTACGAGGTCGCCATGCTCTGGATCGTCCCAAGTGTCCTCGCGCACCCCGGCCGTCTCGGGCGCGGCAGCGGCATGTAGCGCGATGGGCGATACTGCCTGCGGTTCGCTCCCGATTGTATGTTCGATGGGAGTGGCATCGACGGCGACGGCTTGCTCTGGCTCCGTCGGCCGCGCGGGAAGCTCGTCCGCCAGTGCGCTCGGTTCATCCGGCAGCTCCACTGGCAAAGGTTCATGCCGCGCTGTCAGCCGCTCGTCCGGACCCTGAAAGGCCGGGGCGGAGAGCGGCATCTCCGGCGTGGATGGCGATTTCGGAAGTGCCGCTTCGGGCCCGTTCGTCGCAGCCGCATCCACATCCACGGGGATCTCGATCTCGGGCTCCGAGGCCGAGAGAGGCGAATCTTCGGATGCCTGTGGCTCGATTGGAGCCGGCGACGCATCCGCGGTGGTCACCACCAGCTCGGCTGGCCGGAGTTCTGCTTGCTCGTCCCACGCATCGGGAGAGGATGGAACCGCCGGGGTCTCGGTCGCCGACGGCTGCTCTGGCGCCGCCGCGGCCAGATTCGTCATTGCGGGCGTCAGCGGATTGGGCCGTGCCGCCGCCGGCGAATGCGCGGTGTCCGACAGGTAAATCGATGCCTTTGGCCGAGCCTTCTCGGTCGACCCCAGAAGCGATGCCACCGGTTTGGTTTCGTACTTGTACCAGGATGTCGGCAAATCCTCGTCGCTGACGGCCTTGGCTTGGTCGGCCGGCACGGGGAGCGATCCTTCGTACTTGAGCCAAGACCCCAGGACGTCGGCGTCCGAGGGCGGCGCGGTCGCCCCTTGTGCCGGCTCGAACGCGTCCTTGTGATCGTAGGAGCGCGAGCGGGTAGCGGCGGCCTTTCCCTTACTGCACAAGAGATGAGCGGGCGCGTCGGTTGATCCGGGGTCGCTCGTGGAACGCGCGACTAAGTCAGGAGATAGGCTCGGAATCGCGTCGAGCTCGCTGTCTGGCGCCTCGTGAGCGGCGCCAGCGCTGCCGGGCATCAAGCTTGCTCGTCTCAGTCGGCCGGCCATCGATCGCGATCCAACCCAAGTTTGCCCGTCCACAAAGCGGACGCGCGACGGCTGGCATCTTAGGCGCCGCCGGGCTCAACAGGGGTTAATCGCCCGGCAGAATTGCGCGCGAGTCGACTGAAATTACCGACAATTTCCTGATATTGACCCGGGTACTTGGATGCGCTCCTGGGTGGCACGCCGTCCTTTCTGGGGGACTCGTTGATTCGGCGGTGCGCAGGACGTAGCATCCCCCAACACTGCGCAAGCAGCCGCCCGACTGGAGAAGCAGAACCTCATGCGGTCGCAAAACGTCATCCCCTCGCTCTTTCTCGATTTCATGCAGATGCAGCAATTCGCGAAGAACCCGCTGGTGTTCGCGGAAGGGCACGGCATCCGCCTGACCGACAGCGAGGGCAAGCGGTACATCGACGGCCTCTCCGGTGTCTTCGTCACCAGCCTGGGCCACGGCAACAAGCCCGTGATCGACGCCATGTCCGAGCAGTTGAAGCGGCTCGCCTTCGCGCCGCCGCTCCACAGCACGACGGCGCCGGCGCTCGAGCTCACGCAGCTGCTGCTTGAGGTGGCGCCGCCCGGCGTGACCGCGCTCAAATTCCTGAGCGGCGGCTCGGAGGCGACCGAGGCTGCCATGAAGCTCACGCGGCAATACCACCAGCAGAGCGGGAACCCTCGCAAATACAAGATCATCGGCCGCTATGGCGCCTATCACGGCGGTACCATGGGTGCGCTCTCCGCCGGCGGCGGGCGCGAGCGCAAGTCCGTCTACGAGCCGTTGGGCGTCGGCTTCATTCACGTGCATCCGCCCTACTGCTATCGCTGCCCGTTCGACCAGAGCTATCCCTCCTGCGGGCGCACCTGCGTCGGATTGATCGAGAAGACCATCGAGGCCGAGGATCCCGCGACCGTCGCGGCGGTGATCGTCGAGCCGATCTCCATCTCGTCCGCGGGTTTCATGGTGCCGCCGCCGGACTATCTGCCGCGGCTGCGCGAGATCTGCGATCGGTACAATATCGTGCTGATCTACGACGAGATCATCACCGGGTTCGGCCGGCTCGGCACGATGTTCGGCTCCGAGTATTTCAAGGCGGCGCCGGACATCACCTGCTGCGGCAAAGGCATGAGCGGCGGTTATGCGCCGCTCGCGGCGATCCTGATCCGCGACCGCATCGCCGCGACCTTCTATGGCGAGGATGAGGACAACGTCCAGTTCCACCACGGCCATACCTACGCCGGCAATCCCGTAGCCTGCGCGGCGGGAGTCGCCGCCATGACGCAGCTCATCGAAAGCAAGCTCGTGGACAACGCGCGCAAGCAGGGCGAGCGGCTGCGCCAGCGTCTGCTCGAGCTCGCGGAGCGGCACAAGATCATCGGCGATGTCCGCGGAGCGGGCCTGCTGCAAGGCGTCGAGTTCACGAAGAATCGCGAGACCACGGAGCGCTTTCCCGCCAAGGTTCGCCCTGGCAAGGTGGTCGAGCGCGAGGCCCGGGCGCGGGGACTCCTGCTCCGCTGCGGCAACGATTTCGCGGCCTTCGCTCCGCCGCTCATCGTGACGGCCGAGGAGATCGACGAGATGGCGGGCATTCTCGGCGAGTGCATCGGCGCCGCGGAACGCGAGCTCGGCACGGCGCGTTGACAGTCACCAACCGCTTGGCTCCCACTTCCGTGGACGGCCGGCCGACGCCGGAGATGCTTCGGTTGGCGATCGAGCTCGCGGACGAGGCCCGTGCATTCGTGCGGCCGCGCTTTCGGTCTCGTGTCTCGATTTGCCAGAAGCCCGACGGGACGCCGGTGACGGAGGTCGACACCGCGCTTGAGGCGCGGCTGAGAGACCAAATCCTCGCGCGCTTTCCAGAGCACGGTGTGGTCGGCGAAGAAAGCGGCGCGCAGCGCGAGAATGCCGAGTGGATCTGGGTACTCGATCCCATCGACGGCACCCAATCCTTCATCCTGGGCAAGCCGACCTTCGCGAGTTTGATCGGGCTCATGCATAGGGGAGTGCCGGTGCTCGGGGTCATCGAGCACCCGGCGCTTGGCGATCGCTGGGTCGGCGCGGCGGGCAGCCCGACCCTCTTCAACGGCGCGCCCGCGCGCGTGCGGGCTTGCGCGGGCATCGCCGATGCCGCGCTCAGCACAACGGGTCCCAATTGGTTCTCTGAAAGCGAGCTCGCGGCCTTCGATCGCGTGCGCCGGGTCGCGAAGGTGCAACACTGGGGCGGCGATTGTCATGCCTTCGGCTTGCTCGCGAGCGGCTTCATCGATCTCGTCATCGAGTCCAGCCACCATCTGCATGATTTCTGTGCGCTCGTGCCAGTGATCGAGGGCGCCAGCGGGGTCATGACGGATTGGGCGGGGCACGCCCTCGGCGTGGACGGCGGACCGCGGGTGATCGCGGCGGGCGACCGGCGGGTCCATGCCGAGGCGCTTGCCTTGCTCGGCGATGGTAAATCCTGGTAAGTCCGGCTCCGTGAGCGGGGATTCCTCATACGACTACGTCATCGCAGGTGCGGGGTCGGCCGGCTGCGTGCTGGCCAATCGCCTTTCGGGGTCCGGCGCCCGCGTACTCCTGCTCGAGGCCGGGCCCAGGGACCGCACCTGGAAGATTCATATGCCGGCGGCGCTCACCCACAATCTGCGCGACACCAAATATAATTGGGCCTACGAGACCGAGCCGCAGCCCCACATGGACGGCCGGCGCATGTATTGGCCGCGGGGACGGGTGCTCGGCGGCTCCTCCTCGCTCAACGCCATGGTCTATGTCCGCGGCCACGCGCTCGACTACGACCGTTGGGCCGGCAACGGGCTGCCGGGCTGGTCCTATGCTCACGTGCTCCCTTACTTCAAGCGCGCGGAGACTTGCGCGCGCGGCGGCGACGACTACCGCGGCAGCAGCGGCCCGTTGCATGTGTCGCGGAGCGCGATGAGCAACCCGCTATTCGCCGCGTTCATCGAGGCGGGGCAACAGGCCGGCTACCCCTTCACCGCCGATATGAACGGCTTCCAGCAGGAAGGCTTCGGTCCGATGGACATGACGGTCCATCGCGGCCGTCGCTGGAGCGCGGCCGTCGCCTATCTGCATCCGGCGAGGCAGCGCCCGAACCTCAAAGTGATGGTCGGCGCACTGGTGACCCGCATCGTCGTCGAAAGTGGCCGGGCCACCGCGATCGAATTCCAGCACAGCGGCGCGCTCCAGAAAGCCCGTGCGCGCGAAATCATTCTCTCGGGCGGCACCATCAACTCGCCGCAGCTCCTGCTGCTATCGGGGATCGGACCCGCCGATGAGGTCCGGCGGCATGGCATTGCGGTCGCGCACGACCTTCCGGGCGTCGGCCGCAATCTGCAGGACCACCTCGAGCTCTATGTGCAGCACGCCTGCGAGGAGCCGATCACGCTTTATCTCACGGAAAATCCGGTGAATCGGGTGGCGATCGGCGCCCGCTGGTTCCTTTTCAAATCCGGCCTCGGCGCCTCCGCACATCTTGAAGCGGGCGCCTTCATCCGCCGCAACGCGGAGGTCGCGCATCCCGACCTGCAGTACCATTTCTTGCCGTCACTGGTGAACGACCACGGCCGCAAACCGATCGGCAGCCACGGCTTCCAGGCGCATGTCGGCCCGATGCGGCCGACCAGCACAGGCTATATCCGGCTGCGCTCGGCGGATCCCGCGGTGCATCCGGAGATCCAGCCCTACTATCTCGCAACCGAGCAGGATCGGCGCGAGATGCGCGACGCGGTAACACTCACGCGCGAGATTTTCGCGCAAAGCGCCTTCGATCGCTTCCGTGGTCCCGAGATTCAGCCGGGCGCAGCGGCGCGAAGCGATGCCGAGATCGACGCCTTCGTACGGGCTAGATCCGACAGTGCCTATCACCCCTGCGGCACTTGCCGCATGGGCGTGGACGAGCACGCGGTGGTGGACGGTGAGCTCCGTGTGCGCGGGATCGAAGGGCTTCGCGTGGTGGACGCGTCGATCATGCCGAGCGTGGTCAGCGGCAATCTCAATGCACCCACCATCATGATCGCGGAGAAGGCGGCCGACATGATCCTCGGTCGCACGCCACTGGAGCCGCTCTACGTGCCGGTCTATGCGCCGGAGCGGCAGAGCGCGAGAAGGGCACCGGAGCGCCGCGAGGTCGCGCTCTAAGCAAGGGAGTAAGCGTGAAGCTTACCTGTTATGCGCTCCACGACTTCGCGCCGAAGCTGGTGGCGGCGCGGCCCCAGCGGCAGTGGATGGATGATTTTCCTGACCGCCACGCCTATCGCTGCCTGCCGCTGTCGATCGCCAACGCCCATGGTTGGGACGTGCTCTGTCCCGCGCCGGTCGAGATCGAGTGGAACGGCGGACCAGCCGTCGGCGATCTCGCCATTCGCGCGCTGAAGCCGCTGCCGGGCGGCCGGCCCGTCGAGCATTTCTGTCGCTCGAATTTCTCGCGCGGCATCGTGACCCTGCATGTCGACTACATCTTCCGGACCGAGCCGGGTTGGGATCTGCTCGCGACCGGTCCGTTCAACGCGCCGAAGGAAAATGCCTATCCGCTGACGGGGATCATGGAGGCTGATTGGCTGCCGTATCCCTTCACGATGAACTGGCAGATCCTGCGTCCCGGCCGCGTTGTGTTCGAGGAGGGCGAGCCGATCTGCTCGATTTTCCCGATCGCAAAGCAGGCGCTCCTCGACTGCGAACCGGAGATCCGCCGACTTTCCGACGACATTGAGCTCGGTCGGCAGCACCAGGCGTTCCGAGAATCGCGGGACGAGTTCATGAAGCGGTTCCATGCCGGGGACCCCGACGCGATCCGCCAAGCCTGGCAGCGACACTACTTTCTAGGCCGGCATCCCGACGGCACCACGGTCGACGATCACTTGAACAAGCTGCGACTCAAGGAGCCCATCGATCGCCGCGGTGGATTGCCTGTGGCTCCGCCGCGGGTCGAACCTTCTGCAGCCGAGAAAGCCACCCACCCGCGCTGGGGCCAGCAATCGCCGCTCAACGAGATCAAGACCGCTCAAACCGCCTGGAATCGTGCCGGCCGCGGCCGCATCGATCGCGATGGCCGGCTCGCCAGTCGCGGCAATACCTACCTCGTGCGGTCGCAGCAGGACGCAAGGGACTGCGATTTCCTGGTAGCCGACGATCTCCTGACGGAGGAAGAGTGCGCGACGCTGTGTCGAGCGTTCGCGGAGCTCGAGGATCGCACCTTCAAGAGCGCGGAAATCGATCCTTACTGGAACGATCGCTTCATCTGGCACGCGGACATCGCATCCGCTCGGCCCGAGGCGGGCGGAATCATGAGCCGAGCGCTCGGCCGTGCCATCGCGCGCATTCGGTCCTTTTACCGGCTGACGGTACCGATCTATCCGGACCTGCTGCAGATCGTGAGGTGGCAGGCCGGCATGTCCATGCCGCCGCACGCCGACAACGTCAATCCCGACGGATCCCCGCACAAGATGGCGTACCGGGATCTCTCGGGGATCATCTATCTGAACGACGACTACGAGGGCGGCGAGCTCTATTTCACCGCGCTCGACATCGCGGTCAAGCCGAGGCGCGGCATGCTCATCGGCCTCACCGCGGGCTTCCATCACGAGCACGCCGTGCTGCGCGTGGAGCAAGGCACGCGCCTGACCATGCCGTTCTTCCTGACCTTCGATCCCGCGAAGGCCGATCGCTCGCTGCTGCAGCAACTGCCGGCTTGATCGCTACGCTCCGGCCTGCGGGAGGGGCGCGCCATCGCGGGGCGTCCTGGCGTAGCGCGGGAGGCCGTCGCCCAAGTGCAGCCAACCCAGTTGCTCCTCGACATGAACGTGACACGCGGGCCGGAACGTCTCGGGGTGATCGAAGCTCGTCACGAAGAGATGGATCTCGTCCGGCCAGCGCTCGCCTTCGAAGCTCACGGGCGAGCCGCAGGTCCGGCAGAACCGGCGCAGCACGCCCGGCGATGAGCGAAACTCGGCGGGACGCTCGCCGGTCCACTCGACGTCGACAGCGCTGAATCCGGCATAGGTTGCCACCGCCGAGCTCGTGGCGCGTCGGCAGCTCTCACAGTGACAGTGCGCGACCCAGCGCGGCTCGCCGCGCGCGACAAAGGTCACGGCACCGCAGAGGCACCGTCCGGTGCGTGGGACCGCGCTTTGGGGTTTCTGGTCCATTTGGACCTCCGTGGCGTCGGTGGCATCGCCACGGATTTTGCCCTCGCGGCATATAACCGGCAAGCTGGTTTAATTTGCGGCGCGCGCCGCCTCAGCGTTCCAGCACCGTCCGCAGGAAGTCCCGGGTCCGGCTCTCGCGAGGAGCCCCGAACATGCGCTCCGGCACGTCCTCCTCGACGATCAGGCCGTGGTCCATGAAGATGACCCGAGAGGCGACCTGGCGCGCGAAGTTCATCTCGTGGGTCACCACCAGCATGGTCATGCCGCGACGGGCGAGATCGCGCATGACCGCGAGAACCTCGGCCACCAGCTCGGGGTCGAGCGCGCTGGTGACCTCGTCGAACAGCATGGCCTTGGGGTCCATGGCGAGCGCGCGGGCGATCGCCACGCGCTG
>Ga0209415_10002787_pt1 | contig 32728 bp, 37 predicted proteins | sample PeaSoiSIISIP2007_FD_187696 | JGI IMG/M metagenome (GOLD analysis project Ga0209415, IMG submission 187696) | Peat soil microbial communities from Weissenstadt, Germany - SII-SIP-2007 (SPAdes) (version 2) | ecosystem: Environmental > Terrestrial > Soil > Wetlands > Peat | place: Germany... | reverse complement strand
CGGGGCCGACGTGGTGCGGGCCGGGCCGGACGTGGCGGACGTGGCGGAGGCGCCTGGGGCGCCGACCGAGCCGGGGCCGGATGTGACCGAGGCCGAGCCGGGGCCGGAAAGCGGGCGTTCGCGGCGCCGCCGCTGGTCTTGGCCGCCAGCCCCGGCGTGGATCGCCGGCGGGCTGCTGGCCGCCTCCGCCGCCGTTGTCGTCATCCTGACTGGCGTCCTGTCCCCGCCGGCCGGGCAGGCCCAGTCCCATGCGACGGCGGTGCTGGCGGGACCGGCCTCGACAGTTCAGGCGCCGATGATCGTCAGCTCGTCGCCGGCGGGAGGCTCCAGCTCCTCCCCCGCCGGCCACCCGCCCACCCGGCACTCGGACCGCGTCACCCCGTCGGTGCTGCAGGGCCCGCCCTCGTCCTCATTCCTGAGCCCATCGATATCGCCATCCGTGCCCCCGAGCTCGTCCCCGCCTGCGTCGGCGTCCCCGTCACCCAGCAAGTCGGCGTCACCATCCCCGTCACCGTCACCGAGCAAGTCGGCGTCGCCATCACCGTCCCCGTCACCGTCGCCCTCCGTGTCGCCGTCCTCTTCGTCCTCGTCTGCTTCGTCCTCACCGTCGTCTCCTTCCTCGTCACCGCCCCAGACCACGTCGGCTGCCTCCTCGCCGCCCGCGAGCCCTAGCGCGCAGAGTTCGTCGTCGGGTTAGCGGCCTGCCGGGCCGGGCGTACAGGCACTTCCCCGGCGGGCGTATAGCGCTTCCCCCGGCGGGCGTATAGGCATGTCCTCTGCAGGCGTATAGGCAGTTCCCCGGCGGTTGCCGCAGCCGGTGCTGCCGTGTTTGATGAGTCAGCTACGAGGGCAAACCGGTAATCCTGTGGCGGCAATCTCGGCGTGTCCTCCAGCGTTTAGGCATAGTTTTAGATATCATGTTTGATAGTAGATCATTCATCCGAACGGACCGCAGTACATGGAGGACGGCCAGGCTGGTGGTGTCGATGAGCAGGCCGGGCCAGCACATCGGAGCGGCGGTCCGCTGCGCCGGGTCCCGCGGGGGCTGGCCGGCTCTGCTCATCCGGGGCACGTGTGCTGCGGGCGTCGTCTTCCTACGTGGTGGTCGAGCACGTGGCTGCGCCGACGGTCACCTTGACCGTATCGCCGGGGCCGGCGTCCAGGTAGACGTCGGCGTAGCCGCTGGAGTCGGTATGCCAGCTGTGGGAGGCTCCGTTGCTGGCCGTGGCGGTGACCGTCCGGTCCGGCTGGTTCGAGTGCACATAGATGTCGTAGTCGCCGTACGTGGCGTCGTAGGAGGCGCCGGCCGTGCACCAGGCCCCGCCGGCACCTCCGCCTCCTCCGCTGCTGCCGCCGCCGCCGCTGAGCCCGAGCTTCTTCTCGGCGGTCAGCCAGTCCGCGGCGATGGCGGTCTGCGCCGCGGCCAGCTTCACCCGGCCGTCGCAGACGGCCGCGTTCAGCGCGTCCTCGACCTTGTCCTTCGGGTTCGGCGTGGGCGGATACTCCGGCCACAGGTTGGTGGCGTCGTTGCTGCCGCCGAGTTCCAGCGGGACGAGGTGGTCGAGCTCGGTCCGCTCCGACTGCGGGGTGCCGTAAGCGGGATAGGCCACGTCGTACTTGAACCGTTCGGTCTGGGACTCCGGCGGCCGGACCGTGGCGGTCCAGCCTTTCTTGCAGATGGTCGAGCGGATGTCGGCCTGCGTGACGGCCGGGTCTACGCTGCCCGGCGTGCAGCGGGGATCCGGCAGCTGGCCATGGTCCCGGTAGGAGCAGCGGCCGTGGATCGTCCCGGTCACCCGGCCCGGGTCGTGGACCTTCTTCAGGCCCGGCCCGGAGGACGCGGGCGCGGCCGCGGCCGCGGTCACTGAGAGCGCCACGACGGCCAGGGCCGCGGCGAACGCGGCCAGCGGCCGGCGTGCTGACATGGTCACCGGGGCAGCGTAGCGCGTCGCGCTAGCCGGGCGAGGTATCACGCGGTGGCCGGCCGGGCCTGCGCATCGCTCCCGCGTGGCTCGGCAGCCTGCCGCTGTCGGCCAGGGCGCGCCGCAGGAGGTACTCGATCTGGGCGTTGGTGCTGCGCAGCTCGTCGGCGGCCCACCGGGCCAGGGCGTCGTGAACGGCCGGGTCCAGCCGCAGCAGGATGCTCTTGCGCTCGCTCACTGGTACAGGGAGCCGGTGTTGACGACCTGCTGGGTGGCCTGCTCGCTGCACAGGACCACGAGCAGGTTGGAGACCATGGCGGCCTTGCGCTCCTCGTCCAGATCCACCACGTTCTCCTCTTCCAGCCGCTTCAGGGCCAGCTGGACCATGCCGACGGCACCTTCGACGATCTTCTGCCTGGCGCCGACCACCGCGCTGGCCTGCTGCTGGCGCAGCATGGCCTGGGCGATCTCCGCAGCATAGGACAGCCGGGTCAGCCGGGACTCGATGATGTCCACCCCGGCCGGCCGGACCCGGTCGGCGATCTCGGCCGAGAGCCGCCCGGTGATCTCCTCCGCGTTCTCGCGCAGCGACAGCACGCCCTCGCTCGGGCTGGTGTAGGGGTAGCTGGAGGCGACATGGCGGACCGCGGTCTCGGTCTGGATGGCCACGAACTTCGTGTAATCGTCGACGGCATAGGTGGCCTTGGCCGTGTCCTGCACCTGCCAGACGACCACGGCGGCGATCTCGATCGGGTTACCGTCGGCGTCGTTGACCTTGGCCTGCGCCGTCTCGTGGTTGCGGATCCGGGTGGACACCTTGATGCGGCGGGTGAACGGGTTCACCCACTGCAGCCCGGGATCCCGCTTGGTGCCGCGGTACTTGCCGAAGAGCTGGATGACCCGCGCCTGACCTGGGACGACAGGCGTCAGGCCGGCCAGCAGCAGCACGGCGCCGATCAGCACGACAACGCCCGTCCAGACCAGCACGGTCTTGGTGTCACCGGCCTGCCGGCCCGAATACCACAGCACCCACACGGCCACGAGTACCCCCACGACGCCGGTCACCAGGACCTTGATGCCGCGTGTCGACCAAGCCTCATGCTCGGCCACCTGGGCCTGGGCCTGGGTCTGGGCCGTGACGGGCTGCTGACCGGCCCTGACCGGAGCCTGCGTTGCCATCCGAACCACCTCCGCTTGACTCTCTTGATATTATACTGATATCAGTTTTCTGGGGCAACGACGACTCGCCGGCGTGGCGGGAAAAAGGGGCGGTGGGCCGGGTGCATCCGGGGCGGGGTGCATCGGGGGCCGGGGAGCCGGCTACGTGATCCGGAACGTGCCGAGTCCCTCGGGCCGTTCGGCCTGGACTTCGATGTGGTCGACCGCGGCGTGACGGGGGCCGTGGCGGGACCATTCGACCAGGCGGCCGACGTCCTCGGCCGACCCCTCGAAGACGGCTTCGACCCGGCCGTCGGGCAGGTTGCGGACCCAGCCGGCCACGCCGTGCTCCTGGGCGAGCCGCAGGCAGCTGTGACGGAAGAAGACACCCTGGACCTGGCCGGAGACCAGGACGCGATAGCGGACCACGGGCCGACGATACCGGGGCGGTCAGCCAGCCAGGAGCCGGGCGGTGTCGCGGGCGATCATCAGTTCCTCGTCGGTCGGCACGACCAGGGCCAGCACCGGGCCGTCCGGGCTGATCCGCCCGCCGGTCGCCCGGCCGTGCCGGGCGTTGGCCCAGGGGTCCTCGGCCAGGCCGAGGAAGGCCAGGCGGGCCAGGACCCGGCTGCGGACCGTGACGCTGTTCTCGCCGATGCCGCCGGTGAACACCAGGGCGTCCAGGCGCTCCAGGCTGACCACCATCCCGGCGACCGCCTTGGCCAGCCGGTGCACGAAGACCTCGAGGGCGAGCCGGGCCCGTTCGCCGCCGGCGGCGGCCGCGGACTCCACGGCGCGCATGTCGTTGCCGACCCCGGACAGGCCCGCCAGCCCGCTTTCTGTGTCCAGCGTGTCGGTGAGCTGATCAATGCTCAGCCCGGCCCGTTCGGCCAGGTAGGCGAAGACACCGGGATCGATATCACCGGAGCGGGTGCCCATGACCAGCCCCTCCATCGGGGTCAGCCCCATCGTGGTGTCCACCGACACGCCGTCGTGCACCGCCGCCACGCTGCAGCCGTTGCCAAGATGGGCGGTGACCAGGCGCAGCTCGCCGAGCGGCCGGCCAAGCAGGGCGGCGGCCCGGGCGCTGACGAAGCGGTAACTGATGCCGTGGAAGCCGTACCGGCGCACCCCATGGCGGACGTACCACTCCTCGGGCACCGCGTAGCGAAAGGCGCGCGGCGGCATCGTGTGGTGGAACGCGGTGTCGAACACCGCGACCTGCGGCAGATCCGGCCGGGCGGCGCGGACCGCCTCGATGCCGGCCAGGTTGTGCGGGTTGTGCAGCGGGGCCAGGTCGCTGAACGAGCGGATCGCCGCGATCACCTCGTCGTCCACCAGGACCGACGCGGTGAACCGCTCGCCGCCGTGCACCACCCGGTGACCGGCACCGGCCAGGGCGGGGCCGGACTCGGGCAGGCGGTCCAGGATCCGGGCGATGACCGTCTGGTAGCTGCCGTCGGTGAGGGGCTCGGTGGCGGGGCCGGTCTCCCGCTGGAGGTGCAGCACGGCCTCGGGCGTGCCGACCTTCTCGGCCAGCCCGCCGAGTACCCGCTCCCCGGTGCCGGGGTGCAGCAGGGCGAACTTCACCGACGAACTGCCCGAGTTGAGCACGAGAACCAATCCTGCTTCGGTCACCCTCGGCATGCTACGGGGCGCGGGTAACGCGAGAACGGGGGCGGGGGCACGAACCAGCGTCCGTTCGGAAAAAGGTTTTGAGCACGGGGAGGCGGCGGCCTAGCGTGGAGCCGTGGTTCCGGCAAGTCATGTGCTGGCGTTCGCGGTCCTGGTGAGCATGCTGATCGCCATCCCCGGCCCGAGCGTGCTGTTCACCATCAGCCGGGCGCTGACCGTCGGGCGGCGGGCCGCGCTGCTCACCGTCGTCGGGAACGAACTGGGCCTGTGCGTGCAGGTGGCCGCGGTGGCGTTCGGCGTGGGGGCGGTGGTGGAGCGGTCGGCCGAGGTCATCACCGTCGTGAAGCTGGCGGGCGCGGCGTACCTGGTGTTCCTGGGCGTGCAGGCGATCCGGCACCGGCGGTCGATGGCCGAGGCGCTGGCCGCGCGGGTCACGCCGGTCCGGCCGCTGCGGGCGATCCGCGACGGGTTCGTGGTCGGCGCGGCCAACCCCAAGACCATCGTGTTCTTGGTCGTGGCCCTGCCGGAGTTCACCACCACCGCGCCCGGGCATCTGCCGATGCCGATGCAGATGCTCATCCTCGGGGCGCTGTTCCCCGCCATCGCGCTGGTCCTGGACAGCGGATGGGCGGCCGTGGCGGGCACGACCCGGCAGTGGCTGGTGGCCTCGCCGCGGCGGCTGGCGCTGATCGGCGGGACCGGCGGCCTGGTCATGATCGGGCTCGGCGTCAGCATCGCGGCCACCGGCCGCAAGGACTGATCCGCCAGGTACCCGGGACTGCGCGGAGCGGGTCAGGACACGGAGTGGGTGATGGTCGCGGTGTAAGCACCGCCGACGGCGGGTGCCGGGGATGCTTACGTCAATGGTGGGATCCCAGGTGACCGTGGTGTCGAGCCGGGGATGGCGGCGGTCGTGCTGGCCGTCTTGGTGATGGTCAGGGCGGGGATCAGGACGGTGACGGCGGCGGTGCAGTCGGGGCTGGCAGTTCCGGGCGGGCCGTGACCCAGCGAGTGCGGCGAACCCGAATGTTACAGAAATCTTTCCGAACGGACCCATCCACAACCGGCGCCGCGGCGAAGAAAGCGCGTGACGCCCTCACCTCCCTCTCCCGGCGTGGCCTTCGCCCGTGGCGACGTACCTGCCGGTCAGCCACCGAAAGGATCGTCATGCCCAGTCACGACACACCCCGTGAGCCGGCTGAGCGTATCTCCCGGCGCCGCATGCTCCAGGGGGCCGCGACCGCGGGTGCCGCGGGACTCGCCGCCACGGCCCTGGGCGGGGTCCTGAGCCCGGCGGCCGCGGCCAGCACCCGGCCCGCCGACGGTCCCGTGAAGGATTCAGCGGGACCCATCGTGGTGCACGTACGCAACGCGAAGTCCGGGGACATCGAGGTGTTCTCCGGGACCAGCCAGACCCGGCTGCGCGACAAGGACCTGGCCGCCCGGATCGCCCGGGCGATCGGGTGACGCCCCGGCATCTGCCGATCCGAGCCACTTCCACTCTGTGAGGTAATTGAATGTCATCGCACCGCGAGGCGCCGGAAATCTCCAAGGACCCGGTGGCCGACAGCACCGACGTCTACGCGTTCGTGAGCCCGGACAAGCCAGGCACGGTCACCCTGATCGCCAACTACATCCCGCTGCAAGGGCCGGCGGGAGGGCCGAACTTCTACGAGTTCGGCGACGACGTCCTCTACGAGATCCACATCGACAACAAGGGTGACGGCCGAGCCGACATCTCCTACCAGTTCCGTTTCCACACCACGGTGCGTGACCCGGACACGTTCCTGTACAACACGGGCCCGATCACCTCGCTGGGCAGCCCGAACTGGAACCGGGTGCAGACCTACGACGTGGACGTGGTCAAAGGCGGGTCGTTCAGCAACCTGGGCAGCGGCCTGCCCTGCCCGCCGTGCAACATCGGGCCGCTGTCCACGCCGGACTACGGCGGCCTGGCCGCGGCCGCGGTCAACCGGCTGAGCGGCGGGATCAGCGTGTTCGCCGGGCAGCGCGCCGAGGGCTTCTACGTCGACCTGGGCGCGATATTCGACCTGGGCGACCTGCGGCCGTTCGAGAACCTGCACGCTCAGTTCGGCCTGAACGTCTTCAGCGGGCCCGCCGCCGGGGTGAACGCCACCAACCACCTGAACGTGCACTCGATCGCGATCCAGGTGCCGGTCTCCGCGGTGACGAACTCCGGCCACCCGACGATCGGGGTGTGGACCACGGCCAGCCGCCAGCGGGTCACGCTGTGGGACGCCGACCGGGGCGAGACCGTGAACAGCGGGCCGTTCCGGCAGGTCTCCCGGCTGGGCAACCCGCTGTTCAACGAGGTGATCGTCCCGCTGGGCAAGAAGGACCTGTGGAACTCGCTGCCGCCCGGCGACGACAAGCAGTTCGCCGGCTACGTCACCGCACCCGGGCTGGCGGGCCTGCTGCCGGTCCTGTACCCGGGCGTGTTCCCCCACCTGGCCGCGCTGGTCTCGTCCGCGAAGCCGCGGGCCGACCTGGAGGCGATCCTGCTCACCGGGATTCCTTCCGGGCTGATCCCCGGATTCACCAACTTCACCGGGACGGCGCTCGCGGACATGCTGAGGCTGAACACCTCGATTCCGGCGACTCCGCCCGCCAAGCAGAACATCTACGGGCTGCTCGGCGGCGACGTGGCCGGGTTCCCCAACGGCCGCCGGGTGACCGACGACGTGGTCGCGATCGAGCTGCGGGCCATCGCCGGGGTCACCTTCCCGCTGGTCGACAAGTCGTTCACGCCGGACGCGGCGGCGGGCAAGCTCACCGACGGGCTGACCCCGGCCAGCGTCAGTGCGCCCTATCTCGGCGAGTTCCCCTACCTGGGGGTTCCGTACAGCGGTTTCGACAACCCGTCCTAGGAGTACCAGGTGAGCGAGCCAATCCGGGGGCCGTCGGGCCCGGGAACCGTGGTGCTGGAGCTGGGTGCCGACGTCGGCGCCCTGGTGCTGTACACGCCGGCCGGCCTGGACGGCCGGGAGATCGAGATAAGCCGGGAAGACGGGGTGGCCCGGCGTACGCATTCGCAGGTGCGGCCCCGCCACATGGCGACCGGGACCAGGTACGCGGCCGTCTACCCGGACCTGGCCGCGGGACCGTACACGATCTGGACCGACGAGCACCGCCCGGCCGGCCGGGTCGTCATCACCGGCGGCCGGGTCACCAACTGGAGCTGGCCGGGCCCCAGATCCTGAAACCCCTGAAACCCCTCCCGCGGCTGGCCTGAACCCCTCCCGTGACTGGCCTGAACCCCTCCCGTGGCTGGCCTCAGCCCGCCCTGGCTGCTCGTGGCCGGCCAGGGCGGGTATTGGTGTTTACACCGGCAGCGGCAAGGCGAGGATCGGGGTGGTGGTGGGCTGCTTCGTGCCGGGGGCGGGTTCGACGGTCAGGCCGAGCTTGTCGCCCTTGACGATCCCGGTCGCCACCACCGGCGAGGTCACCCCGCCCTGGGCCTCGGGCAGCAGGCCGGCCGAGACGATCTTCACCGGGCCGATCAGCCAGAGCTGGTAGACCTTACCCGGCGGCAGGGCCGGCAGCCCGGACGTGGCCACGACCAGCTGGCGCTTGGCCGCGTCCAGCACGACGACGGCCACGCCGCCCTTGGTGGTCGCCTGGGACAGCAGCGTGACGTGCGGCGCGCCCAGGATCTTGGCCAGGGCCTGGTCGTGGGCCCGGGCCTGACTGAGCTCGGCCTCGACCCGGGCCTGGGCCGCGGCCAGCGCCTGGTTCTGCTCCCGGGCCCGGTTGAGTTCGTCCTGGGTGTGCGCGTTCGCGAAGCCGAACAGCACCGCGATCACGATCCCGGCCATCGCGATGGCTCCGGACAGCCACGGTATCCACGGCGCCGCGCTGCGGGTGCGCCGCGGGCGGGCGTGGGTCCTGATCTCGGGCGGCAGCTGGCGGGTGCGCGCCACGGCCGCCATGACCTGGTCGCGCATCCCGGGCGGCGGCTCGGTGGTGGCGGCGAAGGCCATGGCCGTCGCCACCTCACGGAACCCGCGTACCTCGCTGGCGCACGACTGGCAGCGGCTCAGGTGGCGGTTGAACCGGGTGAGCTCACCGCCCTCCTCCAGCGCGTCGAGGGCGTAGGCCCCGGTGAGGGTGTGCAGGTCCTGGCGGAGCAGCCTCATCAGCTCACCCCCAGGCAATCGCGCATCCGGATCAGCCCGTCGCGGATCCTGGTCTTGATGGCGCCCAGCGTGACGTTCAGGAGTTCGGCCACCTGACGGTAGCTGTGCCCGCCGTAGTAGGCCAGGGTGATCGACTCGCGCTGCATCTCGGTCAGGCTGTCCAGGCAGCGCCGGACCCGTTCCCGGTCCAGGCTTGCTTCCACTGCCTCGGCGACCTCATCGTGTGGCGGGCTGACGTCGGCGCTCCTGTGTTCGCGGTCGGCCGCGGCCGTCGTGGACCGGATACGGTCGATGGCGCGGCGATGAGCGATAGTCGCCACCCACGTCGCCGCGCCACCCACAGCCGGATCGAACCGCGCCGCGGTCCGCCACACCTCGAGGAGGACCTCTTGGGCGACTTCCTCGGACTGGGACGGATCCCGGAGAACCCTGCGGATGACGCCGTACACTGGGCCGACCATCCGGTCATACAGCGCCTCGAACGCCACCTGGTCACCGCGTGCCACGTGGACGAGCAGGTCGTCTAGATCCCGCTCTCCCCTCCTATCCGCGGTCGCCGGCGTAAACCGGGACGCGTCCGAATCGCTCGGGTTCATATGGAACCTTCGGGGCCGAAGCCGGATCGGATGGGTCGGGAGCAAAAGAAATTTTAATTAATTTGGTTCCCGGTAGCCTGGGGCGGTGACAGAGCCGTTTCCCCGGCTGCGGCGGGCTCTGCGCGTACGGCTTCCGGGGGCCCTGACCGGACCAGGGTACGGGGCAGCGGTCCGGCTCATGTGGGAAACCAGCCGCCCGCTGTCCTTCGCCGTGGCCGCGTACGCGATCGCGGCCTCTCTCCTGCCCAACCTGGTCCTGATCGCCGCGGGCCACCTGGTGGGCGAGATTCCGGCGGCGGCGCGTGACGGGCTCAGCTCGGCGGCCGGGCACCGGCTGGTCTTTGCTCTGGGGGTTACCGGGGCCGCGTACGCGGCGGCGCTGGTGCTGGGGCCCGTGCAGTCCTTGCTCAGCTCGGTGGTGAAGTGGCGGCTGGTCTACGGCACCGAGACGCGGCTGATGGCGGCGGTGTCCGGGCCGGCCGGGATCGCGCACCTGGAAGACCCGCAGGTGCTCAACGACCTGGCCCTGGCCCAGGGCCAGCTGACCGGGCAGATGCCGGCCGACGCGCCGATGACGCTGGCCCTGGTGGTGAGCAACCGGGTCAGCGGCCTGCTGGCGTGCGCCGTGCTGGCGTCCTGGCGGTGGTGGCTGGGCCTGGGCATGTTCGTCATGTGGGTGGTCGTCCGCCGCCCGCAGCTGACCCTGATCCGGGAGCAGGGGGCGCTGTACGCGGGCAGTTCGGAGGATCTGCGGCGCGCCTGGTACCTGCAGCGGCTGGCGGCCACGCCGGGGGTGGCCAAGGAGTCGCGGGTGTTCGGCCTGGGCGGCTGGCTGGTGGACCGGTACCGGTCGCAGTTCCTGGCGGCGATGGCGGCCCCGTGGGCGGTGCTGCGCCGGCTGGACCGCCGGGTGCTGGTTCTGGCCGTGCCGGTCTTGGTGGCGTTCGCGGCGTCGTGCGGGTACCTCGGCCTGGCCGCCTACCGCCGCGAGATCAGTCTGGGCACGCTGGCCGTCATGCTGCCGATGCTGGCCGCGACCACGCCGCTCGGCGACATCTCCTGGGATGACGTGGCCCTGTCCTGGATGATCCACGGATCGCGGCCATCGGGGATCACGCCTCGCTGATCCGGGCCGGCGGCCTGTACGCCGAGCTCTACGAGCTCCAGGCCCGGGCCTACCGGTAAGCGGCGCGGACTCGTCCGGGGTCGCGGGGCGGCTAGAGCTCGTCGCTGAGGTGGCGCTTGAAGGCGCGGATGGCGGCCTCGTCGCGCTGGTAGAACGTCCACTGCCCGACCCGCTTGGAGGTGACCAGCCCGGCCCGGGCGAGCGCCTGCAGGTGGGTGGTGGCGGTGGGCTGGGTGACGCCCAGCTTGCCGGCGATGAAGATCACGCAGACGCCGTCGTCCACGAGGTCTCCGTCGCGCTGGGGCGGGAAATGCGCGACGGGGTCGCGGAGCCATTCGAGGATCTGCAGGCGCTTAGGGCTGGCGAGGGCCCGGAACACCTCGGCGACCGCGACGGCGGGCACCGGGGTTGTCATCGCACCGTCCTAGGCGACATCATATAGCAGATTAACTATATTCCTTACTGATATGGAGTTTACCGGATGGCGGCTCAAGCTGGAGTTATCCCGAGCCCGGCGGGCTGGCACGGATCGGCGGAACTTCATCCGTACTTCGTGTGCGACGTCTTCACCGCCGAGCCTCTTCAGGGAAACCAGCTCGGCGTGTTCATCGACGGCCGGCCCTTTGCACCGGCTCAGATGCAGCGTCTGGCGCGGGAGCTGAACATCGCCGAGACCGTCTTCCTCCTGCCGCCGACCGAAGGCGGCGACGTCCGGGTCCGGATCTTCACCCCGGGCACCGAGCTTCCCTTCGCGGGGCATCCGGTCCTGGGCACGGCGTTCGTGGTCGCGACGGCCCTGGGCACCGACGCCGTGACCCTGGAGACGGGCGCGGGCCTGGTACCGGTCGCCCTGGAACGCGACGGCGACCGGCTCGCGTTCGGCCGGATGAGGCAGCCCATCCCGGCCTGGGAGCCGTACGAGCGGGCAGGCGAACTGCTCGCCGCGCTGGGCGCGGCAGAGTCCCAGCTGCCGGTCGAGCTGTACCGTAACGGCCCGGCGCACGTCTACGTCCAGCTGGCCAGCGAGGAAGCGGTCGCTGCTCTCCGGCCGGACCTGGCCGCCCTCGCCGAACTGGAGGTGGGCGCGAACTGCTTCGCCGGCCGCGGCCGCGCGTGGAAGACCAGGATGTTCTACCCGTCCGTCGGCGTGCCGGAGGACCCGGCCACCGGCTCGGCCGCGGGCCCGCTGGCCGTGCACCTGGCCCGTCACGGCCGGATCGGGTTCGGCGAGCAGATCGAGATCCGCCAGGGCGCGGAGATCGGCCGGCCTTCTGTGCTGTATGCGACGGTCACCGGCGAGGGCGACAGGATCGACTCCGTCGAGGTCGGCGGCACGGCCCTGATCGTCGCCGAAGGCCGGTTCCGGGTTACGCCGGCGTAGCCGGGCGGCCCCGCCGCCGCCAGGCCGGGCCCTATTTCGGCCGAACGGTCCGTGGTTCGTGCGCCGGGTACCGCGAGCGCGCTCACCGGTCTTCCCGGGCAGCCCCTACCCCGCTGCCCGACGGCCACGCGACGCCACGCGCATCGGGCCGCCCGGGACGTATCCTGCGAGGCGTACCCCCGGGAAAAGGAGCGGTCGTGGCGGACGCGGTGCATACGGCTCGTTCGATGTGGACCTTGTTCGAGCCGATCCACGCGGTGACCTATTTCGTGCCGGAGGCCCGTGCGGCCTTCGAGGAGGCGGGCCTGCGCGGGTTCTGGCGCGGCTACTTCGCCGGGCGGGCCGCGCCGCTCGGGCCGGCTGGGGCCGCGGTGGTGACCGCCTCGTTCTTCAACTTCGCTCCCGCCTTCGTCGCCCGCGCGATCCCGGCGGTCTGGGACCTGATCACGCCCGAAGACGCGCTGCGGACCCGGCTGGCCGGCGCCGAGGCGGGGCTGCGGGGCCTGCTGGCCGGGCGGGAGGCCGAGGCGGAGGTGGCCGCCGACCTGCTCTGGCAGGCCATCGGCGAACTGGATTTCTCCGGCCGGGTGCTGGCCGCGGCCAACGCCGCGCTGCCGCTGGCCGACGGCGGGTCCCCGGACGGCGGGTCCCCGGACGGCGGGTCCCCGGACGGCGGGTCCCCGGTCCTGGCCCGGCTCTGGCAGGCGGCCACCCTGCTGCGCGAGCACCGCGGCGACGGGCATTTCGGCGCCCTGGCCGCGGCGGACATCGACGGGTGCGAAGCGGTGGCGCTGCGCTGCTGCATGGACCTGCGGCGGGAAGACCTGCAGCCGGTGCGGGGCTGGACCGACGAGCAGTGGGACAACGCGCTGGCGGGACTGGCCGACCGCGGCTGGGTCGGCGCCGACGGCCGGCTCACCATCGCGGGCCAGGCGGCGCACGACGCGGTGGAGAACGCCACCGACTGGGCCGCAGCCCGCCCGTGGGCCCGGCTCGGGGCCGACGCGACCGCGGAACTCGCCGGCGTGCTCATCCCGCTCGCGAAGGCCTGCGCGGCGGCCCTCCCCTACCCCAGCCCCATCGGGGTACCCGCCCCGGGCAGCGCGGGCTGATCCGGCGTCGCCTGGGGCACGGCGGGTCCCGGCGCACGCCACGCTGGTCGCCGTGCCCGGAGCCAAGACGTGGGTCCCGATCGACAATCCGGGCGCGGTGGCCGACGGCATCGTCACATTCGTGCCGACGCAAGTACCGTGAGCGTTATGTGAGAGGTCAGCAACCACAGCGGGTTCTTTGCATAACGCGAACTTTTGCATAGAACACCGTGACGGCGCTTCCGCAGATCGACCAGGTGGCGGCCGGCTCCGTCAGGGTCATAACTCGGCCGCCACCTGGGTCCTATGTCACGAGCACCTCGCCCGTGACAAGCTGGCGGGTGCGGGCCCGGTTCATTCCGGTCAGCCACGCGTCCGGCGGGAAATAGCCGCTCACCGCCGGCGCCGCAACGGGCTAAGGCCTGAATGGGCCATGGCCGTGAGTGGCTCCCCGCAGGGACGAGGCGATGCGATCACGCATCGCGTGATCCTAAGTCGTATCCATCCCGCATGACCCTCCCGCCGGCCAGGGCCCTCGCCACGACGGCTTTACCCGGCCCGGCGGCTCCTCCCCTCATCCGCCCCTCAATGGCTCACCCGGGCAATGTGCGGGCCCGGATCCATGAGCACCGGAACCGAGTTTAATGTAGCTAGATTAACGATGTCCATCACTATGGGTTTTACGTCAATAAATATCCGGTATACACCGGGCCGCGAAGCCCGGCGGCCGAGGTGAGCGGCACACATCATGGGCAGCCAGGCGGCGGCCCAGCCGAGCTGGCCGCCGGGTGGCCTGGTGAATGGCCGAGGAGTTCCGCGGCGGCGGACCCGAACTCGGCGGCGGGCGGATAGGCCGCGCACGCGGAGCGCCAGCGGGCGCGCAGCGAGCCGGCGATCTGCTCCGGAAGGGCCCGCGCCGCGTCGCCGGTCAGGACCTCGAGCGGTCCCCGCACGTAGACCTCGGCCAGGGTGGGCAGGTCGGCGAACTCGGGAGCCGGATCCGAGCCTCCGGGCAGGCGGGTGGCTCGCTCGATCAGCCCGGCGCCGAGTTGCCAGACCGCGTGGCCCTCCTCGGCCAGGATGCACTCGACCGCGGCGAGGATCTCGACCGCCATCGCGTACGACTCGGCCATCAGCAGCCCGGTGCCGAACTCCGCCGGACTGGGCGCCGCCGGCCCGAGAGCGGTCAGCGCGCTGAGGTGGTCGAGGTGCGCTCCTTCGTGGATGCCGCGCCAGATCTGCTGGGCGAGCGGGGAGGCGGTGGACGGGACCTCGGCGACCAGGGGCACGGGACCGGCCCGCCCGGGCAGGCACATCCAGGTCCGCCGGGCCAGGAACCGGTCCACCGGCAGGCGCAGGGTATGGTGCGCGTCGCTCGGCGACGGCCGGTAGCGCGCTCCCCAGGCGAGCTGCCGCGCACTGCTCAGCGGGCACGAGGCGCTCCACGGGAGCCCGGCGCCGGTCATCATGAGTTCCTCGCCGAAGCGCGCCACCAGATCGGCCGCTGGCCAGACGAACGGCCTGACGCGGCGGATCGGGCCGGCCGCCGGGCGGACGTCCGGATACCAGGGCGGGACCGGCCCGGCGAGCTCACGCACCCGGCGGAGCCGGGCCGCGTGCTGTCCGCCGGAAACGATGGACACGGCACGGACGACCTCGTCGAGCCCGTGGAAGGCGCCGGGCCGTCGCGGCGCGGGTCCGGGTAGCGCCGGGCCGTCCAGCGCGAGGCAGCCGACGGCCACGTCGGCCCAGCCCCGGACGGTCCAGGCGGCCGACTCCGCGTTCGCGGCGGGCACCCTGACCGCCGCGTTCGCCGCGGCGATCGCCCACGCATGCGCGGCGGGCGCCGCGACATGCGTCGGCCCGGGGGCATCAGCCCCCGGGCCGAGCATCTCACTACCCATCCGGCATGGACATGGCTCCGACGCTAGCGAGCACGTCTCCGGTGAACGGCGGTAAGCCGAATCAGGCGGCCACTCAGCGAACCGGAGCTAGTACCTAAACCAACCCAAAGGAATCATAGAGGCTTTAGCTATGTAAATACTGCCGACCCATCCTCAGGGTTACGGCCTATCATGATGATCTTGGCGCTGGTTTGGGCGGCAGTAGGAGCACGTGATGGCGACGCAGGATGAGCGGCTCGCGGCCATCGCCGCGGCGGGCGCCGTCCTGCTGCGCCGAACCCCCTACCACGCGGTACGCGCCGGGGACGTGGCGGCCGCGGTGCGGCTGCCCGGCGAGCGGGGCCGCTCCGCGGTATGGCTGTACAACGAGGTGCGCAACCGCCGGGTGCTCGTGGCCCTGGCCGCCGCGCACGCCTGGCGGGACTTCCCTGGCCGCGTGGACTGGTCCTGTCCCCGGCCCGTCCCGTCGGTGACGGCGGCCCGGTCGGCCGTGGCCTCGGCCCTGGCCGTGATCGTCGCGTTCCACCGGGCCGAGCAGCCGCTGATGACCCAGGTCGGCTACGGTATCGGCGACATCTCCACGGCAGAGAAGCGGCAGCTGGCCGACGGGAACTACGTCGCGCCGCCCCGCTGGCCGGCCAGCGGGTGGGGCCGGGTCGCGGCCGCGGCCTGGCGCGGCCGGTGCGACGTCTTCACCGATTTCCTCGCCCCGGTGCTGCGGCATTGCGCGGAGTCGGTCACCTACCTGGCCGAGGCCGACGCCGCCGACAGCGCGGGCCGGCTGTCCGACATCGCCTTCCGGACCTGCCTGGCCGATCGCGAGGGCCCGGTCGAACTGGTCGCGCGCGGGCTGGCGGCGCTGTGGTTCGAGCGCGACCTGACCCGGCTGGCCGGGACGCTGCCGCGGGATCTGGAAAGCAGCGAGACCGCGCTGGCGGCCGTGGTCCGGCGGCGCACCGATCCGCGGGCCGAGGCGAACGCCAACTCGGTGGTGGTCCGGGTGCTGCTGGAGGCGGGCACGCTGCACGAACGATGCGTCAGGGAGGCTAGCCGCTCGGTATCGCTCTGGCAGGATCTGGCGAGCGCGGGGCCCGCGACGTCGGACTCGGAGGCCAGGGGGCACGACCTGCAGCGGTTCAGTGACGCCGCGAGCCATCTCGGGCTGGCCGCAGCCAGGTACGGCGACCGGGAGGCGGCCAGGGACGCGTGGCAGCTGTCCCGCCGGGTGGCCGAGCAGGACCTCAACCATGACGTATCCAGGATCGCGCGGGCCGACACCAACCTGGCCGCCCTGGCCGCCGAGACCGGGCGCGGACCGGACGCGGCCGGCGTGATCACCGGCGTGTACCGGACCCGGCTGGCGCTGGCTGAAGGCCAGCCGGAGAACGCGGCCGCCTGGCGGCGGCTGACCGTCACGGCCCGCGCCCGGGTCGACATCGCGCGGATCGGCGGCCGGGCCGGCGACGGCGTGCGGCTGGCGGCCGGCCTGCTCGCGGACCGGCAGGCCCGGCTGAGCGACCCGGCGCACGCGGACATCGCCGAGGCCCGGCTGACGCTGGGCCAGGCCCTGCTGTCGGCCGGCCAGCCGGTCGCCGCGCGCCGCCACCTGGAGGAGGCCGCCGACGCGCGGCGGGGCCGGTTCCTGGCCGCCTCCTACCGGGTCCAGGAAGATCTCCTCTGGCTGGCCAGGACGGCGCTGGTGCTCGAACAGCCCCGGACCGTGCTGGAGCTGCTGGCCGGCCAGGCGGCGAGCACCGAGTGGTTCTGTAACCAGGTGTCGTTCCGGCTCGGCTACACCTCGCGGCGGCTGCTCGCGCTGGCCGCCGCCGGTCTCGGCCAGACCGAGGAGGCCAGCGCCGCCCTGCTGGCCGACCGCGAGCGGCTCGCCGGCCAGCCGCTCGACGAGGGCCTGGACACGCTGGCGGCCGACTTCGACCGGTCCCTGGGCGAGGTCGCCCTGCTACGCGGCGACGCGCCCGGCGCGATGGCCATCCTGGCCCGGCTGGCCGAGGCGGAAGCCGGGGCCGACGCTGGAGCCGGGGCCGACGCTGGAGCTGGGGCCGACGCTGGAGCCGGGGCCGACGCTGGAGCCGGGGCCGACGCTGGAACCGTGAGCCTGCCGCTGCCCGCGCGGGGCTGGACGCTCGTGCTGCTCGGCCGCGCGGCGGACGCACTCGGTGACGCGGGGCGCGCCGCCGAGTGCTTCGGTCTGGTCACCGAGCTCGGCGCGGGCGGGATCGACGCCCGCCATCCGGTGATCCTCACCGCCCGCTACGACGAGGCGGCGCGCCGGGCCGCGACCGGGGACACGCGGGAGGCCGCGGACCTGCTCGAGCCGGTGCTCGACCGGACCCCGCTGGCCCACGGCTACCCGGCCCTGGGCGAGGTGCACCCCCTGCTGGCCCGCGCCCGCGCGCTGGCCGAACGCCTGGGCATCACCCTGCCCGACTCGATGGCGGCCATCGACGAGGCGTCACTGGACATCGACGTCTGAGTCCCGCCTCGGGACCCGCCTCGGGACCTGTCTCGAGGGCAGCGCGATGAGGTACGCGCCGGCGACGGCGGCCAGGCCGGCCGCGGTCAGAGCGGCCGAGCTCGCCTGGTGCACGGCCAGGGCGGCCACGACCGCGCCGCTGGCGATGAGACCCGCGACCACGCCGGGCGCCTGCTGGCGGAGCCACGAGCCGGGCCGCGCTTTGGGGTTCAGGCCCGCGGGGGCGTCGGCGGCGAGCAGGACGGCGACCGCGGCCGCCCGCGGGGCTCCAGCGACCCGGCGGCTGCGGCTGGCGACCGGCGCCGTTAGGGAATCGGCAGGTCGTGGTGTGCCCGGGCGAATTGCCGTTCCCCTTCGGTCAGATCCGCATCACGCACCGGGACGACCAGGCTCCAGTGCTTTCCGACCGGGCAGTACTGGATCCTGGCCACGACCAGGTCCAGTCCCTTGAGTTTCACGCCGGGGATCCAGATGGTGCTGTACACGTGGCCCTGGCGGCACCGGACCACGACGTTGCTGCCCAGCTTGTAGCCCAGGAGCCGCGCGACGGCGGTCCCGCCTGCGATCACGCCGACGACGACCACAACCGGGGTGACGATTCGCCGTGACATGCGGTCATTATCGCACCGCGCCGTCCTGGCCAACGGCTGGGCGTTCACGGGCATCGGCGTAACGTCGCCCGCTCAGGCTTCTGGCCCGGGCGACATCGTGGCCGACCGGGCCAGAGAGCGGGCTCGCTGCGACTTGGGGAATGCCCCGCTAGTCGTCTCCGTGTGGCCCGGTATCGGGAATGCTGGTGCAGGTGAGGGGAGCGCCGGCCTGGATCAGCGTGAACGAGATCTCGCGGTTCCCCGGGTCCTGCCGGTAGCCGATGCTGAGCTTCACTCCGCGTGGGATCGCCGAGCCGTAGATCACGATCGGGCCGGGCCTGCCGGTCCGCACCGGGCCGGGCCCGCCGCCGATCGGCTGCGGCGGTCGGTACGGCAGCACCACCACCTGGCCAACGCCGGGCGCCGGCTGGTCGGCCGTGCGGCAGAACCGGCCGGCCGTGACCAGGGCCGGGATGCCATGTTCCGCCAGGGCCTGGCGGACCGCGTTGGGGTTGGCCACCTGCCCCGGGTACAGGGTCAGCGTCGTGGCACCGCCGGGGCCTGCGACGACCGAGAACGCCGCCAGATGGACCGGGGGCGCTTCGTGCTGTGGCGCTGGCCCGGCGGGGCCCGAGCCACCGGTCAGGCCGACGACCAGCGCAGCGCACGCCCCGGCACCGGCAATGGACAGCCCGCCCAGGCGGCGGCGCCGGCGCGTGCGGCCCCTGGCCGTGATGGCCTCCAGGTGTGGTGCCGCCGGCATGGGCAACCTGGAGATTGAATCGTGCACCGCGCTCAGCACGGCGCTGTCGTCCGGATCGTCGTTGCCGTACATCAGTCGACCTCCATGGCCTGAGAAGGGGAAAGTTCGTGGCGCAGCGTCGTCACGGCTCTGGACAGGTGCGCCCGGACCGTTCCGGGGGCGATCCCCAGATGCCCGGCGATGGTGTCGATGTCCAGGTCAAGGAAGACGCGCAGCGCGATCACCTCGCGCTGGCGACCCGGCAGGTGCCGCAGCGCGGTCAGCAAGGCGGCGTCCAAGCCGTCGTCCAGGTCGCTGGGGGCCGCGGCGTCGTGACCGGCCAGCGGCAGCTCACGACGGCGCCTGCGCCACCACGACGCCCCGGCGTTGAGCGCGGTCCGCACCACCCACGCCCGGGGCGCCGGATGGCGGCGGACCTTCCGCCACGACAACCACGCCCTGGCGAACGCCTCCGCCACCTGATCTTCGGCCAGCTGCACGCTGCCCGTGCTCGCTACCACCGCCCTCAGGCACGGCTCCCAGCTGGCCTGGAAGAACTCGGCGAACTCCGTATTTTCGTGACTCACAACCCTTTAACTCACAAGCCCCGGCGTTCTGCTTACACCGCCGGTCACGTGTTACGGCTGGCCGTCCAGACGCCACCGCGAACATACCGCGGGAGCCGCACCGTTCCCGGGTGATCAGGACTCGCGTGCACCTCCCGGTGAACTGACAGTGCAGCCGGCTTTTCTCCCAGCCGGCCATCCAGGCTGAGCTCGCAGGCGCGCAGCCGCCCGCCGGACGCCTCAGGCAGGGAAGTCGCGGGAGGCGGCTGTCTCATGCGCGGTCCTTCTTCCGGTCCAGTGCGGTATGTCTACGGGCCGGGAAGAGGAGCGTTGTCCAAGCCGGTGCGCCGGGGCGGGTGAGGCGGCCGGGGCTCAGGGTGCGGGTTTCCTCGGGCGGGGCTGCTCGCCGCCCAGGAGGACGCGGGTTAGCTGGTTGCGGCTGTCGAGGAGCTGGTCCAGCGCGGCGTCCAGGTGCGCGTCGGTGACCCGGATCGGGCCGTCGCTGTCGCCGTCGCCGTCGGCGTCGGCTTCGGCTTCGGCTTCGGCTTCGGTTTCGGCTTCGCAGGCCAGCAGGGCGGCCTTGCGCAGGAGTTCCTTGAGGAAGGCGGCGGTGACGCCTTCGGTCCGCTCGATGACGGCTTCCGGGCGGGTCAGGTCCAGCACGAGGTGGCCCTGGTAGAGGCGGATCAGCTGGCGGCGGGCGTCGGCGTCGGGCAGGGGCAGCTCGGCGGCCAGGTCCACCCGGCCGGGGCGGGCGGCCAGCGCGGGCTCCAGCAGGTCGGCCCGGTTGGTGGTGAGCAGGAACGTCACGTCGGCACCGGAATTGAGCCCGTCCATCTCGTTGAGCAGCTGGAACAGGAGGGGTTGCTCGCCCGGGCGGGCCTCGCGCTGCTCGGCGATCAGGTCCACGTCCTCGACCACGATGATGGCGGGTTGCAGGCTGCGGGCGACCGAGCAGGCTTCCCTAATCCGGCTGAGGGCGCGGCCGGAGAGTATGATCACCGTGGCCTGAGGGAGCTGGCCCAGCAGGTAGCCGACGGTATGGGTCTTGCCGGTGCCTGGGGCGCGGTGCAGCAGGATGCCGCGCTTGAGATGCTGGCCGCTGGCCAGCAGGCGGCCGGAGTGCCGACCGACGCCGAGGACCTGCCGCTCGATGTTGTCCAGCACCTCGTCGGGCAGCACGATCTGGTCGCGGCCGACCGACGGGCGCTCGAGGAAGCTCATCGGGACCTGCCGCCCCCCGAACGCCTCCTTCGGCCCCGGGCCGAACACCTCGGGGCCGACGCTGATCACCTGGCCCCGGAAGACGCTCCGCTCGCTGGCCAGCGTCTCGATCTCGCCCAGGATAGCCTGGATCAGGTCCTGTTCCGGGCCGGTGACCTGGAGCACCACTTCGGGGTTCGGGCCGCGCGACACGGGCTGCAGTATGATGGCCAGCCGGGCCTCGGCGTCGTCCACCAGGTAGATGCCGTGGCTGACGCACGGATGGGTCTGCCCGTCCGGGCCGCTGGCCACGGCGGTGGTCATCACGCCGCCGAAGCTGGCCGAGCCGAACGGGCCGTGGTTGGGCGGCTGGAGGAATTCGCCGATCCCGACGATCTCCATGTGGCGCATCATCCCGATGCCGGTGATGCCGAAGACCTCATGCGTGCGCTCGGTGCCCGACTCCAGCCAGGCCTCCAGGCCGACCTGGACGTTGACGTGCTCGTAGGACGGCCAGGTGGCCGACACGGTGGGCAGGGCGGCCGCCTCCGGGCCCAGGTGGTCCAGGAGCAGCCGCCGCAGCGGCTGGTCCTCGGTCCGTGCGGTCTGCACCGCCCGGTTCAGCAGGCGCCGCGCCAGGCGGCCGACATCGGCGAGTTCCGGGTGATCGGGCGGCTCCGCGTTCGGCATGGACAGCAGCCTAGGATCCGGCACGGCCGGGCCGGTAACGTTTTTCGGGTGGCGGATGCACTTCCCGGCCGGCCGGCGCCCCTGGGCGCGACGCCGCGCGACGGGGGAACCAACTTCGCGGTGGCTTCCGGTATCGCCGAGGGTGTCGAGCTGTGCCTGTTCGACGACGCCGGGGCGGAAACCCGGGTTCGCCTGGCCGATTACGATGACGGCGTCTTCCACGGGTTCCTCCCGGGCGTCGGGCCCGGTCAGGCCTACGGGTACCGCGTGCACGGCCCCTGGGACCCCGCGAGCGGGCGGCGCTGCAACCCGGCCAAGCTGCTGCTCGACCCGTACGCGCGGGCGGTGCACGGCGAGGTTACGTTCGGGCCCGAGGTCGTCGACTACGACCCGGCCGACCAGAACGCGCCGAGCTCGCTCGACTCCGCCGGGCACGTCCCGCGCAGCATCGTCGCCGACGGCACGTTCCGGTGGGGCGCCGACGAACCGCCGCGGCGGAGCTACGCGGACACGATCCTCTACGAGGCGCACGTCAAGGGCCTCACCATGCGGCACCCGGACGTGCCCGAGCCGCTGCGCGGCACCTACGCGGGGCTCGCGCACGAGGCCGTCACCGGCCACCTCACCCGGCTCGGCGTCACCGCGGTGGAACTGCTGCCGGTCCACCAGCACGTACCCGAGGAGTTCCTGCTCCAGCGCGGGCTGACCAACTACTGGGGCTACAACACCATCGGGTATTTCGCGCCGCACCACACCTACTCGGCCGCGGTGCGGGGCGGGCAGCCCGGCGGCCAGCTTGGCGAGTTCAAGGACATGGTCCGGACCCTGCACCGCGCGGGTCTCGAGGTCATCCTGGACGTCGTCTTCAACCACACGTGCGAGGGCGGCCCGGGCGGCCCGACGCTGTGCTTCCGCGGACTGGACAACCCGGCGTACTACCGGCTGGTCCGGGACGACCCGCGCCGGTACTACGACACCACCGGCACCGGCAACTCGCTGAACGCCGGGAACCCGGTCACGCTGCGGCTGATCATGGACTCGCTGCGGTACTGGCTGACCGAGATGCACGTCGACGGGTTCCGGTTCGACCTCGCCGCCACGCTGGCCCGCCAGGAGGGCGGGTTCAGCCCGATGTCCGCGTTCTTCGACATGGTGGCGCAGGATCCCGTGGTGTCGCAGGCCAAGCTCATCGCCGAGCCCTGGGACGTCGGGCAGATGGACAGCTACGACCTCGGCCGGTTCCCGGTGCTGTGGCACGAGTGGAACGGCCGGTACCGGGACAGCATGCGGGACTTCTGGCGCAGCCAGAAGACCGGCGGCATCGGCGAGTTCGCCACCCGGTTCGCCGGCTCCTCCGATCTGTACGGGCGGGGCCGGCGCACCCCGTCCGCCTCGGTCAACCTGATCACGGTGCACGACGGGTTCACGCTGCGGGACCTGGTGTCCTACGACGCCAAGCACAACGACGCCAACGGGGAAGCCAACCGGGACGGCACCGACGACAACCGTTCCTGGAACTGCGGCGCCGAGGGCGCGACGCCGGACCCGGAGGTGCTGGCCCTGCGGGCGCGGCAGTCCCGGGCCATGCTGAGCACGCTGCTGCTGTCGTTCGGCGTGCCGCTGCTGCTCGGCGGTGACGAGCTGGGCCGGACCCAGCGCGGCAACAACAACGCGTACTGCCAGGACAACGAGATCTCCTGGTTCGACTGGTCCGCGGTGGACTCCGGCCTGCTGGCGTTCACCGCGCGCTTGGCGGCGTTCCGGCGCTCGCACCCGGTCTTCCGCAGGCGCCGGTTCCTGACCGGCGCGGAGACCAGCGAACTCGCCTGGTTCACCCCGGCCGGGACGCCGATGACCGACGGCGACTGGTCCGACCCGAACGCGCTCGCGCTCGGGATCTACCTGGACGGGTCCGACGACCCGGACCGGGCGGCGGACGGCCGCCTGCTGCTGGACGACGACTTCCTGGTCCTGGTGAACGCGTGGTGGGAGCCGCTGGACTTCACCATCCCGCCGGCCCGGCCCGGGCAGGCGTGGCAGCCGGAAATCGACAGCTACGACCCGGACCGGGTCGCCGGGGCCGCGCAGCGCCGGGCTGGCGACCGGGTCACGGCCGGACCCCGTTCGGTATGCGTACTGCGGGGCCCGCGTCCCGGGAACCCTGGAAATCCGGGCTGACCCAGACCCAGGAGGCGAGCTGCTGGTGTGGCACCAATCCGTGCTGCGCCGCGTGCATCCGGGGGGCCGTGCAGACCATCATCACGACGGCCGTCACCAGCAGCAGCAATCCGGCAGCGCCGGTGAGCACCGTCGACCTGGAGCGTGCCCCGCTCACGATCGCGTTCATCGTCAGCAACCCTTTTCCCCGTTGAAACCCCGTATGCCCTAAACGTAAGCATCTGGCGCCGGGATTCCGATGGTGCTGGCCCCCGGATCCGACCGGGGGGGTTACCCCCACCCTTATCCGCATGAGTTGAGACGCGATTGAGCGCCGGTTGTCATCGGACGGGCGGCGGGAAGGGGGACGGGGCGGGAGCACCACGCTGCGTTCGGGATAATGAAAAGACATGTGCCGAGCAGGAGGCGAGCCGATGACGTACGCGGTACCCGTGGTGGACCTGGAGGACGTGCAGCTCGAGGCGGTGCGGGCGGGCACGCAGGAGCTGGGCGCCCTTCAGGTGGTCAACCACGGCGTGGACGCGGAGCTGAGCGAGGACCTGGGGCGGCGGATGGCACGGCTGCTGAGCCTGCCGCGGGCGGAGAAGGCGCAGCTGGCCAGCCCGCACCCGTACCGGGGGTGGCGGCAGTGGCCGGATGACTTCGGGCGGCTGGAGCTCGAGCGGTTCAACGTGGCCCAGTTCGACCACGTGGCCGAGGCCAGCGCGGCGAGGGTCGGTGAGGAGCAGCTCGGGCTGTACGCGCACGCCAACGTGTGGCCGGCCGGCGACCCCGGGCTGCGGGAGACGGCGCTGGCGTACATGGCGGCGTGCCGGGGGCTGGCGGAGCGGATGCTCCGGTTGTACGGCCGTTCCCTGGGGGTGGGCGAGGATGCGTTCGCGCTGGGCGGCCTGCCGCACTTCCGGCTGACCGTGAACGACTATCCGACCTGGACGTACCCGGAGCCGGCCGCGGGCTTCGCGGACGAGGACAAGCTGCTGCTGCTCGAGCACGCGGACGACTCGGCGGTCACCATCCTGGCCCAGCAGGGTGACTACGAGGGACTGCAGATCCAGGCGCCGGACGGGACGTGGATCCCGGTGCCTCTGGTGCCGGGTGCCTTGCTGGTGTTCTCCGGGACGATGCTCGAGAGGTGGACCGGCGGGCGGCTGCGCCCCGGGCGGCACCGGGTGGTGGCGGGTGGCACGGTGACCCGACGGTCGACGGCGGTGTTCGTCTACCCCGCGCTGGAGACGGTGGTCGAGCCGCTCGCGCCGTTCCGCTCCGGGGCGCCGGAGTTCGAGCCGGTCCGGGTGTGGGACCACGTCAAGGACCGGGTGGCGGATTACCTGGCCGCCTACGGCCGCCCGGAGCAGATCGCGGCCTGGCGCGACGGCACGCCGTACGTGGCGGAGCTGGCCGAGAACTCGGCGGGCCGGTAGTGGCCGGGGCAGAGCGCGGGCTGGATCCCCGCACCGGGCGGATCATCGGGCTGGACACCAGCGTGGCGCACCCCGCTCGGGTCTACGACTACTGGCTGGGCGGCAAGGACAACTTCGCGGCGGACCGGGAGGCTGCCGAGCGGGTGCTGGCCGTGGCGCCGGGGCTGCGGTGGCGGGTGCGCGCCAACCGGGCGTTCCTGGGCCGGGTGACCCGGTTCCTGGCCGGCGAGGCCGGCATCCGGCAGTTCCTGGACATCGGCACCGGCATCCCCACCGGGGAAAACACGCACGAGGTGGCGCAGCGGGCAGCACCCGAGGCCCGGGTGATCTACGTCGACAACGACCCGGTCGTGCTGCTGCACGCGCAGGCACTGCTACGGAGCAGCCCGGAGGGAGCGACCGAGTACGTGCAGGCCGACCTGCGCGACCCAGAGCTGATCCTGGAGCGGGCGGCGGGCCTGCTGGACTTCGGGCAGCCGGTCGCGGTGATGCTGATAGCGGTGCTGCACCTGATCTCGGACGACGAGGACCCGTGGGCGATCGTGGCGCGGCTGATGGACGCGGTGCCGCCTGGCAGTTACCTGGCGATCTCCCATCCGGCGATCGACATCCATCACGCCCAGCCCACGATTCAGAAGGTCTATAACGAGAACGTCTCGACGGCGCAGACGTTGCGTACCCGCGATGAGGTCGCCCGGTTTTTCACCGGGCTGGACCTGGTTGAGCCGGGACTGGTACAGGTCCACCAGTGGCGGCCCGACCCCGATGACTTCACCCCCGAGGGTGTCTTCTCCAACCATGGAGCCGTAGGACGCAAACCGGGCGCCTAGCCGGGCGGCTTGCCGTGTGCCGGGGCGGCTTGCCGTGTGCCGGGGCGGCTTGCCGTGTGCCGGGGCGGGACGGGCGGGGCGCACGCCGGGCTGCAGCCGGCGACGCTGACTCAGCGGCCGCAGCGCCGGCCCGCCACCGAGCACTTCCCGACGCGGGCTGGGCGGTGCTCGCCGCCTGGGACCGCCTCCGCGAGAAATCATTGGCGGATGATTGCCTATAGTCGCAAATAACACCGTCGATTACATATGGCTATCGCCATTTGGTGGCCTCGGCGTCACATCCGGTTACCTGTGGATGAGTTGTGAATAATGCGGTGGATAACCGCAGCTAGATGCGGATAACCGCTTTCTTTCTGTGGATAGCATGTGGATCGGGAAAAGAGCAAAAATAAATTAGCCGAGACCCTTGCGGGCGGCGCGGCGAAGGCGTAGAAATTGCTTTACCGCCGGAAACGGGTACCACCCAGAGGAAACTCCGGGACGTGGGAGAGACCGGGAAACCGGGGTCTTTCGCGGGTGACTGGCACCGACGGGCGGCCCGCAGCGCAGGGTGAGCCGGGCAACTGGAACACCAGGTGCGGCGCGGCCTGACAAGGCCCCCTCCATCTCATACGTGGAGGGGGCCTTGTTCTATTCTGCCCGACCACGGCGGTTTTGCCAGGACCGACACGCCAGAATTCGCCGGCGTGCCATCCGCGCTTAACGGACCGGTGCCATCACGGCACATGGTCAGGCGCGTTCGCCGCGTTCGCCGCGTTCGCCGCGTTCGGCGCGGGCGCCGCGTTCACCGCGGGGAGCCGCGCGGACAATTGCCAGCCTCCAGCCGCGGTGGGACCGCAGGTCAGGCTTCCGCCGCAGGCGGCGACCCGGTCCCGCATGCCGGCCAGGCCGAAGCTTCCCCCTGATCGCTCCAGTCCGGACGGCCGCTGCTGGGGAGCCGCGTTCACCACGTCCACCGCCACCTCGGCGCCCCGGCTCCGGACGGTAATCTCGCCCGGCGCGCCCGGCGCGTGCTTGAGCGAGTTGGTGAGCGCTTCCTGGACGACGCGATAGGCGGCCTCGGACACGGCCGGCGCCAGCAGGCCGCAGTCGCCGACGAACCGGCAGGTGACCGCCAGGCCGGTATCGCTGGCGCGGCGCACGAGCTCGCCGACCATCGCCAGCACGGGCTGCGGGCCGGCCGGCGGGCCTCCGCTCAGCAGCTCGACCAGCCGGCCGATCTCGGTCTGGGCCTGCGCGGCCGCTTCGGCGACCGACTCTAGCGCCTCCGCTACGCCGTCCCGGTCGGCGGCTGCGACCCGCTGACCCGCGCTGGCCTGGACCACCATGACGCTCAGGCAGTGAGCCACGATGTCGTGCAGCTCGCGGGCAATCCGCGCCCGCTCGTAGCGGACCGACTCCAGCGCGAACAGCTCCTGCTCGGCCCGCAGCTCCTCGTTGCGCGCCTGGAGCTGCTCGGTCATCGTGCGGCGGGACAGGACGACGCGTCCGGCCAGCCACGGGCCGACGGTCATCACCACGTCCAGCGGGTTGAAGACCCCCGCGTTAGCCAGCAGCAGGCAGACCGCCAGCAGCACGGTCCCGGTCAGGCCGACGGCCAGGCCGGCGCCGGCGCCGAGCGAGTAGGCGAGCAGGAACGGCGTCCAGAAGAACGGAATGGCCAGCGGACCGCTGACCGTCGGGGCCAGGCCGAGCGGCCACACCACCGCCAGGGCCGCGCAGGCCACGGCGGCGGCGGCCACCGGCCACCGGCGCCGCACGGCCAGGGCGGCAGCGTACGGGAGCGTGAAGACGAGCACCATCCAGGGGCGGTCCCCCGGCCGGGCGACCAGGCCGAGGTAGACCAGGGCCCAGCCGGCCACGATCGCCGCCAGCAGCAGGTCCGAGCGCCACGACAGGGCGAAGCGCCGTAGCCAGGCGTACGGCTGCCGTAGCTGGCCGGGCGGCTGCCGTAGCTGGCCGGGCGGCTGCCGTAGCTGGCCGGGCGGCTGCCGTAGCTGGCCGGGCGGCTGCCGTGGCTGGCCGGGAGGCTGCCGTAGCTCAGGCATGGCCGCTGACCAGCGGGAGCCTGGCCATGGCATAGCACATCCCGCCCGCCAGCCGACTGTCCACGGTCCCGCCGTGCAGGCTGGCCCGCTCCCGGGCGGCGGCCATCACGGCGGCGGCCGCCAGCGGCGCCGGGCGACGCCAGGCCACCGGCAGGGTCATGGCGAGGACCCCGACGGAAGCCGCGGCGCCGCCGTGCGGATGGCCGGTGGGGATCACGCCGCTGACCAGGGCGACGGCGTAGCCGGACAAGAGGACCGCGAGGTCGAGCACGCCCAGGCCCGCGACGGTCCAGTTCAGCGGGGCCCGCAAGGCCCTGGCCGTGATCATTGCTCGCTCCCCTCCCGCCTGCAGGATCATTGTCGGTACACCGTCGCCCCAGTTCAACCCGGCGGCTACCGCCGCCCGCCGGCCACCGCCGGGCCGGGGCTGGCGGCGGCCAGCTCGTCCCGGACGCTGGCCCGCCGCTGCCGGATGTTCAGCGCGCTGACCACGACCAGGCCCACGACGCAGGCCACGATGCCGACGATCCCGGTCAGGGGCAACGGCGAGTTCGCGTTGTGGTGCAGCACCGGATGCGAGTCCAGCAGGTACCCGGTCACGAACGCGGCGGTCAGGACGAGCAGCAGCGCCGTGGCCGACAGCGCGCGCCGGCTCGCGTCCCCGGCGTCATCGGCCGCGTACCGCGCCCGGCGCACGATGGCGAGCTGGGTGGTTATGCCCAGGGCGAGGACGAGGAAGATGGCCTGGAAGACCCAGTAGCTGATGCCGTGCACCGTGCTGGGCGGGTTATCCCCGTGCCCGGAGGCGAGAACCCACGTCTGCGCGGCCAGCACGGCCAGGAACGGAACGACGACCGCCGCGGCGGCCCGGCGGGGATCCCGGATGATCCAGCCCGCGATGACAGCGACCACGAATCCGGCCAGTGGGGTCATGGCGTACCTCCGTAATCGGTAACGGAGCAGGTCAGCCCCGTGTTTTCGGATACCGGAAACGTTAGGTGGCGGGACCCGCGGCGGGCGTCCTGCGTGTGGGCGACCTTTGCTGGCGGCCCGTCACTCCTGAGGACTACGGTGGGCGCGAACCTCTGCCACGATGCCCGGGGAGCTGCCTGATGGCCGAGCCGCCCATCACCGTGCTGATCGCCGACGACCAGCAGATGGTCCGCCGCGGGTTCCGGGTCATCCTGGAAGCCGAACCGGACATCCGCGTGGTGGCCGAGGCCGGCGACGGCCGGGAGGCGGTCGAGCTGGTACGGCGGCACGCCCCGGCCGTGGCTCTGCTCGACATCCGGATGCCGGTCCTGGACGGGCTGCGGGCCGCCCGGGAGGTCATCGCGCTGAGCCCGGGCACCCGGGTGCTGATCCTGACCACCTTCGACGCCGATGAGTACGTCTACGAGGCGCTGCGCGGCGGGGCCAGTGGCTTCCTGCTCAAGGACGCCCCGGCCGACCAGCTGATCACCGCGGTCCGCAGCCTGGCGGTGGGCGACGCGCTCATCGACCCGGCCATCACCCGCCGGCTCATCTCACGGTTCGCGCTGGCCGCCCGGGGGCCCGCCGGCCTCCCGGACGAACTGCGCCCGCTCACCGCGCGCGAGCTGGAGGTGCTGCGGCTGGTGGCGCGCGGGCTATCCAACCTGGAGATCGCCCGGGAACTGGTGGTGGAGGAGAACACGGTCAAGACCCACGTCAGCCGGATCCTGACCAAGCTGGGCCTGCGCGACCGGGTGCAGGCCGTGGTGCTGGCCTACGAACTGGGCTTCGTCACGCCGGAGGCTCGCGGCTGACCGGTCGGCTCAGGGATCTGTCCGTTTCGTGAACCGGAGGCGGCGGGAGACGGGCGCGGCGCGCCCTGGGTGACGGTCAGTGTCATTCGTGGGTGAGCGCCACGACCAGGGCGACCACCGCGACCGCGACGATCGTGGCGGTGACCAGCTTGAATTTTCCCGGGTGGCCGAAGGCCAGGCGGCCCAGCAGATAGACCGCCGGGGCGAGGGCCAGCAGGATCAGGCCCGGGACGACCTCCCGCTTCAGCACGACGCCGCCGACGGCGGCGAAGGAGATCGCGGTCCGGGTCCAGGCCAGCGCGGTTCGTTCCCGGGCCAGGCCGGGATCGGGGAAGGGGTCGCGTCCGCCGGGCGGGCCGGGCGGGCCGGGAGCGGCCGTCACCGGAGCGCCGAGACCAGGACCACCACGGCGGACGCGACGGCCATCACGGCGATGATCACGGCCATGATCACCGGCATGATGGACCTGGGCAGCGGCTGCCCGTGGCGCATGGCCCACTGGCTCTTGGTCCACTCGCGGTACGCGGTCACCGCCACGAGCGCGCCGAACACGATGAGCGGCACGCCCAGCAGGTGCCGGCCCCACGGCACGCCGGGGAACGGCGGCAGCAGCTGCACGACCCCCAGCCCGGCCACCACCAGAGCCAGCGCGGTCCGGCTCCAGGCCAGGAAGGTGCGCTCGTTGGCGAAGGTGAACCGGGGGTCGGGCTCGGTGCCGTCGTCGCCGGGCCGCTGGTCGCGGGAGTCTGTCACCCCGCACCCCCCTTCGCTCGGTCAGGAACGGATCGCTGCAGAAATCTTTCCAAAAAAGCGTTGGTCCCGGCACGGCGGCCCGCTCATACAGCCGGGAGCCGGTTGGGGACCGCAGCCCAAGAGGGCCGGGATCGGGGGGGAATCAAGATCCCGGCCCTCCCCCGGGCGGCCCCGGCCATAGCGGGCGGCAAGGCGACCCAATGGCGGCGCCGGGACTTCGCGCGTGGAGTGAGGTCCCCGGCGCCCCCGTGCCTTCAAACTCGATGTCAGTAGGGGTGAGCATTGAGCCGCTTCGGCCGCGTACGTCCTGGCCGGTGAGGTACCAGCCGTCCTTGTCCTTGGCGACGCGGGCGACTCTGCCTATCTCGGCGCGCGGTGCGTCTCGGTGACCTCGACCTCCGGGAACTCGGGGTCAGGCACGTCATCGTTCGTGATGCTCTCCACGCTCTTCTTCGCGATGAGGGCAATCTCCTGGTCGTCGCGCGAGAAGCGCCAGTAGCCCGTCTGCGAGTCGTACCTGTCGGCCTCGAGAACCTGCATCCGGCCGTCGTGGTACCGAACTTTGAGTGACATGTGTTTGATCTTCCGGGCCTCTCGGGTGCCCGGTTGGGCACCGCTTCGAGGCTACCGGCCGCCACTGACATCTGGGCCGGCACCCGAGACGCCCAGACGCCCCTACTCCCCCAGCGCCTCCCGCAACTTTCGCAACTCCTGGGCCAGCAAGGGTACTGATGTATGAGCGTTGAGGCCGCTTGGATTGGGCACGACCCACAACCGGGCGGAACCCAGCGGGTCCGGCTGCGGGCCGATGGTGGCGTGCGGCCGGCCGAACGCGGTGCGGTAGGCGGTGATGCCGGCGATGGCGATGACGTGCGGCCGGTACCGGCCGGCGAGGACGGCCAGGTGCTCGCGGCCGGCCTTCAGCTCGGCGGCGTGCAGCTCGGAGGCCTGCGCGGTGGCGCGTGCCACCAGGTTGGTGATGCCCAGCCCGAATCCGGGCAGCAGGTCCTGCTCGCGCGGGGCCAGGCGGCGCGGGGTGAACCCGGACAGGTGCAGCGCGGGCCAGAACCGGTTGCCCGGCCGGGCGAAGTGCCAGCCGGTCGCGGCCGAGTACAGGCCCGGGTTGATGCCGCAGAACAGGACCCGGAACGGCGCTCCCGGTTCCGGCAGCACGTCGGGGATCGTGCGGTCCCGGGCCGCCTCCAGATCCAGCGGGCGCGTCGTCATGGTCCAAGCATGCCGGATCCGGACGGTCAGCCCCCGGTGACGCCACGGATCGCGGCGACGGTGCTCTCGGCGTCGCTCACCGACACGAGCAGCTGAGCATACGGGGCGTCGCCGCTCAGCTCGACCCGCACCGCCGGGCGGCCGTTCGTGACGGCGACGAAGTCCCGGCCGCCGTCGAAGTACCGGGTGCCGAGGACGACGACCCCACGGATGCCGGTTCCGGCCACCTTCTTCCCGCGCACCGCTGACCAGGGCTCCGGCTCGGCGACGGCGGAGCGGACGGAGTGCAGCGGGACGCGGACGTTCCCGTGGACGGCGCCGAGCTTTTCCAGCCACGACAGCCCGACCACGAGGTCCGTACCGTCGACGATCAGTCTGGACATGGGGCCTCCATCAGTCGCTGTTCAGGAAGAACAGGCCCGCGACCTGCCCGGCGCGGTCGTAGCTGACCCGGCCGGTGAGCTCGGCGGCCTCGAAGCGCAGCGGGACGTCCACCACGGTGTAGTCGCCGGCCTGGTGGGCGGCCGGCTCGCCCATGCCCCGGTACTCACCGGCCGTGCCGACAACCTGGGCCCACGCCGCGGCCAGGCGCCGCGCGTCCAGGGCGTCCGCCATCCGCTGGTTAAAGCCGGAGGTGGCCTGCTCCCAGCGCTGCTCGGCCACGTCCGCGATCAGGACGGCGGCACGTTCGGCCGCGCCGGGGAGGATGCTGTCGGACATCGGGGCTCCTGTTCTCGGGTCGAGCGGGCGGCCGAACCGCTGGAACGCGGCCTGCCTGGTCGTACCCAGAAGCTCGCCGAGCTCGGCCCAGGTGTGACCGGCCTGCCGGGCCTGCTGGACGGCCTCGCGCATCCCGTCCTCGACGACCCGCGCGAGCGACCGGACCACCGCCACGGTTTCCAGCGGGGTCAGCGTGGCGGCGCCGGGCACGCCGTCGAGCGCGACCCGCGCCGCGGCGGTCACCCTGGGAAGCACCGGCGGGTGGCCGGCGGACACCGTGTCCGGCACGTTGTCAACGTTGCCTTCACGGCCGGAAATTGTCAAGCCGATATTGACAGGCGGGCGGGCGCGGCGCGCCTTGCTGCGGCAGGAGGCGTCGCAGAAGCGACGAATCCGGCCCGGGCCCGTTTGAACCGGGAGTTCCCGGCCGCATGCGGCGCAGTGGCGGCCGGGGGTGCCGATGTTGGCCACGGCGAAACTCTTCCTTGATCCCTGGACGTTACGCACGT
>Ga0209415_10002786_pt1 | contig 32735 bp, 26 predicted proteins | sample PeaSoiSIISIP2007_FD_187696 | JGI IMG/M metagenome (GOLD analysis project Ga0209415, IMG submission 187696) | Peat soil microbial communities from Weissenstadt, Germany - SII-SIP-2007 (SPAdes) (version 2) | ecosystem: Environmental > Terrestrial > Soil > Wetlands > Peat | place: Germany... | reverse complement strand
GGCAACATGGTGGAGATCGACCACGGCAAGGGAGTTTCCACGATGTATGCCCATACGAGCCGCATGCTCGTCAAAAGTGGCGATATCGTGCGCAAGGGCCAGAAGATCGCCGAAGTCGGCACGACCGGTCGCTCGACCGGGCCACATCTGCACTTCGAGGTCCATGTAAATGGCGTACCGCAGAACCCGTCCAAATACCTGGCGTCCTTGCGCTCGGGAGAGGTCGGATACATGCTGAGCGCCGCCGCCCCTGCGGCAAGTTCCACCAAGTAGCAAGTAAACAGCTAAAGGCACGCGCGGGCCGGTCCCGCAGCAAGCGTGCAGGACGCGCAGGGCGCGTCGCCAAAACGCATCTATAATTTCCCGCTTAGGCCGCCTCGGCGGCGCGCAGGTTTGCCCGCGCGGGTGTCGGCTCCATACGGTGCGCGCCCTGGCGCGCCTCACGACCGTTCCGGCCACGATAAATCCCCGCCCCCGATGTTTCCGGCTCTGCTTACCCGAATATTTGGAAGTCGCAACCAACGGCTGCTCAAGCAATACGAGCAGGCCATCGAGCGCATCAATTCCCTGGAACCGTCGGTAACGGCGCTTTCGGACGACGGACTCGCCGGCAAGACGGCCGTATTTCGCGCACGTCACGATGCGGGCGAAACACTCGATCAACTACTGCCGGAGGCGTTCGCAGTCGTGCGCGAGGCGGCCCGCCGCACCTTGGGAATGCGTCACTTCGACGTGCAGCTGGTCGGTGGCATGGTTTTGCACGACGGCAAGATTGCCGAAATGCGTACCGGCGAGGGCAAGACGCTGACCGCAACCTTGGCCGTCTACCTCAACGCGCTGACCCGCAAAGGTGTACACCTAGTGACGGTGAACGACTACCTGGCGAGCCGCGACGCGGAGTGGATGGGGCGGGTATATCGCTTCCTGGGTTTGAGCGTCGGCGTGATCCTGACGCAACAGTCGAACGCCGACAAGCACAGCGCCTACGCCGCCGACATCACCTACGGCACGAACAACGAATTCGGATTCGACTACCTGCGCGACAACATGGAGTACCGGGTCGAGGACCGGCGTCAGCGCGGATTGCATTTTGCGATCGTCGACGAGGTCGATTCCATCTTGATCGACGAAGCACGCACTCCCCTGATCATCTCCGGGCCGGCCGAAGACAACACCGAAATGTATCAGCGTGTCAATCAGATCCCTCCGCTGTTGATGGCACAGGCCGATGAAAACGCCGCCGGCGATTTCTGGGTCGACGAGAAGCAGCACCAGATCCACGTTTCGGAGCTTGGGCACGAGAAGATCGAGGAGATCCTCGCGCGTCGCGGACTGCTTGCCGAAGGCGAGAGCCTGTACGCACCGCACAACATCGTTCTCATGCACCATCTCAACGCAGCTCTTCGCGCACATCACCTGTTCCACCGCGACCAGCAGTACGTGGTCCAGAACGGCCAGGTCGTGATCGTCGATGAGTTCACCGGTCGGCTGATGCCGGGACGGCGCTGGTCGGAGGGATTACACCAGGCGGTGGAGGCAAAGGAGGGGGTCGCAATACAGCAGGAGAACCAGACCCTGGCCTCGATCACCTTCCAGAACTACTTCCGCATGTACGGCAAGCTCGCGGGCATGACCGGAACGGCCGATACCGAGGCCTACGAGTTCCAGGAGATCTACCGCCTGGAAACGGTCGTGATTCCCACCCATCGGCCGATGATTCGAATCGATCACCAGGACAAGATCTACCGGACCGTGCGCGAAAAGTACAACGCGATCCTGGCGGACATCCGCGACTGTCACAAGCGCGGTCAACCAGTCCTCGTCGGCACCACGTCGATCGAGAATTCGGAAATCATCTCGAACCTGTTGCGCAGCGAGAACCTGGCGCACCAGGTCCTGAATGCCAAGCAGCACGCCAAGGAGGCGGAAATCGTTGCCCAGGCGGGCCGTCCCGGTGTCATCACGATCGCAACCAACATGGCCGGTCGCGGAACGGACATCGTCCTGGGCGGCAACGTCGAGAAGCAAATCGAATTGCTGCGCGTGCTCGATACTGACGGGAATACCGCCAATCCTGCGGTGGAAGCGCAGCGTGTCGCCCAGTTGCGCGGGGAATGGCAGCAACTGCACGACCAGGTTGTCGCCGCAGGGGGCCTGAAGATCGTCGGATCGGAGCGCCACGAGTCGCGCCGCATCGACAATCAGCTGCGAGGCAGGTCCGGTCGACAAGGCGACCCGGGCGAATCGCGCTTTTATCTGTCGATGGAGGATCCTCTGTTGCGCATCTTCGCGGGCGACCGCATGCGCATGATCATGGACAAGCTCAACATGCCGGAAGGAGAAGCCATTGAGGCGGGCATGGTGACGCGTTCGATCGAAACCGCGCAGCGCAAGGTCGAGGCACGCAACTTCGACATCCGCAAGCAGCTGCTGGACTATGACGATGTCTCCAACGACCAGCGCAAAGAGATCTACCGCCTGCGCAATGAAATACTGGAGGCGACAGACGTGAGCGACATGGTGGCAAACCTGCGCCATGGCTTCTTCACCGACCTAGTGCGCAGCTTCATCCCGCCGGACGCGATGGAAGAATCCTGGAACGTTGCGGGACTCGAGCGGGCTCTGGCAGATGACTGGCAGGTCTTGCTGGCGCTGGCACAAATGCTGGAGCAGGAGTCGCAACTCAACGACACTGATGTGGTCAATCGTGTCCTGGCCGCGGCCGACGCTGCCTACGACGCCAAGCTCGCTGCGGTCGATCGTAGCGCTTTCACGGGGTTCGAGCGCTCCATCATGCTCAATACGCTCGATCAACAGTGGCGTGAGCATCTGGCCGCGCTCGACCACCTGCGCCAGGGAATTCATCTACGCGGCTACGCGCAGAAGCAGCCCAAGCAGGAATACAAACGCGAGGCCTTCGAGCTTTTCGGCGCCCTGATCGACCGGGTGCGCTCCGAAGTCGTACGCATACTGATGAACGTGCGCATTCAGTCTCCCGAGGAGATCGAGCACACCGAGGAGCGAATCGAGCGCGAAGCAGAGCGCCGTGTCGAACGTGCGCAGGCGCAGCACGCCGAATTTGCCCCGGTGGCGGTGCTTGCGGAGGCCGAAGCCGGAACGGATCCGCCGCAACCGCCCGCCGCCGTGCCGCAGGCCGCTACCCCCCCGCCGCAACCGTTTCGCCGCTTCACGGAAAAGGTGGGACGAAACGATCCCTGCCCATGCGGCAGCGGCAAGAAATACAAGCAATGCCACGGCAAGATTGCGTGAGGCGAATGCAATGAGAGGCACTGTCTGCCTGGCCTGCCGTGGGAAGGCTCCCGATGGCCGTTAAGCTTGCCACTCCGGACGCACGGTACCTGTACCCCGTCGCAGGAGTCGAGCTTGGCTGGACGCAGGCGGGAATCCGCAAACCCGGCCGCAAGGATCTGCTGTTGGTCCGCATCGGCGCCGGAGGGCAGGTCGCGGCAGTTTTTACCCGCAACCGGTTTTGCGCCGCGCCGGTGGTGGTGGCGCGCGAGCATCTTGCGCAGATCGCCGCGCATGGCGGCGGGATCCGGCTGTTGGTGATCAATACCGGTTGCGCCAACGCCGGCACGGGTCAGGACGGCATCGAGGACGCCAGAGGCAGCTGCGCCGCCGCGGCTGCCTTGATCGGCTGCCGGGCTGAGGAAGTGCTGCCATTCTCGACCGGTGTAATCATGGAGCCGCTGCCGCTGCAGCGCCTGGTCGCGGGCTTGCCGGCGGCGGTTGCGCGGTTCGCGCCGGACCAATGGCTGGAGGCTGCCGAAGCGATCATGACCACCGACACGGTGCCCAAGGCCTGCTCGCACCGATTGTCGATCGGTGGCTATGCGCTGACCATCACCGGAATCGCCAAGGGCGCGGGAATGATCAACCCGAACATGGCAACCATGCTCGGCTACGTCGCGACCGACGCCACGGTGGCGCCGGCGCCGTTGCAGGTGATGGTTCGCCGTGTTGCCGAGCGTTCGTTTAATCGCATCTGCGTCGACGGAGATACCTCGACCAACGACGCATTCGTGCTTATCGCCAGCGGACAATCGGACATGCCGATCGTCGCGTCGGTGGAAGATCCGCGTTTTGCGGCGCTCGAGCGCGCGATCACCGATGTTGCCCGGCAGCTCGCCCAGGCCATCGTTCGGGACGGCGAGGGAGCAACCAAGTTCATTGAAATCGTCGTCGAAGGTGCGCGCTGCGAGGAGGAGGCCCGCGCGGTGGCCGATGCAATCGCCCGCTCGCCGCTGGTAAAGACGGCATTTTTTGCATCCGACCCGAATCTCGGACGTATTCTTGCAGCGATCGGCAACGCTGGGGTCGCCGATCTCGATTGCAGCCGAGTTCAGCTGTTCCTGAACGAGGTGCCGGTGGCGCGCGATGGCGGGCGCCACCCGAGCTACCGGGAGGAAGACGGACGGCGCGTCATGCAGGGGGTCGAGATCCTGGTGCGGGTCGATCTTGGGCGCGGCTCCTGCGCTACGTCCATCTGGACCTGCGATCTTTCGCAGGAATATGTTTCGATCAATGCAGACTACCGTAGCTGAATGACGGGTCCCGCCGCTGTAAGGGAAAGCGAATGGCGATTTCGCAGCCGGTCGTGATGGAACAGCAACTGCAGCGTCTGGTGCAGTGGCTCGAGCATTGGATGCCTGCCTCCGGCGAGCCGGACTGGAGCGCGCTGGCGTTCCAGTGGCGCAAGCGCAGGGTCCTGGGAACCGACCAGGCGCAACTTGTGGCCGTGCGCCGCATCGCCAACATTGACCCCGAGGATCTGTTGGGAGTGGATGCGCAAAAGGCCGCAATCCTGCGCAATACGGAACAATTCGTGCGCTGCCTGCCGGCGAACAATGTTCTTCTGACGGGCGCGCGCGGCACCGGAAAATCGTCCTTGGTGCGCGCCTGTCTGGCCCGGTTCGGCGATCGCGGCCTGCGCCTGATCGAAGTCGACAAGGCGGACCTGGTCGATCTGCCCGTGATTGCGGACCGGATCGCCGAACGACCGGAGCGCTTTGTCGTCTTCTGCGACGATCTGTCCTTTGAGCCGAGCGATGCCTCGTACAAGGCCCTGAAGGCGGCTCTCGACGGCTCGATTGCGGCGGGGGCGTCGAACCTGCTGATCTATGCCACCTCGAACCGGCGCCACCTGATGCCGGAATCGATGGGCGAGAACCTGGCGGCCCAGTACGATGCGGAAGGTGACCTGCACCCGGCCGAAACCGCCGAGGAGAAGGTCTCGCTCTCGGAGCGCTTCGGATTGTGGCTGTCGTTTCGCTCTTTTCGGCAAGCGGACTACCTGGAAATCGTCGCGCACTGGTTGGCGCGATTCGATCTGGACGGCGAGGCTATTGCCGCGGCCCGCGCAGAAGCGCTGCAATTTGCCTTGCAGCGCGGCTCGCGCTCCGGCCGAGTTGCGACCCAGTTCGCCCGTGACTACGCGGGCCGCCGGGGACTGACCGGGTCTTGAGCGACGACCGCGAGGCCGGTGCCCGGACCGCGACACGGGTCGCTGTCGGTGTCCTGGTACGTGCGGACGGTGCCGTCCTGCTGGCGGACCGTCCGGCGGGCAAACCCTATTCCGGCTACTGGGAATTTCCCGGCGGCAAGATCGAGCGCGGCGAGACGGTTATGCAAGCATTGGAGCGTGAGCTTGCCGAGGAGCTTGGCGTGCGCGTGCGCGCGGCAGACCCGTGGACCGTCATGGAGTACGACTATCCGCATGCCTACGTGCGCCTGTACTTTCGCCGGATTTTCGACTGGTTTGGGACCCCCCATCCGGTGGAGGGGCAGCAGCTGACGTTTCTTCATCCCGGTGAAGCCGCGCCAGCGCCGTTGCTGCCCGCCGCGGTGCCCGCGCTGCGGTGGATTCAGCTGCCGAGTATCACGGGGTTTTCCGCGCAGACCGCCGATGACGCGGCGCAGGCCCAGGACTGGATCGACCGTGCCCTGATGCGCGGCCTGCGGCAGATCTTGTGGCATGAACCGAGGCTGAGTGGCAGTGCGCTCGATGCGGCATTGCGGCAGTGCAGTGCGCGCGCGCGCGCGCACGGCGCCCGCCTGCTCATTGACGCCCGTACCTGCAGCCGGACCGAAGCCCGGCTCTCGTCCGTTTCCCCCGATCTCGGGGACGGCCTGTACCTGAGCGCCGCGGTCTTGCGGTCAACGCGCGTTCGCCCGAACGCCGGATGGCTCGCAGCTGGCGTGCGCAATCGGCACGATCTCGAGCATGCCGCCGCCATTGCCTGTGACTTCGCCGTCATCGAGCGCGACGCGCGCGCCCACATCGGCGCGCCGGAAGAGGCGCTCGCGTATTGGGAGGCCATTGCCGGGTTTTGCCACGATAGTCCGCTGCCCTTGTACGTCTGCCTAGAGCCGGGCATCGACAACCTGCGGCAGGCGCGCCGCCTCGGCGCTCACGGTTTGGCAGTCTGGCCGCCGCTTTGATGCCGCCGGTGCGGCAGGCGCCGGAGCCTTGCGGCTGGGCACCTAAAGCGAGCACAAAGCCAGCTCGAAGTCCACGTCACGCTCGAGCGGCCGCGGCTTGAGGTCCCGATCGTTTCGTGTGAACCGGATCCAGAGCATATATTTGTTTGCGCTGATCTCCGGGATCGCCTCCAGTTCCTGGGCGACGCGCACCTGCAGCAACGCGTGCGATTTTCCCTGCAGCATCTGCTGGAAGCTGCCCATGGCGGCGGTATGCCGTGAGTGGTGGGCCCCCTCGCGCAGCAGGTGCAGAACAATTGCCAAGGCCGAGTGGAAGGGTACCAGCGGTTGCACCCAGACACGCAGGTCTTCGGCGCGCGCTTCCGTGCCGCGCGTCAACCAGGCATGGTAGGAGGGCAGATCGAACTCGCAGGTGCCGCCGGGGATTATGGAGCGGCTGCGCACACTCATCAGCCATTCGTTGTCGCGCAGGTGCTGCCCGGCCTTGCCGGGGCTGGCGTTGAGCGCGCCCTGGGCCGCATCGATTTCCCCCAGGACCTGCTGCAGCGCGTCCTGCGCCACCTGCGGATTGTTGCGCAGGCCCACGAGCGACTGCTTGTGACGCTCCAGCTCCTGCAGCAACTCTCCCTTGAGGTCCGAGCGCGAAGTAACTTCGACGATTTCGAAAATCGTCAACAACGCCGTGTGGTGGCAGTACGGATGCGACTGCGCACAGAAGAACTGCAACTTGTCGAAAAGATCTTCAAGCCGCAGGAGGGTGCGCACCCGTTCATTGAACGGGTACTCGTACAGGATCAATTCTTGCTCAGACTCGGTCATCGCCTTGCGCAAGATATCACACGGCCTCGCCGGGAAGGTAATGGGACCACAATTGGTCAACGCGCACACGCAACGCGTCGAGCGATCCGGCATTGACCACGACGTCGTCGGCAATGTCCAGACGCTGCCAGCGCCGTGCCTGGGTTGCGATGACGGCGCGGATCTGCTCTTCCGGCATCGTGCCGCGGGACCGGGCATGCGCGAGTTGCAGTGCCGGCGGACAGTCGACCACCAGGACGCGGTCAAGGCCCAGCGCCTGACGAACTTGCACGGCCTCGACCAGCAGCGGAACATCGAATATCAGCAGGGGCGCCGTTGCCTCGCGCTGCCGCGCCAGTTCCAGGCAACGATCGCGTATGCGCGGGTGCAAAATCGCCTCGAGGCGCGCCCGCTCGACTGGGTCGGAAAAAACCAGCGAGCGCATGCGCGCGCGGTCGAGGGCGCCATGCTCATCGAGCACTTGCGCCCCGAACGCGGCGCGGATCGCGCCGATCGCCGAGCCGTTGGCCGCGGTCAGTTCGCGCGCGATCGCGTCGCTATCGATGACCGCCGCGCCACGGCAGGCGAACATCTCGACCACGGTCGATTTGCCGCTGCCGATTCCGCCGGTTACTCCGATTCGCGGCGGCCGTTGCACGAATCATCCCAGTCCGAGGCGCTCGGCGATCGGCTGGCCGTACAGCAGGGTGAAAAACCCGGCCACGGCAAGATAAGGGCCAAACGGGATCGGTACATTGCGGCCGTGCCGAGCCAGAATGATCAAGGCGATCCCCAGGATCGCCCCGGTCAAAGAGGAAAGGAGCACGATGGGAAGCAGCATCTTCCAGCCCAGCCAGGCTCCCAACGCCGCCAGCAATTTGAAATCGCCGTAGCCCATGCCCTCGCGACCGGTCGCCAGCTTGAATGCCCAGTACACCAGCCACAGGCCCAGGTAGCCGGCACACGCGCCGATCACCGCATCGCGCAATGGCGCGAAGCCGGCGTTGAGGTTCAGCAGCAATCCGAGCCACAGCAGCGGCAGGGTGATGCAATCTGGCAGCAGGCTCGTGTCGGCGTCGATGAAACTCAATGCGACCAGGAACCAGACCAGGACCAGTGCGCCGGCCGCTTCCAGGCCCCAACCGAAGTGCACCGCGACCCAAAGCGAGAGCACCCCGGTCAGGGCCTCGACCACCGGATAGCGCGGGCTGATGCGGCTTGCGCAATGGGCGCATTTGCCTCGCAACACGAGGTAGGAAACGACCGGTATGTTTTGCAGCATCCCGATGGGCGCGGCGCAAACGGGGCATTGCGACGCTGGCACCCAAAGGTTGTACGGCGCCTGCGCAGCAAGAGTGCGTCCATCGAAATCGGCGGCCTGCGCTGCCCATTGGGCATGCATCATTTTCGGCAGCCGGTGGATCACCACGTTCAGGAAGGACCCGACGATCAGGCCCAGCAACCCCGCCGCCAGCGCAAAGGCGGTGTCCGGCGAAACCAGCATTACGGTGATCGGCTATTGCCGGCCACTAGACCACCTGGCCCAGTTTGAAGATCGGCAGGTAGATCGCGACGACGATGCTGCCGATGATCCCGCCCAGGATGACCATGATCAGCGGCTCCAGCATGCTCGAAAGCGCGTCCACCGTCTCGTCGACCTCGCGCTCGAAGTAATCGGCAACCTTGTTGAGCATCGAATCGAGCGCGCCCGCCTCTTCTCCGATGGACGTCATCTGCACCGCCATGTTGGGGAAGACGCCGGAATTTTGCATTGCCTGCGCGAGGGTCGTGCCGACGTTGACTTCCGACTGGATTTGGCGGGTCGCTTCCTTGTACACGGCATTGCCGGCCGCCGGACCCACCGAATCCAGGGCTTCGACCAGGGGCACGCCGGCGGCAAAGGTCGTCGACAGCGTTCGCGTCCAGCGGGCGATGGCGGCCTTTTGCAGCAAAGGGCCGATGACCGGCGGCTTGAGCATGATGCGATCGACCGCGATCTGCACCTTGGGCGAGCGCCGCCATGCCTGGTACGCGAAATAGCCCGCTCCCAAGGAGCCGAACAGCATCAGATACCAGTATTTCACGAAGACATCGGAAATCGCGATGACAATGAGCGTAGGCGTGGGAAGATCGGCCCCGAAGCTCGAGAAGACCTGCTTGAAGGCGGGAATCACGAAGACCATGATGATCGCGGTCACGAGCACCGCCACGAGAACGATCATGATCGGATAGAAAAGGGCCTTCTTGATCTTTCCCTTGATGGCGATGGTTTTTTCCTGGTACGTCGCAAGACGGTCCAGCAGCGTTTCCAGAATGCCCGCCTGCTCGCCGGCGGCAACGAGGTTGCAAAAAAGCGCATCGAAATACACCGGGTATTTGCGGAAGGCCTGATTCAGACTGGTGCCGGTCTCGACGTCGGCGCGGATGTCGCCGAGCAGGCGGCCGAGCGCCGGATTCGAATGGCCACGACTGACGATGTCGAAGCACTGCAGCAGCGGCACGCCGGCGCGCAGCATGGTCGAGAGTTGGCGTGTGAATAGGGCGAGGTCCTTGCCGCTGATGCGTCTTCCGCGCGGCATCGACTGCTTCTTGATCTTGGTGGCAAGGATGCCGCGGCGCCGCAGCGATGCCGCGACCACGGACTCGCCGCCTGCGCGCATTTCCCCTTTGACGGTTCGCCCGCCCTTGTCGCGCCCTTCCCACTGGAACATCGATTCGCGTACCGCGTCGCGCGGCCGCGCGATTGCGCCCGTTGCCATCGCTATCCTCTTCCCGTCGAATTCCGACTGATCATTCGTTGGTGCATCCGAGCACTTCGTCCACCGTCGTCATGCCTTGCTTGACCTTGAGCAGCCCCGAGCGTCGCAAATCGCGCACGCCTTCGCGCTGCGCTTGCTGGCCGATTTCGATCGAACTGGCGTTCTTCAGTATCAGGTGCTGCACCGATTCGGTTATCGGCATCACTTCATAGATCCCGGTGCGTCCCTTGTAGCCGCTGCCCTTGCAACGATCGCAGCCAACCGGGCGGTAGGCGGTCCAGGTACCATCGAGATCGGACTCCTTGAACCCTGCCGCGAGCAGGACGTCGGCGTCCATCGTCGCGGGCTGCTTGCAGCTGCAAAGCCGGCGCGCAAGGCGCTGGGCCGTGATCAGTATGATCGAGGAGGCGATGTTGAACCCGGGCACGCCCATATTGGCGAGTCGCGTCAGGGTAGAAGGCGCGTCGTTCGTATGCAGGGTCGACATCACCATGTGCCCGGTTTGCGCCGCCTTGATGGCGATGTCGGCGGTTTCGAGGTCGCGAATCTCACCCACCATGATGATGTCCGGATCCTGACGCAGGAACGCGCGCATCGCGTTGGCAAAGGTGAGGCCGGCCTTTTCGTTGACGTTGACCTGGTTGATACCGGCAAGCTGGATTTCGGCCGGATCCTCGGCGGTGGAAATGTTCACCCCCGGCTGGTTCAGAATGTTCAGGCAGGTATACAGGGACACCGTCTTGCCGCTACCGGTCGGCCCGGTCACCAGGACCATTCCATATGGCCGCTGAATTGCATTGAGCAGCAATTCCTTCTGGTCCGGGTCGTACCCCAGCGAATCGACCCCGAGCTTGGCCTGGGATGCGTCGAGGATCCGCATGACGATCTTTTCCCCGTACAAGGTGGGCAGGGTGCTCACCCGGAAGTCGATCGCGCGCTGACCGGAAAGGGCCAGTTTCATGCGCCCGTCCTGCGGCACGCGCCGTTCGGAAATGTCGAGGCGCGACACCACCTTGATGCGCGAAATGAGGCGCTCGCGGATCGCCAAAGGAGGTTGGGCGACCTCGCGCAATATGCCGTCGACCCGGAAGCGGACACGATAAAACTTCTCATACGGCTCGAAATGCAAATCCGACGCGCCCTCGCCGATCGCATCGAGCAGGAGCTTCTGGAGAAAGCGCACTACCGGCGCGTCGTCCACCTCGACCGATGCCGTGTCCTCGCCTTCCTGCTCGGGATTCTCGGCCATCAGGTCTTCGAAGCTGACGTCGTCGTCGATCAGCTTCTCCAGCGCCTTGGATGCCGACTGCGAGGTCGATTCGATGATCGCCATCAGCTTGTCGTGCTCGACGACAATGACGTCGAGCACCAGCTGGGTTTGGAACTTTACCTGGTCGAGCGCCTGGGCATTGGTTGGATCCGATACGGCGACGGCGAGGCGGTTGCCACGCTTGCGAAGCGCCAACACCCGCAACGAGGCGACGAGCTTGCGATCGATCGTATCCTTGGCGAGCTGGTCGATATCGATCGCCGAGAGGTCGAGCATGGGATGGCCAAAAGTCTCCGCGGCAAACCGCGCGATGGACGAGGCCGTAAGCCCTATGGCTTCGCCGATGGCCACAAGTTCGTCGATGAACGTCGAATTGCTCTGGACCGCCTTGCGCGCAAGCGTTTCGGCCCGGTCCGGGCGCAATTTCCCCTGCTGTACCAGCGCGCGTGCCAGACCGGTGAGTGCACCGGAAGCGGCGGTGGTGGTTTGGGTCGCAGCAGACATGATTACCCTGGATGGCTCGAATGCGATTTATAGCGTCGAACGCCCGGAGAAAAGCCTGGAGATGCGACGTATAAGCCTTGGATTTGCAAAGTTATTATCCCCTATTTTGGGCTCCGGGCGAGGCAAGCGGGCGTTCGTGGCTGGCCGGCCGCAGGCCGGAGGCTTCGACCTGGAGCGGGGTTTCGCAAATCCGGGTCGGGAATGTGTGCCAAAACTTAGCGCGCTTCCCTATTGGCCCGGGATCGCAGGAACGCGGATCAGCCGAACGCTGCGAACCGCCTGGTCGAGAATCTGGACGACCTCGATATTGCATCCGGGCAGTTGCAGGCAGCACGGGCCGTCCGGGATTTGCTCCAGGCGCTCGAGCAGGAGACCGTTCAGCGTCTTCGGCCCGTCCAGGGGCAGGGCGAGGGCCAGGCGCCGGTTGAGCAAGCGCAGACTTACCGTCCCGTCGACGATGACCTGGCCGTTGGTGCCCCAGCGCAGCGAACTGGCGCTGGTGCCGGGGGCTTGGGTCGTGAATTCACCTACGATCTCTTCTACGATGTCGTCGACCGTAACCAGTCCGAGCAGATCTCCGTATTCGTCAACCACCAGCCCCAGGCGCTGCCGATTGTCCTGAAACATCTGCAGCTGCTGCAGCAGGGATGTTCCGGTCGGGATCCAGTACGGATCGACCAGCAGCTGACGCATAGCCTCGACCTCGGGTTTGCCCTCGGCCAGCACCGGCAGCAGCTTTCGCACGTGCAAGATGCCGACCACTCGGCTGATGTCGCCCTCGAAAACCGGCAGCTTGTTGTGGTAGCACGTCGTAAGCTGGTCGAGAACCGCCTCGAACGGCTGATCCAGATCGATTCCCTCGATGCTGGGACGAGGGGTCATCACGTCATCGACACTCAGCGCCTCGAGATCAAAGACGTTGAGCAGCATGCTGCGGTGCTTGCCCGGAATGAAGTTCGAACCTTCCAGAACCAGCGTACGCAATTCCTCCGGCGTGACCGGGTGAGTCTCCAGCATGTTCTGTGTGCGTGCTAGCCGCAACACGCGCAGGATCAGGTGGACGAACAAGTTGACGAACCATACCGCGGGGGTCGCGATCCACAGGATCGGACGCAGCACAAAACTCGCGGCCAGCGCGATCGGTTCCGGGTAGGTGGCGCCGATGATCTTGGGCGTGATTTCCGAAAACACCAGGATCAGGAAGGCGATGAGTACGGTTGCTGCGGCCAGCCCCCACTGCTGGTCACCGAGGTCGTAGATGGACAGTGCGGCCACCAGCGCGGTCGCAGCCGTATTGGCCAGATTGTTGCCGATCAGGAGCACGCTCAGCAGGCGGTCGGTGCGATCGAGAAGCGTCTGTGTGCGGCGTGCGGCCGCGTTGCCCTGGCGGACCAGGTGGCGCAAGCGAAGACGATTGATCGCCATCATCGCCGTCTCGGTGATGGAGAAGAAAGCGGAGAGCAGCAGCAGGACGGCGAGCGCGACGAGGTGCACCCACAAAGGAACCCTAGGCATTCGCCGGATCGTAGCGATTACGCGTCATCGACGCCAGTACGACAGCTCAACCGTTTGCTTGGCTGCCCCGTCGGCGCGTTGCCAGCAGGACAGACGGTGCGAACCGCGAACAATAGGCTTGGTCGGGGTGAGAGGATTCGAACCTCCGACTCCTGCGTCCCGAACGCAGTACTCTACCAAGCTGAGCTACACCCCGGGGATCCGTGTCGCAGCGCATTTGCCAACCCGGGCCCGCTCTTGCTTACCGGCTGGCTCAGCGATCACGGCGCATTGCGAAGAGCGTTAATTCTAACAGACGATCGCGAAATTCCGACGGCGGCAACGAGGCGGCCGCGTCGGCGGCCACGTCGGACTGCATGCGCGCGCACCGTCGTGCGTAGTCGATGGATCCGTGTTGGTGCACGATCTGCGCGATCTGCGTGAAGTCGCCGCGCCCGTCGCGTATCGCGTTCTCGACCTGGATCCGTTGGCCAGGTGAGGCCGCACGCAGGGCGTGTATCACCGGCAAGGTGGGTTTGCCTTCGCGCAGATCATCGCCGACTCGCTTGCCGATGCTTTGTGCACTTCCGTCATAGTCGAGCACGTCGTCGATGATCTGGAAGGCAATACCGATGGAGGCGCCGTAGCGGGCACATGCGTCCTCCGTCGCAGGATCGGCGTCTGCGAGGATCGCGCCGATTCGCGCCGCAGCCTCGAACAGCGTCGCGGTCTTGCGCTCGACCACGCCCAGGTATCGTGCTTCGTCGACGGTGGGATCGTGGACGTTGAGCAGTTGTAGAACCTCCCCTTCGGCGATTCGATTGGTGGCGTCGGCCAGTATCCGCATGACCCGCATGCTGCCGGCCTCCACCATCATCTGAAACGCGCGCGAATACAGAAAATCACCCACCAGCACGCTGGCGGCGTTGCCGAAAGCGGCGTTGCTCGTAGGGCGCCCGCGCCGCAGATCGGATTCGTCGACGACGTCGTCATGCAACAAAGTGGCGGTGTGGATGAATTCGATCACTGTGGCAAGCAGCACATGGGAATTGCCCCGGTAGCCCATCGCGCCGGCGATCAGCAGCAAGATCGCGGGTCGCAGCCGCTTGCCGCCGGCGCCGATGATGTAGTCGCCGATTGCGCCGATCAGGGCAACGTCGGACGCCAGCCGTTGTCGGATCGTGGCATCGACCGCGCGCATCTCGTCGGCGACGGGCACGAGCAGTTCAGCCAGGCTAGTAGCGCGCGGCAGCGGGGGCGGCAGAGGGGGGGCGGTTTGCACGGCAGGTGGTCTTACGTGGTCGGTGATTATAGGAGGGCAGCGCTGTCCGCGCCGTCGTCACCGCGGGATGGGCGGCCGAAATACCACCCGATTGACGCGAGCTTGTGGAAACTGCGATAATTCAAAGCTTTCTGTGGGGCTACGGTGGCCCCGATTCGTGAGGATGTGGCGATGTTCGCGGTGATCAAGACGGGCGGCAAGCAGTATCGGGTGAACGCGGGCGATCGTGTCAAAGTGGAATCGCTGCCGAACGAGGTTGGACAGCAGGTTACCCTGTCGGAAGTCCTGGCCGTCGGCGAGGGCGCCGAGCTGCGCATTGGCGCGCCTTTGGTCAGTGGAGCAGCGGTCGTAGCCACCGTCCTGGCGCACGGGCGTCACGAGAAAGTCAAGATATTCAAGATGCAGCGGCGCAAGCATTTTCAGAAGCACGCCGGGCATCGTCAGAACTTCACCGAGATCCGAATCGATTCGATCGCGTAGTTGCATCGGATCGGCGCGTTGCGAGGGTCTGCGGGACTTCAATTGAGGGAAAAATATGGCGCATAAGAAGGCGGGTGGATCGTCACGCAACGGGCGCGATTCGCAGGCAAAGCGACTTGGCGTCAAGGCCTACGGCGGAGAAACGATCCACGCCGGCAGCATCATCGTGCGCCAGCGCGGCACCCAATTTCACGCCGGGGAAAATGTCGGCACGGGGCGCGATTTCACGCTGTTCGCCCTGGTCAGCGGAACCGTCCATTTTGCGGTTGGCGGCCCCAAGAATCGTCGGTCTGTCCGTATCCAGCCGCTCAGCGGCGTCTGAGTCCGCTGTACGCACGTCCTGCGTGAGCGGCGGCGCCGGGGGTCGACGCCGTTGCAAGCGGTCGTCCCGGCTGCCGATCGCCAGTGGGCTGTTACAGGCCCGAACCGGTTGAGCCGATGAATTTCGTCGATGAAGCACGCATAGAGGTTTGCGGCGGCCGTGGAGGTAACGGCTGTGCGTCCTTTCGCCGGGAGAAATTCATTCCCAAGGGCGGACCGGACGGTGGCGATGGCGGGCGTGGCGGTAGCGTCTGGGGCATCGCCGACCGGAATCTCAATACGCTTATCGAATACCGGTACCAGCGCAAGCATTGCGCCGGCAACGGCGAACACGGTCGCGGTTCCGACTGCTTCGGAGCCGGCGGCGCTGACGTGGTACTGGCGATGCCCGTTGGCACGGTCGTCTATGACGATGAAACCGGCGAAGTCGTTGCGGATCTGGCCCGTCATGGCCAGCGCGCACTCTTGGCCGGGGGTGGCTCCGGCGGCCTGGGAAACCTCCATTTCAAGTCGAGTACCAATCGAGCACCGCGGCAACATACGGCGGGACAGCCGGGCCAAGCACGCCGCCTGCGCCTGGAACTGAAGGTCCTGGCGGACGTGGGCTTGCTCGGTGCGCCCAATGCCGGCAAATCCACCCTGCTCGCGTCGGTGTCCAACGCGCGGCCGAAAATCGCCGACTACCCATTTACCACGATGTACCCCCATCTTGGCGTCGTACGCCAGGAGGCGGGCAGGGGTTTCGTCGTCGCGGATCTGCCGGGATTGATAGAAGGTGCCGCCGAGGGGGCGGGCCTCGGGCACCGGTTTCTTCGCCACATCAGCCGCACACGGCTTTTGCTTCATGTCCTGGACATCGCTCCATTCGACGCGGGTGTCGATCCGGTGGCGCAGGCGCGCGCCATTGCGGTGGAATTGCGCAAATACGACCCCGCGCTAATGCGCAGACCGCGCTGGTACGTCCTCAACAAGATCGACTTAGTTCCGGTGGAGGCGCGCGCCGGTCTGCTCGCGCGCCTGCGCCGACGCCTTCGTACCAAGGCACCGATGTTCGCTGTATCCGCCGCGACCGGCGAGGGGTGTCGCGACCTGATGTGGTCCGTGCAACGCTTCCTCGAAGAGCATGTTGTGTCGGGACCGGACGTTGCCGCGACCGACGATCGGGGTACACCGGTCGATCGGGGATCCGCGTCGCTCGCCATCCCGGCGGCCCGGAGCACGGTGTGAGCGCCGCGCCGATCGAGGCGCGTGCTACGCGCACGGTGGTCAAGGTCGGAAGCAGCCTGGTCACCAACGACGGACGCGGATTGGATCTGGCGGCGATTTCCCGTTGGGCCGGCCAAGTGGCGGCGCTGCGTGCCTTGGGCAAGCAGGTGCTGCTGGTCTCCAGCGGGGCGATCGCAGAAGGCATGCAGCGCCTGGGATGGACGCGCCGACCGCAGCAAGTGCACGAGCTGCAGGCGGCCGCCGCCGTTGGCCAGATGGGCCTGGCGCAGGCCTATGAGACATGCTTCGGCGCGCTTGGCTTGCGCACGGCGCAGGTTCTTCTTACCCACGCCGATCTGGTCGATCGCGCGCGCTATCTCAACGCCCGCTCAACGCTGCTTACCTTGCTCGATCTTGGGGTGGTGCCTGTCATCAACGAGAACGACACGGTGGTGACTGATGAGATCAAATTCGGCGACAACGACACCCTGGGAGCCCTGGTCACGAACCTGGTCGAGGCGGACCTACTGGTCATTCTCACAGACCAGGCCGGCCTTCACGACGCGGATCCGCGGCTAGTGCCGGGTGCGCGCCTGATCGAGCGCGCCGCCGCTGGGGATCCGCGCCTTGAGCAGTATGCCGGCGGCGCCGGCAGCGCAATCGGTCGTGGTGGCATGCTCAGCAAGGTTCTGGCGGCAAAGCGGGCAGCCCGCAGCGGTGCCTCGACGGTCATAGCGTGCGGGCGCGAGCCCGATGTGCTGGTCCGATTGGCCGGGGGAGAATCCATCGGGACGCTGCTGACGGCATCGGTCCCGAAGCGCACGGCCCGCAAGCAATGGCTTGCCGACCACCTGCAGACAAAGGGACGCGTGGTGATCGACGCGGGTGCCGTTTCCGCCCTGTGCCACCAAGGCAAGAGCTTGCTGCCGATCGGAGTTGTCGAGGTAAACGGGGCCTTCGCGCGTGGCGATGTGGTCGCCTGTGTCGACGCCGACGGGCGCGAGGTCGCCCGCGGCTTGGTGAACTATTCCAGCGCCGAGGCGCGCCTGATTGCGCGCCGGCCCAGCGCCGATATTGCCCAGGTGCTGGGGTTCATCGAGGAACCCGAGCTTATACACCGCGACAACCTGGTACTCCTCTGAGAGCTGCCAAACGATTGCGCGGGCCGATCTGCGACCTGCGTCGCTCGTGTGGCCCCGCGCCTCGTCGCGACGCGTTCTCCCCCGTTGCGCCTTTCAAGGACCGCGCCGAGGCATGTCCAGAGCCAGCGGCAATTCGCGCTCAGGGCCCCGGCTTTTGGGCGTCCGGCTTGCGCTGCCTCGGGGGAAACACGAAACGGGATAGCTCCTGCAGCGCCCGCTCATAGACCTCCCGCTTGAATTCGATCACCGCGTCCAGCGGGACCCAGTAATCGTGCCAGCGCCAGGCATCAAATTCCGGCTTTTCGCTGCGCCGCAAGCAGACATCGCAATCCCGACCTACCAGGCGCAGCAGGTACCAGATCTGCTTTTGCCCCCGATAATTTCCGCGCAGTTCGCGCCGGATCCACTGCTCGGGCACTTCATAACGCAGCCATTCCCGCGTACGGGCCAAAATCCTGACATGTTCCGTCTGCAGCCCGACCTCTTCGTACAGCTCTCGGTACATGGCCTGCTCGGGGGATTCGCCGAACTTGATCCCCCCTTGCGGGAACTGCCAGGAATGCTGCTTTACTCTTTTACCCCAGAACACCTCGCTGCGTTCATTGAGCAGGATGATGCCGACGTTCGGGCGGTACCCGTCCTTGTCCAGCATGCCATCACCTGAAGCTATATCATCTGCGACCGATTATATGGCCCGCAGCAGCGGTGTGAAAACAGAATGAATCGGCCATGCGCGCCTCGCAATTTTTGATTTCCACGCAGAAAGAAGCCCCCGCCGACGCCGAAATCGTCAGTCAGCAGCTGATGCTGCGCACGGGGATGATCCGCAAGCTCGCCGCCGGCATCTACAGCTATCTGCCACTGGGCCTGCGGTCAATCCGGCGCATTGAAGCGATCATCCGCGAGGAAATGAACCGGGCCGGCGCGGTGGAACTGCTTATGCCCGTCGTACAGCCGGCAGAACTTTGGGTCGAATCGGGGCGTTGGGAAAAGTACGGTCCCGAGCTGCTGCGCTTGAAAGATCGCCACCAGCGCGATTTCGTACTACAACCGACCTCCGAAGAGGTGATCACCGACATTGCGCGGCAGGAAATCCGCAGTTACCGTCAGTTGCCGGTGAATTTCTACCATATCCAGACGAAATTCCGCGACGAACGCCGCCCGCGCTTCGGCGTCATGCGCGGTCGCGAATTTACAATGAAGGACGCGTATTCCTTCGACCGCGATGTTGCGTCGGCCTATCGCAGCTACGAGAACATGTTCGCGGCCTACGAACGGATATTTTCGCGCATGGGGCTGCGATTCCGCGCCGTTGCCGCCGATACCGGTGCCATCGGCGGTTCGCGGTCGCACGAATTCCAGGTCATTGCCGATAGCGGGGAGGACGCCATCGCGTATTCTCCGCAGGGGTCGTATGCCGCGAACGTTGAGTTGGCCGAGGCCTTGTCGCTACTCGAGCAGCGTGCCCCCGCGCGGCAGGGCTTACACAAGAGCTCCACCCCGGGCTGTGTCCGGTGCAGCGAGGTCGCCGAGTTTCTCGGTGTGGCGCTGCAGCAAACGGTGAAATCGATCGTCGTCGCGGTCGAACAGGCCGGCGCCTCGGTACAGATATTCCTGCTGCTGCTGCGCGGCGACCATGAGCTCAACGAAATCAAGATCGGCAAGCTCCCCGGGTTTGAAAACGGCTGGCGCTTTGCAAACGACGTCGAGATCGTTGAATCCTTCGGTTCGCCCCCAGGCTACCTGGGGCCCATCTTCCCGGTTGGGCCGCGCCAGCCGGTGCGGGTGATTGCCGACCGCACGGTGGCCTTGATGAGCGACTTTGTCTGCGGCGCGAATGAGGAGGGATTCCATTTTACTGGCGCCAATTGGGGACGCGATCTCCCGGAGCCCGCGCTGACGGCCGATCTGCGCAAGGTCGTCGCCGGCGATCCGTCGCCCGATGGCAGCGGAAGACTTGCAATACAGCGTGGCATCGAGGTTGGCCACGTCTTTTACCTCGGCACCACGTACTCGGAAAAGCTCAAAGCCGGCTACCTGGACGAGGACGGCCGCTCGCAACTGTTCGAGATGGGCTGCTATGGAATCGGCGTCACACGCCTGCTGGGGGCCGCGATCGAGCAGAATCACGATGCGCGCGGTATCGTTTGGCCGCAACCCATAGCGCCCTTTACCGTCATGATTTGTCCCGTGAACTACCGCCAGTCGGAGCTTGTACGGTCCGCGGCCGATGCCCTATACGAAACCCTGCTTGCAGCCGGTGTCGATGTGCTGCTCGATGATCGCGGCGAGCGCCCCGGTGCCATGTTTGCCGACGCCGAATTGATCGGGATTCCGCACCGGATCACGATCGGGGAGCGCGGCCTCAAGACCGGGCAGCTCGAATACGTGCCGCGTGCCACGTTGGAAGTCGCCGCGATAACCAGCGTCGGCGCGGCCGATTTTCTCCTTGAGCGACTCGCCCACTGACACGCCGTGCCTGCGGCGCCGTCGACTCGCCGCGCTCGGCTTGCTGCTGCCCATGTGGCCGCGTCTTTGCTGGGGCGGCGCCCAGCAGTACGAGACCCTTGTCGATTCGGTGCGCGGGGCCCTGGCGGCACAGATCGCCAATTCGACGCCGCCGATCCGACGCTTTGACACCGAGACGGAGCGGGAAGCCTACCAGGGCTGGCTGGTAGAAATGTCGATACGGCTCATCCCGCGGCTACCGGAGAAGCGCAATCGCACCGACTTGCTGCAGTGTCTGGACTACGAATGCACCCGCGCGGGCCTGGATCGGCAGCTGGTGCTCGGGCTGATCCAGGTGGAAAGCAACTTTCGCAAGTACGCGATCTCCGACGTCGGTGCACGGGGCCTCATGCAGGTGATGCCGTTCTGGACATCGCTGATCGGCGACGGCAACGTGCGCCGATTGTTCGAAATGCGCACCAATCTGCGCTATGGCTGCGTCATCCTGCGTCACTACCTCGACAGCGAAAAGGGCGACCTGTACCGCGCGCTGGGTCGCTACAACGGCAGTGTTGGTCAGGCCGGCTATCCGAATGCCGTTCTTGCGGCCTGGCAAGGCGGCTGGGCCTACCCAAGCCCTGCGCCCGCCGGTGGCAGACCGTGATCGCCGCGCACTTTACGGGCTTCGCCTGGCGAGACCGGCCCCGGTTTCCTTGGCATTGATCGCCCGAGGAACGGGCCGACTGTATCTCCGGTTCGGCGGATATCACGGGCGGCGAGCATCACCAGGGGACAAAAGGGGGTTGCCCTTGATGGATATCAACATGACAGCCCCGCTCGCCGCGAGACTCCGGGCCACCATCGGCAGTTCTCGACGGCGAATGAGGAAGGAGCGTTTTCCATGAAGGCACCACGCATGACGCTTGCGGCTGTCGCGCTGACCAGCGTTGCCGCCCTGCCATCGTTGGCCAGCGCGCAGCAAACGCCCTGGTCCGGCCGAATTGCCTTGACCGAGATGCACCCGGCGGACGAGTCCGATCCGTTTGGACCGTATGCCGCCGATGCGATTCACATCAATAACAAGATGTTTCCGGAGATCGATGTCTACTACGGTTTCACCAAGAGCATCGTCGCAGAGCTGGTTCTGACGTATCCGCAACAGCAGGAGGTGACCCTGGCCGGCAGGTATATCGGCACGTTCCGGCAGCTGCCGCCGACGCTCCTGGCGCAGTACCACTTCCTGCCCGGACGAGCGTTTGATCCCTACGTTGGCGCCGGCGTGAATTTCACCTGGATCACCGACGTCGATCTACTCAACCATGCGGTGGATCTGAAGCATTCGAGTTGGGGCGCCGCCGGACAGGTCGGAGTCGACATGAACCTGGACAAGCAGTGGTTCCTTAATCTGGACATCAAGTACATGAACATCAGCACGGATCTGCTGGACACGTCAGGCAACAGGCTGACCACGGTCACCGTCAACCCCCTGCTCTATTCGCTTGGCGTCGGCTACCACTTCTGACCCCAGTGGCCGCGGGCGGACGCTCGCCGGCTCTGGCGAGGGGCCGACTTTGCTGGTTGTCGGCAACCGCGGGGCTATCAGTGCCGGCGCGGGCCACCGCCGGTATTGATGGACCCGGTCATCCCTCCCAGTGCCCGCATCATCTTCGACAGACCGCCCTTGCGCATCTGTTTCATCAGCGTGCTCATCTGATCGAACTGCGCAAGCATCCGGTTCACCTCCTGAACCGGCACGCCGGCGCCGGTGGCGATGCGCCGCTTGCGGGAAGCCTTGACCAGCTCGGGCTTGCTGCGCTCGCCTGGCGTCATGGAGTTGAGGATTCCCTCGATGCGCCGCACCTGACGATCGGCGTCGCGGGCGTCGACCTGACCAGCGGCGCGAGCCAGATGCGCCGGGAGCTTGTCCAGCATGCCGCCCATGCCGCCCATGCGCCGCATTTGGGCGATCTGCTCGCGAAAATCATTCAGGTCAAAGCGAGCTCCCGACTTTATGCGATGCGCGAGCTTTTCGGCTGCACCGACGTCTAGCGAGTTCTTGACCTCCTCGACCAGAGCTACGATGTCGCCCATGCCGAGCACTCGGCCGGCCATGCGTTCGGCATCGAAAGGCTCCAGACCCGCCAGCTTTTCCCCGGTGCCGGCAAACTTTATGGGCTTGCCCGTAATCTGTGTCACGGAAAGCGCAACTCCCCCGCGCGCATCGCCGTCGAGCTTCGTTACGATGATTCCCGTCAAAGGCAGGCGGGCGCCAAATGCAGCGGCCGTGTTCACTGCGTCCTGCCCCTGCATCGCGTCGACGACAAACAGGGTCTCCACGGGTTGCAGGGCGACATGCAGTTGCGCAATCTCGTCCATCATGTACTCGTCAATGGCGGTGCGGCCGGCCGTATCGACCAATACGACCTCCAGCAGGTGACGGCGAGCGTGCTCAAGCGCCGCCAGCGCAATTTCCACCGGACGCGCCTGGGCCGGCGTGGGGAAAAATTCGATACCCGCCTGCTGGCAAACCGATTCCAGCTGCGCAATGGCCGCAGGACGATAGACGTCGGTCGATACCGCCAGCACTTTCTTTCGCCGTTCAGCCGTCAGCCATCGGCCAAGCTTCCCGGTCGTGGTTGTCTTGCCGGCGCCCTGCAGGCCGGCCAGCAGGATCACGGCTGGCGGCTGCGTTGCCAGGTCGAGCTCACGCTCCTTCTGGGGCAGCTCGCTACCCATGAGTCGAGCCAGTTCCCGATGGACAACGCCGACAAGCGCCTGCCCCGGCGTCAGACTTCCGGCGACTTCCTGTCCAAGCGCCTGCTCGCGCACCCGCGAGACGAACTCGCGCACCACGGGCAGCGCCACGTCGGCTTCGAGCAGTGCCAGCCGGACCTCGCGCAGCATCTCCTGCGTATTGGCGTCCGTCAGACGGGCCTGTCCCCGCACCTGCTTGATGATGCGGGCAAATCGGTCGGTGAGTTGATCGAGCATTTCCTTGTTCCCGGTGTGCGCGTGGTATATAGACGCGCTATGCAAACGGGTGCATTTTACGGGTGGGCACATTTGGCGGTTGCGGCGGCCTACATTGCGGTCGCCGCTCATTGCTGGATCGCCGTGCGCCGGGGCGGGGACTTGCTGCTTTCCGGCCTGTTTGGCGTCCTTTTCCCGCTGGCAGTGATCGGCCACGGCGCGCTGTTGGCGCAGGACGTCTTCGGCACCGGGGGACTGCGGTTCGGGTTTGCCCAGGCACTTTCGGCGACGTTTCTGGTTGCCTGTGCCCTGCTGTGGATCGAGGGTTTCTTCGTTGCGCTCGGTGGCCTGTACGCGCTGATTACACCGATGGCCGCCGTCTCCGTCGTGCTGCCCCTGGCATTCCATGGGGTTGCGCTCGCGGCGGAGGGCAGTTCACTTGCTTTGCGCGTGCATCTCGGGGTCTCGGTTCTTGCCTACAGCCTGTTCACGATTGCCGCGCTGCACAGCGTTCTGATGACATCCATTGATCGCTATCTGCATCAGCCCTCGCGCGACGCGTCCGGGTCGATCGGCCCGCTTCTATCGCAGATGCCGTCGCTGCTGGCGCTCGAATCCTTGCTCTTTCGCCAGCTCGCAGCCGGATTCTTGTTGTTGACCGCCTCACTGGCCAGCGGGATTATCTTCTCGGAGGAGCTTTTTGGCCGGCCGCTGCGGTTTGACCACAAGACGCTGTTTGCGATCATTGCCTGGTGCGTGTTCGCCGGCCTCCTGGTCGGGCGCTATGCTTTCGGTTGGCGCGGACGGGTTGCGCAGCGCTGGCTTTTCGTCGGTTTCCTGATGCTCCTTTTGGCATACATTGGGAGCCGCTTCGTCTTTGAGGTCGTGTTGGGAAGAGTCTGGGTATGATGAGACTGCTCTTCTGGGGTCTGGCGGGATGGTTGCTCTATCTTGGCATCCGCAAGCTCGGCCGCGGCGGCGATGCCAGCTTGCGCCAACCCGCAAGCCGGGGCCATGCGGAGGACATGGTCCGGTGTGTTACCTGTGGTCTGAATCTTCCCAAATCCGAGGCCTTGCCGTTCGAAGGTCGATGGGTTTGCTGTGCTGAGCATGCCCGGAACAGCCAGCCGGCCGCGCATCCGTGATTGCAATCGCGGTTCGCCCCGCTGGTCCGCCGCGCGCGCCCCGCTGACATGGGGTGGATCGCGACGCACGGGATCGGAAGGCTTTTTCGTGAAGAGCCCGCAATGAGGCCAAGGAGGTCGAGCCCGCCGCTGCGCGTCGATCCGGCTTGGGGCACGCTGTATGCGCTGGCGCTCGCCCGCGTGCTGGTGCTCATCACCGTGTTTGTCCTGCTATCGGCGATGAGCTTTGCGGCCCCGCTGACAAGTCGAGTCGGTGGCGCGGGCGCATCGGACATCGTCCTCGGACTCACGACCTATTTTGGCCTCGCCGTCGCCATGGCGCTGGCCGCCCTTTTTTACCGGCGCCACTTCCTCGGGCAGCTCACCGCGCAACTGGCCGTCGACCTCATCATGGCAACGGTCCTGGTTGTCCTTACCGGCGGCATGCGCAGCGAGTTCGTCGTCTTCTACCTTGTGCCAATCGCCGGCGCGTCGCTGATGCTGCCGACCAGTGCGGCGTTCTTCACGACGTCCATCGCCGTGCTGATCCTTTTGTGCGACGGGTTCTTGCGCGGGCTGCGAGAAGACCATGCCGAGCCGCAACTGTTCCAGGCCGGGTTGTACGGTGCAGCCCTGTTCGGCATTACCGGTCTTCTGCGACTGCTTTCCGTGCGCCTGAACAAGCAGGAGGAGTTGGCGCATGTACGCGGTTTGGATCTGCAGAACCAGCTGGAAATCAACCGATTGGTGATCTCGCAGATGGAGCAGGGGGTTATCGTGGTTGACGCGTCGACAACGGTGCGCGCCAACAACCTCGCGTCGCGTGTGCTTCTTGGCATGTCGCGCGAGACACAGCTCACCGGGCGCAGGCTCTTGGACATGCCGGAATTGCGTGCGCTGGGCGCCGAGTTCCAGGGCTGGATGCAAGCCGATGCGAGCGAGCCGGGCTGGTCGAACCGGGCGTTCACGGTGGCCACGCACGATTCCTCCGGCAACGCCAGTGCCGCATCCCGGCCCCTGCGCATCCGGTTTGCCCGGCCGCCGTCGCCGCAATCGGGCGAGTTCGTCATTTTCCTGGAGGACCGCAACGCTTTGGAGGAGCGCGCCCAACAACTGAAACTGGCGGCGATGGGCAGGTTGACCGCCTCCATTGCGCATGAGATCCGCAATCCCCTCGCCGCGATCAGCAACGCCGGCCAGCTGCTGGCCGAGGATGCCCGCGATTCGATGCAAATTCGCCTGGCGGGAATCGTGCGCGAAAACACCTCCCGACTGAATCGGCTGGTCGATGACGTCTTGCGTGTGGCTCGCCGCGAGGCGCCCTTGAGTGACGAGTTTGCTTTGCGCAACTTTGTCGAAACCTGGGCTTCGGAGTTTGCGCGTGACCGCGACCTGGTCGCGGGGACCATCGTCATTCGAGGCGATGGCCTGGATGTCGTGAAATTTGAACAAAGCCATCTGCGTCAGGTCTTGTTCAATCTGGTTGATAATGCGCTGCGGTACTGCTCGGGTCGTCCGGGCAGCGTTGAAATCAACCTGGAAAATGCGAAAGAGCACGACGGACGGACGCAGCTATGGGTCATCGATGATGGCGTCGGGGTTGCGCCTGCCGAGCGTGCGGCGGTGTTTGAGCCCTTTTTTACAACGCACGCCAGGGGAACTGGCCTGGGTTTGTACCTGGCGCGCGAATTCTGCATCGCCAATCATGCCGAGTTGGCGTACGACATTTTGCGGCGCGCGGCTTCGGCCGACCGCAACGGGTTCGTGGTGCATTTCGCGCGCGCCGACGGTAGCGATGCGTCCACGAGACCCTTTCTCGATACGATCCCGGTGCAGTCGGAATTTTTCCGCCGCGACCTTGCCTAGATGAGCACCGCTCGAGCTGACACCGAGCCCGGAGCGCGCCCTCGAGTGCCGGCCGTACTTGTGGTCGACGATGAGGCCGACCTGCGCGAGCTGCTCGGCTTGACCATCGCCCGCTTGGGCTTGGAGGTGGATACGGCCGAGTCCCTTGCGCAAGCGCGCCAATTTCTGCAGACGCGCAGCTATCGCCTATGCCTTACGGATATGCGTCTTCCTGATGGCTCGGGTTTGGATCTCGTGCGCGAACTCGGAGCGCGGGGGGAGCCGAAGATCGCGGTGATAACCGCGTATGGAAGCGCGGACAATGCCGTCGCCGCTCTGAAAGCAGGTGCATTCGATTACCTTGCGAAGCCCGTTGACTTAAACCAACTGCGACTGCTCATCCGCTCGGCCATCGGCGACAACGCCGAGCCCAGTGCCGGTGCAGGCTTGGGCGGGAGCGATGACGGTGCAGCGGTGGCGCGCCTGGTGGGAGAGTCGCCGGAAATGACCAAACTGCGCTCGCTGATTGCGCGTTTGGGCCAGAGCATGGCGCCCGTCGCAATCATCGGCGAGTCGGGTAGCGGCAAGGAACTGGTGGCCAGGGCGATCCACGCCGTCTCGGCGCGCCGGGCCATGCCTTTCGTGGCGGTCAATTGCGGAGCGATCCCGGAATCGCTGATGGAGGCGGAGTTCTTCGGTTACCGGCGCGGCGCGTTTACCGGCGCCGAACGTGATCGCGAGGGCTTTTTCCAGGCGGCCGCCGGAGGCACCTTGCTGCTCGATGAGGTCGCGGAACTGCCGCTGGCGATGCAGGTGAAGTTGCTGCGTGCCATCCAGGAACGTCGCATCCACAAGGTCGGTTCGACGGCAGAGGAGTCGGTCGACGTTCGCATACTGAGTGCGACGCACCAGGACCTGGCGCGCATGGTCGAGGCGGGCCGCTTCCGGCAGGATCTTTTTTACCGCCTCAACGTGATCGAATTGCGCGTTCCGAGCCTGCGTGAGCGCAGCGAGGATATCGCCATGATCGCCAAGGCATTGCTGCAGCGCATCGCCGAGCGCGCCGGCGCGTCCCCGGCGTGGCTCACGCCCGAGGCCGAGGCGGTGCTGCGCCAGTGGTCGTTCCCTGGCAACGTGCGCGAGCTAGAAAATGTTCTGGAGCGCGCGGTCGTATTGACCGGCGGTGGCGAATTGACTCCAGATGATCTCGTCCTGGAAGCGGCGCGGGCCTTTTCCGGTACAACCGCGCTGTCGAGTCCGATCCCGGCGTCGGAAAACGCGGCCGAGGCGCCAGTTGCGGACGCTACGGCCACGGCGGCTGCCTTTTCCGTCGTCGACGGCGTGCCAAGCGACCTGGCCGCCTACCTTGACGAGATGGAGGGAACGGCAATTCGCGCAGCGTTGGCACGGACCCGGCACAACCGCACCGCCGCGGCGCAATTGCTGGGCATCACTTTTCGCCAGATGCGCTACCGCATGCAGCGTCTGGGCCTGAAATAGTGACCGCGGGCTCGACACCGCGCCAGAGTGAGGCCGAGCCGGCCGGATATCAAGTAGCCGGCGACGGCTGGGTGCGGAGCGCACGCCGGTTCGAGTCGCCGAATTTCGATGCCCGGCCAGCGGGCTGTGCGATCGAACTCCTGGTGATCCATTGCATCAGCCTGCCGCCCGGACGTTTTGGCGGTGGCGATATCGAGCGCCTGTTTGCCAACCAGCTCGACTGTGATGCGCACGATTTTTACGCGGAGTTGCGCGGTTTGCGTGTCTCGGCGCACTTCCTGATCTCCCGAGGCGGTGCATTGACGCAGTTTGTCTCCTGCATCGATCGGGCCTGGCACGCGGGTTCGTCGCAATGGGACGGTCGCACCGGGTGCAACGACTTTTCCATTGGCATCGAACTCGAAGGCAGCGAGTTTGAACCGTTTACCGCAGCGCAGTATTCGGTGCTGGGCTTGCTGCAACAGGCACTTTTTCTCGCATATCCGATTCGCTGCACGCGTGGGCATAGCGAGATCGCGCCAGGAAGAAAATTCGATCCAGGCCCGCTGTTCGACTGGACGCGCGTGCTGCGCGACGCCTGAGGCCTGCGCGCGACGTTCGGACATCGAGGCGCAATTTTTAGTTGCTGCCCGAACAAAGTTCTCCTACCATGCGTACCACAACGTATTGGTGAAATCCGCAGGAATGCCACAAGATATTGTGGCCGCCTGCGACGGTAAGAGAGACTCGAAAAGGCGCGCCGTCTATGCCCGGCAAGATGCACGGCCGGGGCGCAAGGATCTGCAGACGGCGGGGTTTGGCAGATATCGCAATCTAGAGCTAGTGGTCACAGCGCGCACAGCATCCATGGCTGGGGCCCCGGCATCGGGGAGCAAGAATGCAATATCGACATACGGAGAGGCTGGCTGCAAGGGATACCGGCGCTGCGGCGGCCGCAGATTACCCGCTCGGCGTCGGCGGCGAAAACTCGCTGGTCCGGCCGTTGGCATCGTCCCTGGCCGATTACCAGATCATCCGGCGCAATGGCGCAGTCGTGGGATTCGAGCCGACCAAAATCGCCGTCGCGATGACCAAGGCGTTTCTCGCGGTCCGCGGTGGCCAAGGTGCCGCATCGGCGGCCATACGTGAGCAGGTCGAGCGTCTGACGGCGGCGGCGGTCGCAGCGCTGATGCGCCGTCAGCCGGCAGGTGGAACGTTCCATATCGAGGACGTCCAGGATCAGGTGGAATTGTCATTGATGCGTGACGGTGCGCACGACGTGGCCCGCGCCTACGTGCTGTACCGCGAGCGTCGCAGCGAGGAGCGTGCGCGGCTGGCACCGCCCGTGCAGCGAGCGCCCGCGCTGGCCGTCACCGTGGACGGTCGCACCGTTGCGCTTGATGAGCGCCGATTGCGTGCAACGATCGCAGCGGCCTGCGAAGGCCTGACCGAGTACGTTTCGGTCGACACGGTGCTGACGGCTACCGTCAAGAATCTGTACGACGGCGTGGCGATGGAGGAAGTGCATAAATCGGCGATTCTTGCCGCCCGCTCCCTGATCGAAACCGACCCGGCATACAGCGAGGTAAGCGCCCGCTTGCTACTGCACGTCATTCGCCATGAGGTGTTTGGCGCGGAAGTGTCACAGGACGCAATGGCGGGAGGCTACCAAGAATACTTTCCGCGCTGCATACGAATCGGCGTCGAGGCCGGCCGGCTCGACGAACGTCTGCTGCAATACGAGCTGCCCCGGCTGGCTGCCGCGCTGCGGCCCGAGCGCGACCTGCAGTTCTCCTATCTAGGTCTACAGACCTTGTACGACCGGTACTTTCTGCATCACAACGGCCGGCGCTTCGAGCTGCCGCAGACATTCTTCATGCGCGTTGCCATGGGTCTGGCAATCAACGAGATCGACCGCGAGGCCAAGGCTATCGAGTTCTATGGCCTGCTGTCGAGCTTCGACTTCATGAGTTCGACGCCGACGCTATTTAATTCCGGGACCCGCCACGCGCAGCTTTCCTCGTGCTACCTGAGCACCGTACCCGACCAGCTCGACGGTATTTACGAGGCCATCAAGGACAACGCCCTGCTGGCAAAGTTTGCCGGCGGGCTGGGAAATGATTGGACTCCCGTGCGGGCACTCGGGGCGCATATCCGCGGAACCAATGGCAAATCGCAGGGCGTGGTGCCGTTTCTGAAGGTGGTCAACGACACCGCCGTCGCGGTCAACCAGGGGGGCAAGCGCAAAGGCGCGGTTTGTTGCTACCTGGAAACCTGGCATCTGGATATCGAGGAGTTTCTCGAGCTGCGCAAGAACACCGGGGATGACCGTCGTCGGACGCACGACATGAACACCGCCAACTGGATCCCCGACCTTTTCATGAAGCGGGTCATCGCGGATGCGGAGTGGACCTTGTTTTCCCCCAGCGATTGCCCGGACCTGCACGAACTCACGGGCCAGGCGTTCGAACGCGCCTACCTGGCCTACGAGGAAAAGGCGGCTCGCGGCGAGATTGCGTTGTTCAAGAAAATCGCGGCGGCGCAGCTATGGCGCAAGATGCTTTCGATGCTGTTTGAGACCGGGCACCCCTGGATTGCCTTCAAAGACGCATGCAATATCCGCTCGCCCCAGCAGCATCTCGGCGTGGTCCACAGTTCCAACCTGTGCACGGAAATCACGCTCAATACCTCGGGCGAGGAAATCGCGGTCTGCAATCTGGGTTCGGTCAACCTGTTTGCACACCTCCGACCGGATGGCCGCGGCGGCTTCGAGCTCGATCACGACAAGCTTCAGCAAACGATCGGCATTGCCATGCGGATGCTCGACAACGTGATCGACATTAACTACTACGCTGTTTCAAAGGCACGCAACTCGAACCTCCGGCATCGCCCGGTCGGCCTGGGCATCATGGGGTTCCAGGATTGCCTGCACAAGATGCGCATCCCATACGCCTCCCGCGAGGCGGTGGAATTCGCCGACCGCAGCCAGGAGGCGCTCTGTTACTTCGCCTACTGGGCCTCGACCGAGCTGGCGTCCGAGCGGGGGGCATATCGGACATTCCCTGGCTCGCTGTGGGATCGGGGCGTGTTACCGCAGGACACCCTGGAGATGTTGGCGACCGAACGCGGTGGCCACCTGGAGGCGGATCGCAGCGCGCACATGGATTGGGACGCCTTGCGTGCCCGGATCGCGCGATTCGGCATGCGCAATTCGAACTGCGTCGCCATCGCCCCGACAGCCACCATCTCCAACATCGTCGGGGTCTCGGCCAGCATCGAGCCGACTTTCCAGAACCTGTTTGTAAAGTCCAACCTCTCCGGGGAATTCACGGTCACCAACTCTCATCTGGCGCGGGAACTCAAGGCGCTTGGTCTTTGGGACGAAGTCATGGTCGCCGACTTGAAGTACTTCGACGGCAGCCTGTCTCGAATTGACCGCATCCCGGCCGACATCCGCCGCCTGTACGCAACCGCGTTCGAGATCGACCCGGTATGGCTGATCGAGTGTGCGGCGCGCCGCCAGAAGTGGATCGACCAGGCCCAGTCGCTCAACATCTACGTTGCCGGGGTATCGGGCCGCAAGCTCGATGAGACCTACCGGCTGGCTTGGTTGCGCGGCTTGAAGACGACGTATTACCTGCGCACCGTCGGCGCAACCCATGCCGAAAAGGCGACCGCCGGCGGCGGCGAACTCAACGCAGTGCCTGTTGGCCAGAGCGCTCCGGCGGCGACCGGCCAAGTCTGCATGCTGCGCCCCGGGGATGCGGGATCCGGCGAGTGCGAGGTCTGCCAGTAACGCAAAGACGGACGTGGAACGGCGGGCGGTCAGGTCCAGAGCGGGCTGACGCACGGGGCCGGATCAGCTAACCAGGAACGAAGGGAGACACCAATGCTGGCAGCGAGCGCGGGGATACGGGAAGCGGCACCGAGTCGCCAGGGCAGTCCTGCGCATGCGACCACTCTTTCCGCCGTTGACGGGCGCGTCCGGGTGGAGGACAAGCGGATCATCAATGGCCGCGCCGACGTCAACCAGCTGGTGCCATTTAAGTACAAATGGGCCTGGGACAAGTATCTCTGCGCCTGTGCCAACCACTGGATGCCGCAGGAGGTAAACATGGCGCGCGACGTCGCCCTGTGGAAGGATCCGAACGGTCTGAGCGAAGACGAGCGTCGCATCGTGAAACGCAATCTGGGATTTTTTGTCACCGCGGATTCGCTGGCGGCCAACAATATCGTCCTGGGTACCTACCGCCAGATCACCGCGCCGGAATGCCGGCAATTTCTTCTGCGGCAGGCATTCGAGGAGGCGATTCATACGCATGCCTACCAGTACATCGTCGAATCCCTGGGCCTGGACCAGGGCGAGATTTTCAACGCCTATCGGGAAATCCCATCGATTCGGGCCAAGGACGAGTTCCTCCTGCCCTTCATCGAAATACTGACCGATCCCGGATTCCAGACCGGCACGCCGGAAACCGATCGCGCCCTGCTGCGCTCCTTGATTGTCTTCGCGTGCCTGATGGAGGGGCTGTTCTTCTACGTCGGGTTCGCCCAGATCCTGTCGCTGGGGCGGCAGAACAAGATGACCGGGGCCGCGGAGCAATACCAATACATCCTGCGCGACGAATCCATGCACTGCAACTTCGGCATCGACGTGATCAACCAGATCAAGCTCGAGAACCCGGGGCTCTGGACTGGGGAATTCCGTGCCGAAATCCGCCAATTGTTTGCCCAGGCTGTCGAGCTTGAGTACCGGTACGCGGAAGACACCATGCCCCGCGGCGTATTGGGCCTGAACGCTGCCATGTTCAAGGGATACCTGCGCTACATCGCGAACCGCCGCGCACAGCAAATCGGCTTGGAGCCGCTCTACGCCGATCAGGAAAACCCGTTTCCGTGGATGAGCGAGATGATCGATCTGAAGAAGGAACGCAATTTCTTCGAGACCAGAGTGATTGAGTACCAGAGCGGCGGCGCGCTTAGTTGGGATTGAGTGTCGCGCACGTTTACCGAAAGAATTGCACGTGTTTGTCACCACCAAATCAAGACATCGATGAACGAAATCCTGCGCAAAAATGCAAATATTTCTTGCAGTTGCTGGCGATTGGGAGTAAAAATGCGCCGTGAATTTTGGTAGTTCGGTCTCGCGAT